>Ga0210366_10000030_pt1 | contig 15240 bp, 18 predicted proteins | sample S641metaT_FD_190380 | JGI IMG/M metagenome (GOLD analysis project Ga0210366, IMG submission 190380) | Metatranscriptome of estuarine sediment microbial communities from the Columbia River estuary, Washington, United States - S.641... | ecosystem: Environmental > Aquatic > Marine > Intertidal... | reverse complement strand
CCATAAAATAATCTTTTTAATTTATTATTTATTTATAGTTAATTGACTTCTTTCATAACCACTGTAATATGGCATGTTGGTTTTAAAATTTTGTATGCTCGACCCTGAGCACGTGGTCGAATTCGTTTTAATTTAGGCCCCTCATCCGCAAAAACTTCATCAATAATTAATTTTTTTTTATCTAATCCATAATTATGTTTTGCATTTGCTGCTGCTGAATGAACAACTTGCCAAATAGGTCCCCCAGCATCATAAGGTAAAAACTCTAAAATCATTAATGCTTCTTGATATGAACGACCTCGAATTTGATCTAAAACTCGTCGGATCTTATGAGGGGACATACGAATATATTTTGCTATTGCTTTAACTGATTGAGTGTTTGACATAAGTAATTGTTTTTAATATTTAGTATTCAATATAAAGATTAAACTCTTACTTTCTAATAAGATTAAAAATTGAAAACTTTTAAATTATTGATAAAAATTACCATAACGATTCTTGTTTTTTTACTGGTACTTTAGTTTTATAGAAAAGCTTAATTGTTATATAACTAAATTGCTCAGACGGTTGAGAATCCTTATTGAGAAACTTATTAACTTTTGATATTTCATCTATAGAAACCTCACGGATCCAAATATCAAAAAAGTTAACAGAAAAATTATTATGCAATGAAAGAACAGGTGAATATAAAATTGCTAAGAGATTATCTCGTTCTATTTGATTCAATTTTAATAAATATAAAATGTCATCTATAGCATAATAAATATATTTATTTTGAAAACTGTTTAAGATAAATTTTGCCGTTGCGGATAACTTTTTATCATATTTCATATGAAATGTTTTTGATGTAATCTCATTAGATTTAGGATACTGAAGCGGTTTTCCCTCGCTTCGAGGAATGGATTTTCGTTTTTTAGTTATTGCAAATTCTTTATTACATTTACATCTATTCTCATACAAAATTCGATTCATTTCTCAATTTATTTAGCGTTTTGTTTTTCTGTCAGATTTAATATGAGATTTAAAATTTCTTGTTGATACAAATTCACCTAATTTATAGCCAACTAATTGGTCTGAAATAAAAATCGGTACATGTTGTTTTCCGTTATATACCGCAATTGTAAATCCAACCATACTAGGTAAAATAGTTGATGAACGAGACCAAGTTGTAATTGTATCTTTTTTACCAGCCTTATTCATTTTATTAATCTTTTTTAATAAATAGTAGGCAACAAATGGACTTTTTTTTAATGATCTTGGCATCTTAAAAATATTTTTCTTACTTTTTAAATTGTTAAATTATTATCTAAGAACGTCGACGAAGAATATAGGTATCACTTAATTTTTTTCTCTTTCTTGTTTTAATTCCTAAAGCTGGTTTTCCCCATGGAGTTAATGGACGAGTTCGACCGATAGGGGCTCTTCCTTCCCCCCCACCATGTGGGTGATCACATGGATTCATAACTGATCCTCTAACTGTTGGACGTTTCCCTAACCATCGTGTTCGCCCAGCTTTACCACTTTGAACTAAAAATGCATCATTATTACTAACCTCGCCAATGGTTGCAAAACATTCTTTACGAATTAAACGAATTTCTTTAGATGGTAACCGTAACGTAATATAATCTCCTTCTTTTGCTAAAATCTTTGCTGATGTTCCAGCTGAACGAACAATTTGTCCACCACGATTTGGAGTTAATTCAATATTATGAATCGAAGTCCCTAAAGGAATTTCCTCTAATGGTAAAGTATTTCCAATAGCTAGTAATGATCCAGAGCCAGAGATGACACCGTCACCAATGTTTAAATTTCGTGGTTGTAAAATATAACGTTTTTCTCCATCAACATAGTTTATTAACGCAATCCTAGCATTTCGATTTGGGTCATACTCAATCGCTGTTACAATTCCTTGAATCCCATATTTATTACGTTTAAAATCAATCATTCGATAGCGTCTCTTATGACCACCACCTCTATGACGAACTGTAATTACTCCTCGATTATTTCGTCCTTTATTACGATGATTTTTTTGAAGTAAATTTTTCTCTGGGTTAGCTTTTGTAATTTCACTAAAAGTTGATAAGATACGATTTCGTGTACCTGGTGTATATGATTTATAAAGACGAATACTCATAAACTGGATTATTTTTTTATTGATTAACTGTCTGTAAATAAGTTTATTACATCTCCTTCAGGTAAAGTTACAATTGCTTTTTTATATTGTGGTTTCCAACCAATATATTTACCAACACGTTTTTTTTTACGTGGAAGAAGACATGTATTAATTTTTATAACTTTTACATTAAATAAATATTCAATGGCAGTTTTAATTGTAATTTTATCCGAATAACGATCAACGACAAAACTGTACTGGTTATTTTCTAATAAACGTGTAGCTTTATCGGTAATAATAGGATATTTGATAATTTGTGCATTACTACGAGAAAAATCTGAAGAATTAATCACAATAAATCTCCTTTATATGGTTTATGGCTAATGGAGTTAAGATAATTTGTTTTGCTTTTAATAAACTAAGAGTGTTTAAACTTGAAGCAGAAATTAATTCAACATTTTTAAGATTGTGTGTTGCTAATTTTAAAGGTATTGTTTTCTTTGAGACAATTACTAATACCTTTTGATCTAAACCAATTTCGCAATCTTGACAAATCTTTAAGAATGTCTTTGTTTTTGGCTCAGTAATTTCATTTTCTAGGTTTTCAATAATCAATATATTATTTTTTTTATTATATAGTAAAGTCTGTAAAGCTAAGCGACGCTCTTTTTTATTTAACTTTAAAGAAACTTTTTTTGGCTTTGGACCAAAAATAACACCACCACCTTTCCATAAAGGTGAACGATTTGAACCAGCTCTTGCCCGTCCTGTACCTTTTTGACGCCATGGTTTACGACCACCACCTCGAACTTCGCTTCGAGTTTTTGTTGATAGTGTACCTTGTTTTTGTGAATTAAAATGTCTTAGAAGGTCTTTATGTAATAAATAATTTCCTGAAGTTTCCAGAACATTTAATTTTAATTCACAGTTAGAATCTAATTGTTTTCCATTTATATCAAATGGAGTATATGTTATAAATTTTTGAACGGTCATACTTTCTTTTAATACATTTATTTTGTAATTTCACTTAAACTAAAGTTTGGATTTACCATCCCCTTGTCTTCAAATCCGTACGCTGTGGATACACTTGATATATTTGATCCATTTTCGTCGCTAAAAGCTCATATGCTTATGTCAGCATAGTTCGATATGACCATCTAACGGATCCTTCCATAAATTGATTTCACGTTCTACTTGTTCCACCAGACGCTACCATGTTCAGTGCATAAAGTTCAAGCTATTACTATCCAGTCGCCTTATCTGAGATAATTTTCTTAAAAAATTTAAGTTATAGCACCTGAAGGAACAATACTTAATAAATTGCCAGGTTTTCCTGGAACAGATCCTTTTATTACTAAAATATTCTCTTCTGAATTTATTTGAATAACTTTAAGTTTTTTGATTGTTGTAATTTTATTTCCTAACTGGCCCGCCATTTTTTTACCTGGTAAAACACGACCAGGAGTCGTTCCCATCCCAATAGAACCCGGTGCTCGATGATTTTTTGAACCATGCGTCATTGGGCCGCGAGTAAAATTATGACGTTTCTGAAGACCAGAAAAACCTTTACCAATACTTTTCCCTCTTATATTTACAAGTTGACCTGGTGAAAATGAATTAACATTTAGAATTTGACCAATATTAAACTCATTATTTTCATTGATTTTGAATTCTTTTAAATATTTTAAAGGTTGAATATTTGATTTTTGTAAATGACCTAATTCTGGTTGAGTTAATGCTTTACTTGAAACATTACCATAACCAATTTGAATTGCGTCATATCCATCTTTTAATTTAGTTTTGACTTGTGTTATAACACAAGGTCCAACTTTTAAAATTGTAACTGGAATAATATTGCCAGACTCATCAAAAATTTGAGTCATACCAATTTTATTACCTAATAAACCTACAGCCACGAGATTCCTCCAAATTTATTCTATACTTATTAACTTTGCTTATATAAATTAACTAAAATTAGATAAATTAATTAAAATTAATAAATCGTTTTTAATAGTGTAAAAAATTTGCTATTTTTTGTCTATATAAGATAAATATACAATCTTATTAAAAAAAATAATTTGATACGGATTAATGAGTTTACTCACTTTTCAGTAATCGAATTATAATTTAAGTAGAAATATAAAATATAAAAAAAGAAAAATTAAAAATGGCAAAAGTTGTAGGGATCGATTTAGGTACGACAAACTCGGTAGTTGCTGCAATTGAAGGGGGTCAACCAAGCGTAATCATTAATGCTGAAGGATTAAGAACAACTCCTTCAATTGTTGCGTATACAAAAAAACAAGAACTATTAGTAGGTCAAATTGCAAAACGACAAGCAGTTATTAATCCAGAAAATACGTTCTTCTCGGTTAAAAGATTTATTGGATCAAAAGCAGGAGAAATATCAGAAGAGTCAAAGAGATTACCATATAAGGTAGGACAAGATCAAAATGATAATATTAAAATTAAATGTCCAGCATTAAATAAAGACTTTAGTCCAGAAGAAATTTCGGCTCAAGTACTACGTAAGTTAATTAATGATGCTACAAATTACTTAGGACAAGAAGTAACTCAAGCTGTAATTACTGTACCAGCTTACTTTAATGATTCGCAAAGACAAGCAACAATGGACGCGGGAAAAATTGCAGGCGTTGAGGTTTTACGGATTATTAACGAACCAACAGCTGCTTCATTAGCTTATGGATTGGATAAAAAACAAAACGAAACAATATTAGTTTTTGATTTAGGTGGTGGTACATTTGATGTTTCAATTTTAGAAGTTGGTGATGGGATTTTTGAAGTTTTAGCAACGGCAGGGGATACAAATTTAGGTGGTGATGATTTTGATAATGTTCTTGTTCGATGGTTAATGAATGATTTCAAAGACAAAGAAGGAATTGATTTAGCCACTGATGTTCAAGCTTTACAACGTTTAACAGAAGCTGCGGAGAAGGCAAAAATTGAATTATCAACTGTTGAAAAGACAACAATTCATTTACCATTTATTACAGCAGATAAGACAGGTCCAAAACATATTGAAAAAGAATTAACACGAGAAGTTTTCGAGAATTTATGTGAAGATTTAATAAATCGCTGTAGAATTCCAGTTGAAAAAGCTTTAAATGATGCAAGACTTGATAAATCTGATATAAGTGAGGTTGTATTAGTTGGTGGTTCGACACGTATACCAGCTATTCAAAATTTAGTTGAGTCTTTAACTGGCAAAAAACCAAATCAATCAGTAAATCCAGATGAAGTAGTTGCTATTGGAGCAGCAATCCAAGCGGGTATTTTAGCTGGTGAAATTAAAGATGTTTTATTATTAGATGTTACTCCATTATCTTTAGGTGTTGAGACATTGGGTGGAGTTATGACAAAAATTATTGCTCGAAATACAACAATCCCAGTTAAGAAATCTGAGATGTTCTCAACAGCTGTTGATAATCAAACAAACGTAGAAATTCATATTTTACAAGGTGAACGTGAGTTAGTTGCTGGAAATAAAAGTTTAGGAAACTTTAGACTAGATGGCATTCCACCAGCTGATCGCGGTGTTCCTCAAATTGAAGTTACATTTGATATTGATGTTGATGGAATTTTATCCGTAAAAGCTAGAGAAAAAGAAACAGGTGTCGAACAATCGGTAACAATTCAAGGTGCATCTAATTTAAGTGAAAATGAAGTTGAAGAAATGTTAACTGAAGCCGAAAAATTTGCCTCAGCTGATAAAGAAAAACGACAAAATATTGACTTAAAAAATCAAGCGGAAGCATTATGTTTCGAGGCTGAAAAAGAACTTTCTCTTTTCAAAGAGAATATTTCTGAAGAAAAACAACAAAATATTACTAAGCTAATTGAAAAGATTCGACAAGAGATTCAAACGGAAAATTATGACATACTAAAATCACAAGTTGAAGAATTGAAAACAGCGATGACAGATATGGCAGCAGCTAAATCAACAGCTGATAATGATTCAAATTCAGATCCAATGTCAAATTTAAATGATTTATAATATTAGGAAGTTCAAACGAATCTTAAGATTCATTTGAACTTTTAGTATCATCAACAATAATACATTCAGTTGTTAAAATCATACTAGCAATAGACGTCGCATTTTGTAATCCAGATCGAGTAACCTTAGCTGGATCTACCACACCCTCTTCATACATATTTCCAAAAGTATTTTTCGCGGCATTATAACCAATTTCAAATTCTTGTTGTTGAACTTTTTCAATAATAACCGGACCATTAATACCGGCATTTTCTGCAATTCGTTTTAACGGAGCTAAAATTGCTCGTGAAATAATCATTGCTCCAATAAGTTCATCTTCTTTTAAATTATTTTTCGCCCATGTTACAAGATTTTCTGATAAGTGAACTAAAGTTGCTCCACCACCGGGTACAATACCTTCTTCTACAGCTGCTCGAGTTGCATTAATTGCATCTTCCAAACGTAATTTTTTATCTTTCATTTCAGTTTCAGTTACAGCACCGACACGAATTACCGCAATCCCACCTGATAATTTTGCAATCCTATCTTGCAATTTTTCTTTTTCATATACTGTATCCGCAATATTAACTTGTTTACGAAGTTGTTCACAGCGAATATTAATCTCATTCAATGTTTGTCCATCAGCAACAATCGTTGTTGTATCTTTGTTAACTATAATACGACGGGCTTGTCCTAATAAATTTAATTGAGTAAACTAAGGTTTGGATTTATCCTCCCCTCGTCTTCAAATCCGGACATGAGACTTTCACCTCATCCGGCTCCCGGCCGTCGGTCCTACTACGGTAACAAATTTTGTTTTGTCTTAGGTAAGTCATTATTTGTCTGTTAGGTTGGCGAAATAACTCAAATGTTCATTAAGCCCCTATCCCTCTATAAAATATTTATTGATCATTTGACATTGTCTTTCCTAATTCCTAAGCCCTTCTGAACGTCAGCATATCCTTTTCACTACTACGCGCGAATAGGCATTGGCTTCTTCCAGAAGTCTCTCTCCTAATAAACCATGAGGATTTTGCTAATCCCACCTAATTAAACAACAAGGAAGTTTATTAAGATTTCCACCGTTCCTTTAATTTATATATGTCGGCTACAGATGTATACACTACTCCTAGATTCCATATATTCTAAGCGTAAAGTAAATACTAATACTTTACGTTGGAATCCTATGTTTCCATATTCTCCTCGATACTACATCCTCTAAATCCTTTCAGATCATAGTTGCTCCTCAAGAGAGCTTTCTTTCCAGAAATAATGGCATCATAGTAAAGGTTTAGTTCGAAGTTAGAAGCTTAAATATATTGCTATTAGTATCATCATACCGTCTTCCTTCCATCTTTGCTTAACTTTCTCATTAGCAACATGAGTTATCAAGATAAAAGAACTGAACACTTAGCTGCTCGGGTGAATTTTCATCACCATAAATTAAAAGTTAACATTCATCAGTTGAATGTTTTGAGATTTCCCTTTATTTCAAAGGTTATTTCAAAACGGGTCGCACAATATTATCTAAACTTAATCCAGCATCTTGTGTAATAACTGTTCCACCTGTTAAAATAGCAATATCCTCTAACATTTGTTTACGTAACTCACCAAAACCAGGTGCGCGAACTGCTACGACATTTATAATTCCACGTAATTTATTTAAAATTAAGGTTGCTAATGCTTCTTTTTCAACATCTTCAGCAATTATTAAAAGTGGACGTTTTGTTTTAGTAATCTGTTCTAAAATTGGTAATAAATCTTGTTGAACTAAGGTAATTCGTTTATCCGTTAAAAGAATATACGGATTATCATAAGAAACTTCCATTTTCTCAGTATTAGTAATAAAATAAGGTGAAATAAAACCTTTTTCCAATTTCATACCTTCTGTAATTTCTAACTCTGTAATAATTCCTTTCCCTTCTTCTAAGGAAATAACACCTTCTTTACCGACTTTTGATAGTGCATCAGCAATTAACGAACCAATCACATCATCATTACCTGATGAAATTGAAGCTACTTGTTGAATTGATTGAAGATCTTCTACAGGTTGGGCAAATTCATTTATCTGAGTTACTAGATATTGAGATGCTTTCTCCATTCCTAATTTAATTGATATTGGATTTGCACCAGCCGCGACATTTTTTAATCCTTCTTTTACCATTGCATACGCTAAAACAGTAGCAGTTGTTGTACCATCACCTGCTACATCATTGGTTTTAGAAGCTGCTTGACGAATTAAAGATACTCCTGTATTTTCAATATGATCTGGTAGTTTAATTTCTTTTGCAATGGTTACTCCATCATTAACAATTTGTGGTGATCCGTAAGATTTCTCTAATACCACATTTCGACCTTTAGGTCCTAATGTTACTGAAACGGCTTCTACCATTATTTCCATACCACGTTCTAAAGCACGTCTAGCATTGTCTTGGTATAAAATTTTTTTGGCCATGTTTAATAATAATTTTTTTTGGAATTTCTAATTTAAAATAAATTTAAGTTAACAATTATTAATTTTGCAAGTTTAAAATCAAATTCTATTAAAATTTTTTGAAACTTTACTAAAGTCTTATTTTCTAGTAATATATAATTATAGAATTGTATTTTGGGCTTGTAGCTCAGTGGACTAGAGCACGTGGCTACGAACTACGGTGTCAGGGGTTCGAATCCCTTCTTGCCCAATATTCAAACTTCAAATATTTTTCTTAACGTTCTGGGGTGTCGCCAAGTGGTAAGGCTGCGGACTTTGACTCCGCCATTCGTAGGTTCGAATCCTGCCACCCCAGTTAAAGTAAAACAGTATAGATATTTAGTGAAGAAAGAGTTGTTTTTAATTTACATAACTTGCATAATTAAAGTAAAATACATTTGATTTTAAATAAGGATAAAATTATGGAAGCTAAAATTCAATTTATAAAAGGTCTTGATGAAAAAGTGTTACCAGATGTTCGTTTAACTCGTTCGAGAGATGGAAGTACTGGAACAGCTACATTTCGCTTTAGAAATCCTAACATATTAGATAAAAATACAGCAAAAGAGGGTGAAATTACTGGAATGTATTTAATTGATGAAGAAGGAACATTGGAAACACGTGATGTAAATGCAAGATTCGTGAATGGAAAACCTGAGGCGATTGAATCAATCTATATAATGAAAAGTCCAGAAGCTTGGGATCGATTTATGAGATTTATGGAAAGATATGGGGAAACAAATGGTTTAGTTTTTACTAAAGCAAATTAAGTGAAGAAATTTATAACAGTTCAAAAATGCAAATATCACTAAAATGGATTAACGAATTAGTAAATATAGAGATAATTAATTTAGATGATCTGATTGAAAAATTAACACTTGGAGGGTTTGAAGTTGAGGAGATGCTAGAATTAAAACTAAATAATGAAAAACAACTTGCATTAGAAATTTCAGCAACAGCAAATCGTTCTGATAGTTTATCAATTCAAGGGATTTCAACAGAGATTGCAGCCTTATTAAATAAAGATTCGAAAATTTCGCCCTATTCACTTAACACTTTAAATTGGAAACAGAAAATTAAAAATTATTCTACAATTGTTCCAGATAAAAATAATTGTTCAACATTTATAGCAGTAGTCGTTAAAAATTTGACTGATATTACTGTACCAAAGTGGATAAAACAAAAATTACTTAGTTCTGGTATAACTCCATTAAATAATTTACTAGATTTTCAGAATTATATATTATTAGAAACTGGTTACCCTTTTGCGTTTTATGATTTTGATAAAATTTGTTTGGAACTTAATTCTTCAGAATTTAATTTATCAATATCAAAAGCGACGAATAAATCAGAATTCTTTGCAAGTAACAGTTTAAGCTATAAATTAGACGATTCAACTTTATTAGTTAAAGCTAATGAATTACCATTAGGAATAGCAGGAATAATCGAAAGTAATAATTTTTCTTATTCCGAAACTACAAGTTCATTATTAATTGAAGGAAGTATTTTTAATGCGGCTAAAATTCGACAACAATCACGCAGTTTAGGATTAAGGACTGATAGATCAGCAAGATATGAAAAATCATTAAAAAATACATATTTAATCGAAGCACTATATCGATTAATTTCCCTTTTACGAATTTCAAATCCAGGTTTAAGTTGTACGTTTCAGACAAGTATTCAAACCATTCAAGAAACTTTAAAGCCAATTTCTTTACGATATAAAACTATTAAAGAAATCTTAGGCCCAACCCACAATAACTTTAGTTATATTACTCCCGAAACAATTTCAAGTTACTTAGAACGTTTAGGTTTCAAATTTTCATATAACGACTCAAAGCTAACTTGGAAAGTTGAAATTCCACATTCACGTAGTGATGATCTTACACGTGAAATTGATTTAATTGAAGAAATTGGTCGATTACATGGCTTTAATAATTTTTTAACAACTTTACCAAAAATTAAATCGATTGGGATTGAAGATTCAAGTTATCAAACACGTAAAAAAATTACATCATGTCTTTTAAATTTAGGGCTTAATGAATTAATTCACTATTCATTAGTAAACGAAAAAACATTTTTAGATAATAAAATCAAATTAATTAATCCACTTTTGTCCGATTGTTCTAGTTTACGATCAAGTTTATTACCAAATTTGATAAAAACTGTTCAAGAAAATTTAAAACAAGGCAATTCATTTATTGAAGGATTTGAATATGGACATGTTTTTTCTGGCAGTACACTAGCAGATTTTCAAGAAAAAGAATATATTGCCGGAATATTTGGTGGTATCAAAACAAAATTAACCTGGTCCGATACAGCAGTGGAATTAAGTTGGTTTGAAGCAAAAGGAAAAATTGAGCAGTTATTTAAACAATTAAATTTATTAACTTATTGGAAAAGTAATTCTTCTAAAAACACTCATAATATTTTTCATCCCTATCGAAGTGCTGAACTATATTTATCTGATGGAGCAAGTTTAGGAACCTTTGGCCAAATTCATCCTATTCTAGCAAATCAGTTAGTTCTTCCAGCAGAAGTTTATTTATTTGAATTTGATGTTGAATTAATTAAATTTCAAATTCAAATAAATAGATTAACAGTTTATAAAGAGTATTCATTATATCCTAAAATAATTAAAGATTTATCTTTTATTATTCGTCGTGATATAACCTTCAATATAATACAAGAAACACTATATTGGAATGGGACGCAATTTTTGTCTAAGATAAATTTATTAGACGAATATAGAGGTCAATCTATACCTACAGATCAAACAAGCTTATGTTTACAACTAATTTTTCAATCTAATGAAAAAACATTACAAAATAAAGATATAGAAAATATTATTAAAGATCTTCAAGGCTTACTTACTAAAAAGTTTGGTGCTATTATCCGAGAATAAATTAGTAAAAGAAAAGGATAATTCTAGAAATATTTCTAGAATTATCCACCTCCAACAATTGTTACAATTTCAATTTTGTCATTATTTTGAATAAGAATATTATTCCAATTTTTTTTATTACAGATTAAATTATTATATTCTAAAACAAGAAGTGACGTATTATAATTCAAATATTGTACTAATTCAAAAAGAGTTAAATTATGGTTTGTACAATATTTTTGACCATTTAAAATAAAATATTTAAGATTCGACATATTTTTCTTTTGAAAATTTTTTAGAAAGAACTAGACGTAAGATAATAATAACTGATAGAGTATCAGTTAAGACAATTAGGCGGGTGTGGCCAAGTGGTTAAGGCAGTGGGTTGTGGTTCCACCATTCGCCGGTTCAAGTCCGGTCACTCGCCCTTGTTTAAACTTTTACTATTGAGTGTTTTAAAAAAAATTAGTTATAAATTTAATCGATTGTTATGTCACGTTATCGAGGACCTAAATTAAAAATTAGTCGACGATTAGGAACATTACCAGGTTTAACAACAAAGAAATCAAATAAAATTAACCGTCCTGGTAAGGATGGAAATGCTAATGCTGATACTGGTAAAAAACTAACCGAATATGGTGTACGTCTAGAAGAAAAACAAAAATTAAGATATAATTACGGCTTAAGTGAAAACCAGTTATTTAGATATGTAAAAGAAGCACGTCGACGCCAAGGAGTTACTGGCTTAATTTTACTTCAGTTATTAGAAATGCGGTTAGATACTATTTGTTATACATTAGGTTTTGCAAAAAGTATTGCACAAGCTCGACAATTAGTTAATCATGGTCATATTACCGTAAATAGAAAAGTAGTAAGTATTCCTAGTTTCCAATGTCGACTTAATGATATTATTAGTGTCAAAGAAAAAAGCAGCTCAAAAACTTTAATTGAAAATAATATTAAAAATAATCAAGTGAGTGAAATTCCATCTCATTTAAAATTTGATAATTCTAAATTAGAAGCAACTGTTCTAGATTATTGTGATCGAGATGATGTTTCATTAAACCTTGATGAATTATTAGTAATTGAATTTTATTCACGTCGATAATTCATTTATTTTTTATTAAATTATATTTAAAAATTAGTTATATGTTAAAGTTACGATTAAAACGAACAGGACGAAAACAATCTCCTTCATATCGTTTAGTTATTATGGAGAATACATCTAGACGCGATGGGCGGCCTATTGATGAACTTGGATACTATAATCCACTTACAAAAAACTATAAATTTGATACTGACAAAATTAAAAAGTGGTTAAATTATGGTGTAAAACCAACAGAAACAGTTGTCAATTTATTAAAAAAAGCAGAGATTGTTTATTAATTAATGGAAACAAATTCGTTTCCATTAATTAATCTTATTTATTTATATATAGACTAATACTATCCAAGAGAATCTGTTATAATAATAATTGAGTTTATTAAATAATATTATTATTACTTATGTCACACTTTACACATATGAAAACCCGTTTTCAAAACCTATTTTATCTTGAAAAAGCGTTAAATAGATTAAATATTACACATAAAGAGCAAGAAAAAACTATTACTAATTCAGATTCAGAATTATACAACGTAAATTTACTAATTCCTCAATCAAATGGTTATGATATTGAATTTGCTTGGAATGGTCAAGAATATGAATTAGTTGTTGACATGAGCTTCTGGGAACAACCTTATCCAATTGAAAGTTTCATTGATAAAATTGCTCAGCAATACGCTGGTGAAGTAATCATTGGTGAAAGTCAAAAAATTGGCTTCCAACCAATTAAGTACCAACAAAACAATGATGGTTCAAATACATTAATCTTAGAACGTTGGAATAACGAAAAAGTTATTGAAAATGTTTAATATTTTGAATAAATTAGTGCAGTAAATTTAACTGCGCTAATTTTCTTATAATATAATTTTAATCAACATTTTTTAATTTAATTTTAAAATTATCAGCTTGATTTTCGTAATTTCCAATCTATTAGACAGCAGCTTTACAAATATCGATAGAAAATATTAAGTAGATATGGGCTGTAGCCAGGTTGACAGTCACACTTGAAATTGAAGTCTGACTTAAACAATACAGTGCAGGAGTTAGCAAAATCTAAAATATCAGAGTCCAAGCTAAATACTAGTGAATACAACTCAAAACGTTCGAAATTAGAGACCGTTGTCGGGGAACTGGCAAATAATGGTTTCAGAAATGGTTAAGAATCGGTCAGAACTTAGAAAAAGACAGCTATAAAAACTTAAGGGGCCTACAAACAAATCAAAAATGGTTAGGGTATCAACGTAACGGATGGAAAATATAATGGATCCACCACTAATCACAAGTTCGAGTGTATAGATTGATCGACCCGGATCAAAAGCTGACCCCAAACAATCGCTTTTCAGGCGAGTATGTTGGAAAGGATATCCAAAGACTTGGGACTTTCAAATGGGTTAAAGTGTCCGAGAGGTTTAGGCTTCTAAGTAAGTACCAGGAGAGTGTGAGAGGTTTTAGGATTAGAGGTTCTGATGAATGTTTATTTTTTAGGTATTCAAAAAAAGAAAAAGGAGCAGTAGAAGTTATAGGGGAATCAGATAAAGACAACGAAACAAGAGTGATCGATAATCTCAAAAAAAAATTATAAATAAATAAAATTTTAATACAAGCAACTATTATGAAAGTTGAAAGCATTAATTTTTTAAGTGATCTTAAAGATGTAAAGGATATTTTTGATTATAATATGGATGTGGCTGTAAAGTTAGATGATGGGCACGAATATATTGTAGTTGTAGCGACTCAAAAAAATTTATTGACGTTAATGGATAAAGCAAAAAGTGATTTTCTATCTCCAGGTGATCCAATGATAATCGTTAGAAAAATAACTAAAGAGGTTGTTGAAGAGGCCAAGAAGATAATGGATATTATTTAAAATTCTATGCTGCTCATTTTGATATTAAAACATTAAATTTATTAAAAGACCGGAAGGTTGCGAGAAGTAAATTGCTAGATGACTTTCTTGAAAAGGGTAAATCGATTGATATCGAAAATTACGATCTTATAGATTTTAATATCAATAATGATTCAAACCTAAATTGTAAGGAATCTTAGATTTCTTACAATATCCCCAAATCACCCGCTGAGGTTCTCAAAACCCCGTTACGGTCCTTACTTATTACTTAAACTTCATTTTTTTTTATTTTAGACCCCTGTTCACTCCGTTCAATCGCTAAGAGCATATTTGGAGTTTTCATCCTTCCCCTGATTGGATAGCCTGATTAAATATTAATATTTCATACTTTAAAGTGTCAATTTAGACTAAACCCGTTTAAGGATTGTAAAAAACATAGGATTAAAAACCAAAATTATTATATTTTAAAATTCCCTCTAAGTCAATTTGTGAAATTTACGGGGATTCAAATTTCAAACCATTATCATCGAAAAAAACTAATATTCTATTTTTACCAGTTGCAAAAGCTGGATCCTATAGTAAAAGTATTTTCGAACAAGGCTTTTCGAAGTTATGTTTGTTTTCCTTATGTTGAATGTGAGAATTCTTGGAGTATAGAGGTATTGGCAGCCGAGGAACTTTTTTACTTCCCATACCCCTTTCAGTTCTTCGTTCGGTTTCGAAAAACGATTTACCAAATCTAAAAGCCGGTGATCCAAATTATGATTACAAGACTGACAGCCCTAAGAAATTTTCTGAGATTAAAGTTCCAAGAGATGATAGTCTT
>Ga0210366_10000029_pt1 | contig 15432 bp, 11 predicted proteins | sample S641metaT_FD_190380 | JGI IMG/M metagenome (GOLD analysis project Ga0210366, IMG submission 190380) | Metatranscriptome of estuarine sediment microbial communities from the Columbia River estuary, Washington, United States - S.641... | ecosystem: Environmental > Aquatic > Marine > Intertidal... | reverse complement strand
TTGACGCCCATGCCGATCGCGGCCGCAACGATACCGCCCTCGGCGATGGGTGCGTCGATCACGCGATGCTCGCCGTATTTCCGCTGCAGCCCGTCCGTGCAGCGGAACACACCGCCGAAGTAGCCGACATCCTCGCCGAGAACGATGACCGTCGGGTCTTTGTCCATCATCACATCGTGCGCCGAGCGGATGGCCTCGATCATGTTCATTTGCGCCATCTCTTACTTCTCGCTCAGCACTTCTAGCATGCGCCGGCGCTGCGATTCGAGGTGCGCCGGCATCTCGGCATAGACATCTTCGAACATGGTCGCCGGATCGAGGAACGGGCCCTCGGTCATGGTGCCGAACTTCTGCGCCTCCTTCCACGCGGCATGCACGTCGGCCTTCAGCTGCTCGGCAAGCTGCTCGTGTTTCTTCTCCGACCAGTGACCTTCGAGAATCAGGTGTTGCTTGAGGCGCTCGACCGGGTCGCCCAGCGGAAACGCCTGCCATTCGTCTTTCGGCCGATACTTGGACGGGTCGTCACTGGTCGAGTGCGCGCCGCCGCGATAGGTAACGTGTTCGATCAGGGTCGGCCCACCGCCGCGCCGCGCCCGGTCCGCGGCCCAGAGCGTCGCCGCGTAGACGGCGAGGAGATCGTTGCCATCGACGCGGATACCGGGAATTCCCAGTCCGAGACCACGGGCCGCGAATGCGCGGCGGCCGCCCCCCGCCGTTCCCTGGAAGGTCGAGATCGCCCACTGGTTATTGACGACGTTGAGGATAACGGGCGCCTGGTAGACGGCGGCGAAGGTCAGCGCGTGGTGGAAGTCGGCTTCCGCCGTGCTGCCGTCGCCGAGCCAGGAAGCGGCGATGTGGTCTTCGCCCTTGATGGCCGACGCCATTGCCCAGCCGACCGCCTGCGGGAACTGTGTCGCCAGGTTTCCGGAAATCGAAAATACGTTGCCGGCCTTGCTGTGGTACATGATCGGCAGTTGCCGGCCCTTGCACATGTCGCGCGTGTTCGACAGGCACTGACACATCATGTCGACCAGCCTGACGCCGCGATAGAGAAACAGGCCCTGGTTGCGATAGGACGGGAAGCACATGTCGCCCGGACGAAGTGCCATGCCTTGAGCAATCGAAACGGCTTCTTCGCCGCGCGACTGCATGTAAAAGGAGATGCGTCCCTGGCGCTGGATCTGCCACATGCGATCGTCGAGCGCGCGCGTCAGCATCATCCAGCGCAGCGCCACCTGCAGCTGCGTCGCGTCGAGACCCGGGTCCCAGGGTCCTTTCGCTTTGAAATCGTCATCGAGAACGCGAACCAGGCCTTCGCTCAGGAACTCGATGTCGCGGGTACGCGCGCCAATGGGCGGTTTGTCGACGCTGCCTGCCGGGGAAAGGTCCAGGTAACTGAAGTCGGGTTCGTCGCCCGGTCTTGCCGTAGGGCGCGGAATCTGCAGTCTCGATTTCGTAATCATAATATCAGGGCCCGGGTTTTTGCTTCGCGGCGGAAACTAGATTTCGCGCCAGTTCATCGGCCAGTTCGTTCGTCGGCCGCCCGCTCGATCGTGCCTCATCGAAAATCGCCTGCAAGCGATCGCGAATGCGATAGACATCGGCGCGAACCTCATCCTCGGAGCTGCTGCCATAGTATTCACGGGCGACACTGATGATGCCGCCGGCGTTAATGACATAGTCCGGTGCGTACAGGATGTCGCGCTCGGCAAGGCGTGCACCGTCGGCCGCCGTTGCGAGCTGATTGTTTGCGGCGCCGGCGATGACTTTCGCACGTATTTTCGGGATGGTTGTCGAGGTCAGGATGTTGCCAAGCGCGCAGGGAGCCAGCACGTCAACGTCGGCGTACAGCAGTTCTTTCGGCGGGATTTCGGTGACAGGGAGTTCGGCGCGAGCCGTTCTGAGGTTTTCCCGATTGACGTCCGATACAAAAAGCTCCGCGCCCTCCTGGTGCAACAGTCGACACAGATGCAGGCCCACGTGGCCGACGCCCTGAACCGCGATGCGGATGCCTTTGAGCGAATCGGCGCCGAGTCGCGAATGCACCGCCGCCTGGATGCCCTGCAGGCAACCTATGGCGGTCCATGGTGACGGGTCGCCGCCGGCGTTGCTGCCGCTTTGCGGCAGGCCGGAGACGAATTCCGTCTGTTCGCGGACGTGACGCATGTCGTCGACGGAGCAGCCGACGTCCTCGGCAGTGATGTAGCGTCCGCCGAGCGAATCGACAGCACGACCGAAGGCCGCGAACAGCGCCGGCGACTTCGGTGCTTTTTCGCTGCCCAGAATCACGGCTTTGCCGCCGCCAAACTTGAGTCCGGCGACGGCGTTCTTGTAGGTCATACCCCGCGACAGGCGAAGTGCATCGGTCAGCGCATGCGCGTTGCTCGGGTATATCCAGCGGCGGCAGCCGCCGGCCGCAGGCCCGAGTGCAGTCGAATGGATGGCGATGATCGCTTTTAGTCCGGTCGCCTCGTCATGAAAGAAATGCAGAGATTCGTGATTGTCGAATTCGGCGTGTTCGAAGACGCCCATATCTCTCCCCTTAAGAGGCCTGCATAGATGGGACTAATATAGCCCGAAAAAACTCGTTAAATCGTGCAAATGCGGTTGTCCAGCTGCGAAATAGAGCATAATGTATGCGATCACTCCTACGAATACGTATAAACCATGCAGAGCGTCTCTCTCGATCCTACGGACCGCAAGATCCTCGATCTCCTGCAGACGGAGCCCGGCATCAATGCATCGGCCATCGGCGAGCGCATTGGCCTTTCGCAGTCTGCGTGCTGGCGGCGCATTCAACGCCTTCGTGAGGAGGGCGTATTCAAGGACCACCCGGTCATACTGAACCGCGAGAAAGTCGGCCTGACGACGATGGTCTTCGCACACGTCAAATTGACCTCGCACGGTCGAAGCAACATCTCCGCGTTCGCCGACGCAGTCCGCAAGTACCCGGAAGTCATGGAATGCTACGTGCTGCTTGGCAACGTCGACTTCCTGCTGCGGATCGTAGCGGAAGATATAAAGGCGTACGAACAGTTTTTTTTCGAGAAGCTCTCGCAGCTGCCGGGGATTCAGGAAGTGACATCGAGCATCGTCCTGTCCGACATCAAGCACTCAACCGCGCTGCCGGTCTGAGCGTGCTTCCTCAGTAAGGCAGGTAGCTCGTCGGCCTCTCCCGGAACCATTTCGTGACGACCCATTTTTCGCCGGCGTGCACGGTGTCGCCGGCATGCAGGCTGCGCTCGTCGATGCGGCCGTCTGCATGGCAGTTCTGGAACCAGAGGGTACTGCCTGCCACGGCGGGGACCGACAGTTTCAACCGGGGGAAACTGGTGCCGCCGCCAGCGGTCGCTGCGGCAAGATAGGTGACCGCCGACGCCGTGCGTTGGCCACCGTCCCTGAGCAGTTCCTCGGAGGTGCGCAAGTTCGGATTGAAGTAATCCACGTGGGGTTTATAAAACTCGCCGGGTGCGTATCGCAGTATCGACATCGGCTCGGATGTCTCCAGCTTCTCGCCGCTGGCGAAGACAATCTTCAGCTCGACATAGCGGCCGATCAGATCGACCACGCCGAACGGCAAGTAGGTGGACATGCTGGTGCGAACGTGAGAGACCATGCCGTCCTTGCCGCCGTCGGGGTCGATGACGTGGGCCCGGGTAAGGCGCGGAAGCGCGAGATACATGAGGTGGGCGCGGTCGATCATCGTAACGACATCCTTGAATACAGCGATGCCGGGGTCCTCGCACAGCGTTTCCGGGTCGAGGCGCCCGGGCGCCGGATACAGGGGAAAGTCGGCGCCGGGTTTCAATGGCCCTGTCGGGGCACGCGGCTGGGTTACGGGCTGCACGCCGGCCAGGTCTTGCAGCAGCGCATCCGCAAACGGGTAGCGTGCCGCGGCGGCACAGCGCAAATGGTAGGCCGCCTCTGCCATTGAATCATTACCGTCGACGCCTCGCATCAGGCACAAGCCCAGGTTGAAACTCGAGTTGATGTCACCGCCAAGTGCGGCACGACGGAAGCAGTCGATCGCCAGCGGCCTGTCAGCTTCTTCCTGCAGCGCCAGGTAGCCGATCGCCCTGAGCGCCGGAACCACGTCCTGCGACGCGGCCCGGTACAACAGGTCGCGGATGAGATCCTGCCGTGCCGGTCCCTGGCGCGACTTGTAGGTGAGCTCCGCCTTGCGATACGCGGCAAGCCCGGACCCGCCTTCGATGGCCCGAGCGTAGTGATCCAGCGCGGCGTCGAAGTCCTGCTCTACGCCCTGGCCCTTCTCGTAGCAGTGTCCGAGGGTGTCAACGGCGGGTGCGAAGCCCGTGTCGCTCGCCTTCTGCAGCCATTCCAGCATTCCCGCGATGTCCCGATTCTGCAGCAGAATCTGGCTCAGCAAGAACTGCGCCTCCGGCTGGCCGCGCTGGGCATTGGCGAGGACTTGTTGAAACTGGATATCCGACATGGCTTGAAACCGTTTCGTTTTCTAGAGCGGCTCTTTCTGGAGCGGCTCTGGCGGCCTGGCGAAAGTCGCGATGGTGTAGGTCGAGCCGGCCGAGTCGTTCGATACCGAAGCGCGTTTCATGCCCTCGGAGTTGTAGGGCATTGCGATCTCTCCGCGGCGGGTCAACGCTATGACGCCGGCGTCGCCGCCGAGGCGCTTCACCTCGTCGAGCATCTCCGCAATTGCATCGTCGAGCGAAACGCCCGAGCGATAGCGGAATGCAATGGCGGCCGCACCGCCGGCGCGGATGATGTGCTCCCCGGTACCGGTGCAGGAAACAGCGATGTGGTCGTCGGCCCAGGTGCCCGGTCCGATCATAGGGGTGTCGCCGATGCGACCGTGGAGTTTGCCGAATGTCCCCCCGGTCGAGGTGGCCGCTGCCAGGCCCCCGCTCTTGTCCAGCGCGACCGCACCGACGGTTCCATGCGCACTATCCTGGATGTCGTCATTACTCACGCCAACCGGCAGCACGTAATAGACGGCGGGATCGGCCACTTCCTCATAGCCGTACTTGCGGGCGAATTCCACTGCACCCTGGCCGGCCAGCATGACGTGGGGGGTCTTCTCCATCACGCCTCGCGCAACCCGGACCGGGCTGACGAAATCCCGCAGTGCCGCGACGGCCCCGGCCTCTCGCGAGCGGCCGTCCATGATCGATGCGTCCAGTTCCACGTGCCCGGCCGTATTGGGTGCCGAGCCTCTGCCGGCCACGTAAAGGCCGCAGGTTTCCAGCTCGTAAACAGCGTGTTCGACGACGTCGAGGGCGCTTTCGCCGCGCGCGAGTCGGCTGTCGCAATCGCTCGCGAGCTCCTTAAGGTGCTGCTCGGTGCGCGCATAGTCGCGACCGGCCACGGCGCCGGCGCCGCCGTGCAGCGCGAGCGCGTAGTTGATGTTGGCTCTGGACATGGCGCTAACTTACCCGGCTTCCGGTGGCGCGTACACCCGGGCTGCCGGACATAATCCGGACATAATGTTGAGTGGCGGCAGGCCCGGTAATCGGCGCTGCGGGCCCGTCGTAACAGCCATTCGTGCCGGCCGTACATGGATGGATCCGGGCGAAAGCGCGGGCATTCCGAGGTAAATCAGAATCTTGCACCGCCCATCGGCACGGCGAATGGCGCCTTGCCCCGGCCCTTCCGCGGCCATCGCCGGTATTCGATCTCCACCTGTTGTTGTGTTTTTGATACAACACACGAAGAAACGCACGAAATGTGCGAATTTTGCCGTAAAGCCTTAAAATTCAGGACTTACCGCCGAAAATATTTACTGGCGAAAACAATGGTGGTATAAATGCGGCTTGGCGTTGTGTTTTATTTGCAACGTTTATCTTTAAGCATAAGGGGAACATCATAATGTCTTCGAATACAAAACTGCAGAACGCAGTTCGTCTGGGCCTTGGAATAGGCGCGGGCGCACTTGCTGCTGGTTTTGCACCGGGTGCTTTGGCACAGGGCGCAGACCAGGATGTAGCAATTGAGGAGATTATCACTACGGGTTCGCGCATCAAGCGTGCGGACATCGACAGTGCTAGTCCTGTTACGGTCATCGATCGTGACGTCCTTCTCGCACAGGGTATTACCGACGTCGGTAACCTCCTGCAGCGCATGCCGTCCATGTCCGGTTCGCCAATCGGCACCACGACAAACAACGGCGGTAACGGTTCGGTACAGATCGATCTGCGCGGCATGGGCGTTGATCGCACGCTGACGCTGGTTAACGGCATGCGTACGGTTGACGGCGGTGACTACCAGACCATCCCGGCCAACATGATCGAGCGCGTGGAAATCCTGAAAGACGGCGCATCCGCCGTATACGGCGCTGACGCCGTTGCAGGCGTTGTGAACATCATTACGCGTCGCGATTTCAACGGCCTCGAGGTGAACCTGCAAAACGCAGACTTCTTCGACATGGATGACGGTGCCCAGAACACGATCGGCCTGATCGCCGGCAAGACCTTCGACAGCGGCAACGTCGTCTTCGGTGCCGAGTACGTTGACCAGTCGCCGGCATTCCAGGCTGACGCACCCTGGGACTACTTCCAGAACTCCTATTACATCTATCCTGAGGGATGCGAAAACACGCTGACACAGCCGTACCCGACAGGCTGCTTCCCGATCGGATCGTCTCGCGTACCGCAGAGCCGCCTGCCGTTCCTGAACCAGGGCCTGTTCCACATCGGCACCGCAGCGTCACAGCCCTACGAAGTAGGCCTGATGGCCACCGGTGCGGCACCGACGTACAACTACGCGCCGGTCAACTACATCCAGACGCCGTACGAGCGCACCAACCTGTTCTCCGAAGCGCATTTCGACATCACGGACACCGTTCGTTTCAACGTGTCGGTACGCGGCAACTTCCGCAAGTCCGAGCAGCTGCTGGCGCCGCTGCCGTACACCGGTGGCGATCCGTACTACAACGGTTTCTACGCGGATCCGGTTTCCGGCACGACGGTGGGTTACCAGGGCGTCTCGGAAAACAACTACTACCTGCGCCGTGCGGTTGATGCCTACAACGCGGCAAACGGTACAGCGCTGGTTTACGAACCTGTCGTTCAGCCGCGTCGTCGCATGATCGAGACGAAGCGTAACTTCACGCAGGACATTACCCAGATCCAGGTGGCCGCGGGCCTCGAAGGCACGCTTGCCAACGACATGGATTGGGAAGTCCACTACAACAGCGGTTATCGCAGTCGTACCGACGTTGACGGCGGCCAGTTCTCCGGTGCGCGCCTGTTCAACGCCCTCGGGCCCTCAGCGGATCTCGACGGCGACGGCCAGCCTGAGTGTTATGCCAATGCCGGCAGCGATCCGGGCGGCGTCGACGCCGCCACGCTGATCACCGGTTGCGTACCGCTGAACCTGTTTGGTGGCGGTGAGGTTGACCCGGTTACGAGTCAGCCGGTCACGTCAACGTTGACGCAGGACATGATCAACTACGTCCAGGTTAACCTGATCGATACGTTCCAGACGCAAATGCAGACCGCGGGCGCGAGCCTGGCCGGATCGGCAATGGAACTGCCGGGCGGTGAGCTTGGCTGGGCCGTTGGTCTCGGCTACTGGGGTCAGCAGTACACCTACAACCCTGACTCCGCCAAAGTAACCGGCGCCGCGACGGGTAACGTAGGCGCGGGCACCACTGGATCGCTGTACAACACCAGCATCTTCGCCGAGATTCTGGCGCCGGTGATGGACAACGGCACGCAGTCAATCGACCTGAAAGCCGGCCTTCGTTACGACGACTGGAACGCGTTTGACGGTGATACGACCTGGCAGTTCGGTGTGGAATTCCAGGCCCTTGAGAGCCTGAAGCTGCGTGGAACGGCCGGTACGATCTTCCGTGCGCCGACCATCAGCGACCTCTTCGGCGGCCAGGTTGACAGCTTCCCGACCTTCTCGGATCCATGTAACGCTGCCAACTTTGCCGGGTCACCGGGATGTGCGCAGATTGCACCGCAGCTGGACAACCAGGTTAACGCCAAGCTCGGCGGCAACCCGAACCTCATTCCGGAGACGGGTGACACGTTCACCGCTGGTCTGGTATGGAGTCCGGAATTCGGTGAGAGCGACACGACGCTCATCGTCGACTACTGGTCGGTTCAGATCGAGGACGGTATCAGCTCGCTGGGTGTCGACTTCACGCTGACCGACTGCTACGTGAACCAGAACGCCGCTTCTTGTGCGCTGATTACCCGCAACCCGAACTACACGATCAATAACATCATTGACGGTAGCATCAACGTTGCGGACCAGGGTGCCAAGGGTGTCGATACCGAAATCCGCTGGGCGATGGATACGGACATGGGTAGCTGGGAAGCTTCGATGCTCTGGTCCCACCTGCTCGAGCGTACCAAGGTTGCCAAGCCAGGTGATGCTGAAATCGATCTGTCCGGTCGCTACACTGACCCGACGGCCGAGGACGGCGGCGCCTACGCAACCGACAAGCTGAACTACTCGCTGCAGTGGGCGCGTGGTGACCTGTCGGTCGGCTACCTGGGTGAGTACATCAGCGCCCTGGACGCAGATACCTTCTGCAACTGCGACAGCGATGGAGATCCGAGCAACAATGGACCGAATGGCGAGTACATTCAGAAAATTGACTCCCTGCTCTACCACGACATCGTTGTGAACTACACGTTCGAGCAGACCGGCACGAATATCGCCGCCGGCTTCACGAACATCACGGACGAAGAGCCGCCGTTCATCGATACCGGATTCAATGCCAACACGGATCCAGCAACGTATCGCCTGTTCGGTCGTGGTTACTATGTTCGCGTAACGCAGACCTTCGAATAAGTCAGACCTGGTCTGACAGCAGTAAAGGGAAGGGCCGCATTAGCGGCCCTTCTTTTTTGCCCGAAATAAATCGATGATGAGGATAACGGCTGCGTATGCCGCGGCCTTCTGGCTAGCGTTTCGCCACCAGTACCCAGGCCAGCGGCAGGTCCCCGTCATTTTCGCCCAGAGGCGCGGCGGTTGTCGGCGTAAGGCCCGCCGCAATGAGATCGCCACGCAGCGTGTCGAAGGCGGGGTGCGAGACAGAGGCGTTTAGCATCGAGGTCATGCGCCCCTTGTAGGCATCGAGTTCGGCATCCATCGTGCCGAGCCAGCCAAGCACTTCGTCGGGATCGTAATTCTGCATCTTGCTGTGAATCCGGCCGACGTCGCCATACAGACGTGCGATGGTCTCTCCGGCTACATCCTCTCCGTATTCCGCCATGATTGCCTCGGCCGTCTCGATCGCCGGCGCGAGCTTCGCACCCGCCGCCTCGTAGGGTGCCCGGTCCGCTCCACGCACAGCGGCAAAACCGGTCTTGAAAAACTCGATCGATAATGGCACGAAGCCCGACTGTTGCAGGCGCTCGATGGCCGCAAGACTGTCGGCGCATTCCTTGTGAATACTGCCGTTCTCGATATGCAGCATCAGCGCCAGCTGCCCGCCCGGCGCGACCAGTCTCGCCGCCTCGCCGAAAGCCTCCGCGCCCGCGTACTCGACGCCGAACTGACTGCTGACGATATCGAACTCGCGGTCGTCGAGCGGGATCGACACGGCATCGGCCACGATCCCGGTCACGCCCGGAAATCGTCGTTTCACATTGTCGATCGCTGCGGCGGAAACGTCGACACAGGTATAGGCGCCGGTTTCATTGCCGAGGATATTGAGTGCCTGTTCGACCAGTGCCCCGTTTCCCGTTGCAATGTCGATGAGCGCCGGTGCGTCGTACGCGTCTTTTACGGAGAGGAAGAAACTAGTCCAGAAGCGTGCAATTACGGGGTGGGAAACGCCGCCGCTGGCGAATGCCCCCGAGTCACCGCTGCCATGCCAGAACGCGTCCCAGCTCTTGCCGATAGATGAAGCGTCTGGTTTTTCCATGCCGAAGTCCGCTGATTGACGAAGGTCGCGACGCAGTATAGCGCCAATTGATTCATGGGCAGAACAGTGTCAGATTACCGCGATGGATACGGAGATCTCTAATCTCAGCATGGCCGGCCGGAAAGCGCTGGCGATTCAGGACTGGTCGACAGTGGATGTTTGCGCAAGAGGCATCCTGAGTCGGTCCGGGGATGAACCTGAGGGCTATTTCCTGCTGGGACTTGTTGAGAAAGCAAGCAAACATCCAAAAAGGTCAACGGAAGCGTTTGAAACGGTCTTGCGTCTCGATGAGCGGCGTTACGATGCGGCCGTCGAATTGGCAAGCCAGCTATCGGTCTCTCGCCGCAATGCGGAAGTCGAGGCCTTATTAAGCAAATACGAGCGCGCACTCGGCAACAGCCCGAAATACCTGGACATGGCCGGCACCATCTATACCGAGATCGGCATGCCGGAGAGGGCATGGCCGCTCTACGTCAAGGCCTGCGAGCTGCAGCCCGAGATTGCGCTGTTTCAATCCAACAAGGCGGCCTGTGGCGTGCACGTGGGCGAGATCGCCACCGCGAAAGAAATTTATCAGCGGCTCCTTGCGGAGAACCCGAATCATCAACGCAATCACTATCTCCTGGCGCGACTGGAGCGTGCAAAAGACGCCAGCCATATCGAGCAGATGGAAAACGTTCTCAGAACGACGAAACTGACGCCGGATCGCAACATATTTCTCTACTACGCGCTCGGAAAAGAGTATGAGGACTTGCAGCAGTGGGACAAAGCGTTCGACTACTACAGGCAGGGCGGGGAAGCCGTCAGCGGCATTTCCAACTATGACGTGGATGACGACATCGCGATCGTCGACAGGATCATCGAGGTCTGCAACGCAGCCTGGCTTAGGTCCGCGACGACGCCGGCAACGGCCGACAAGACACCGCTGTTTATCGTCGGCTTGCCCCGGACCGGCACGACGTTGACCGAACGCATCATCGCCAGTCACTCGAAGGTCGAGAGCGTCGGCGAGACAGAATTCATGCAAATGGTCATGCGCCGTGAGAGCGGTATCGAGACCGTCGAAAAAATGAATCCGGCAATCATCGAAGCGGCGGCCCGCAAGGACATCGCGTCAATACGGGACGGCTACCTCGACGCGATATCATATCGCCTGAAAGACGAACCGATCTTCATCGACAAGCTTCCTTTCAACGTTCTTTACCTGGGTTTCATCGCGAAAGCCTGGCCCGGCCGGCCAATTGTGTTGATGAAACGACACCCGATGGACGCCTGCTTCTCGATGTACAAGCAGATATTCACCTGGGCCTACAAGTATTCCTACAACCTGGACACACTGGCACGCTACTACATCGCCTACGACCGCTTGCTGCAGCACTGGAGAGAACTGCTTGGCAGCCGGCTGGTGGAAGTGCAGTATGAAACGCTGGTTTCCGACCAGGAGGCACAGACAAGGCAGCTGCTGGATCGCCTCGGGCTGGGTTTCGAGGAGGCCTGTCTGAACTTCGAAAAGAACGCCGCACCATCGACGACCGCCAGTTCGGTACAGGTTCGCCAGAAGGTCCACACCGGTTCTGTCGGGCGCTGGAAGCGCTACGAGCAACAGCTGGAGCCCTTGAGAATGCAGCTCGAGGCTGCAGGAATTGCGTGCACATAGGAACGCATTGGCTTCCGTAACCCACCAACAACTGAGCAACTCTGCCCGTCAGGCCGTGGCCGCGCAGGACTGGGCGCGGGTCGCGTCCTGCGCGATGGAGATCAATCGCCTCGCACCGCATGATGCCGACGGGCCGTTCCTGATGGGCCTCGTACACAAAGCGGCGCGTCGCGGCGAGGCCGCCGCGGCACAATTCGCCGAGGCGCTGTCGCGCAATCCGGGGCGCTACGATGCCGCTGTTGAGCTGGCGAGCCAGAAACTGTTGCTGAACCGCTATGCCGAAGCCCGGGATCTGCTCGGACGCTACGAAAAAGAGCTGCATACCAGCCCCGCGTATCTCGACATGGCAGGGCAGGCGTACTTCGCCATGGGGCACTACGAACAGGCATGGCCGCTGTATGTACGGGCCTGTGAACTGCAGCCGGATATCGAGGTTTTCCAGGCTCACAAAGCGGCCTGCGCCGTGTACCTCGGGGACATCGATGCTGCAAAGTCCATCTATCGTCAGTTGCTGAAACGACACCCGAAGCACCAGCGAACCCATTACGAACTGTCGCAGCTCGACACCGCCCGTGACGACAGGCACATCCGGAAAATGCTCAAGGTGCTCGGCAAGAGTGACGACGCGCCGGGCAAGAACATCTACCTGTACTATGCGCTGGGCAAAGAGTACGAGGATCTTGGCCGTTGGGAGGAGGCCTTTCGCTACTACAAGAAGGGTGGCGACGCCGTCAAATCGATTGCGCCCTACGATGTTGCCGACGATGTGCGCCTGATGGACGCCATCATAGAGACCTGCTCGGCCGAGTGGCTGCATGATGGGCCGGCGACCGGCACAAGTGAAAAAGTACCTGTCTTTGTCGTCGGCCTGCCGAGAACCGGCACGACCCTGACAGACCGTATCCTGTCCAGCCACTCGCGAGTGCAGAGCGCCGGTGAATCACAACTGCTGCAGATGGTCTTGCGCGACGGCAGCAGGGCGGGCAACCAGATCGGCATCACGCCCGAGCAGATAAGCGCTGCCGCGCGCCGCGATCCCGCGACTATTGCACAGGCCTACCTGGAGGCTGTGTCGCACAGGCTCGGTGACGAACCTTACTTCGTGGAGAAGCTGCCTGAGAATGTCCTCTATCTCGGCTTTATCGCAAAGGCATGGCCCGATGCAAGGATCGTTCACCTGAGAAGGAACCCGATGGACGCCTGCTTTGCGGTGTACAAGCAGTCGTTCTTTCGCTTCGCCTATTCACTGGACGACCTCGCACGATATTATCTCGCCTACGACAGGTTGAGCAGGCACTGGCGCAGCCTGCTCGGGTCAAGGCTGATCGAAGTCAACTATGAGGACCTTGTCTCAGACACGGAGACTCAGACTCGCCGCCTGCTGCAGGCGCTGGGCCTGGAGTTCGAGGACGCCTGTCTGAACTTCGACCGGAACGCGGCGCCCGTCGCCACGGCGAGTTCCGTGCAGGTTAGAGAGAAGACACACACACGCTCGGTCGGAAGATGGAAGAATTTCGAGCGGCAGCTACGGCCTTTGCGAGAGCAGCTGAAGCAGGGCGGCGTTGAACTATGACGGGGAGATGCACGATGGTCAGAAACAGCTGGGGCGAAACCGGGGCACTGCTGGTTCTCGTCGTCGCATGCGCTTTCACGGCATCGTCGCGAGCCAACGAGTTGAACCCGGACGACCTGCGCAGCTGCGTCGCGATCGAGTCGTCAAGCGAGCGCCTGGCCTGCTACGACCAGCTCGCTGGTCGTAAGCCGCCGGCCCCGAATGCGGCTGCTCGGGAAGAGCCCGGCGACGTCGAACAGCCTTCCGCCGCGCCTGCGACAGCGGCGTCGGCCGAGCCACCCACGGTGAGCACAAGAACGCTGGATGACCTTGCTGACGAGACACGCCCGAAGACGGTCCGCGATGCGGAGGAAGAAATAGTCGTACGAGCAAGAGTGACGAGCTGCGAAAAAGACTCGCGCAACAAGTACTACTTCGCGTTCGACAATGGCCAGGTCTGGAAGCAGTCAAGTGACAAGAAGTTGCGCTACAGGGAGTGCAACTTCGAGGTTACGATTAGCAAGGACTTCTTTGGCTACAAGATGCAGCCGGACGGCAGCAAGAGCCGCATTCGCATCGTGCGCGTCAAGTAGCGCAACAAAGAACGGGCTTCAGCTCTCCGTGGTCGTGCCGTTGTGCGCTTTCTCCGACAGCATTATCCTGACGTCGGCGCCTTCCTGAAGGTTTTCGGCACCCCGAATCGCAACGCGGTCTCCCTCGGCGAGAGCCCCCTCAATCGCGACAAGCTCCCCGGCCGAGTCGCCGATCGTGACCGGTATTTTTTCTGCCTTGTTTTCATCGCTGATGCGAAAAACAAACGATCCGTTCTGACGGAGCACCAGGGCGTCGCGGGGGATGGCAATCATCGAGGCTCTTGCGCGGATGGGTACCGCGACGCTGACCAGTTGTCCTACGGTCCAGGCAGCCGCGGCCGCGGCCGGCAGATCGATTCGGGCCTCGAACGTCTGTGACCGCAGATCGCCGGTTGGTACGAGAATTCGGATACGGCCCGTATGCATCGCCTCGGTCGCGAATACCTGGATAGGGTCTCCGGCGACGGTCCGCGGAAGGTGCTTGAGCGGCACGAATGCGCGCACCTCCATGTTCTCGAGATCTGTCATCCGGGCGAGAATCTCGCCTCTCGAAACATCCTCCCCGGCGCGCCGGAGGCGACTGATCACGACGCCGGAAAACGGAGCCCGAATGTCGGCACGGCGAATCTGGTCGTCGATCTGGCGAATTCGGACCCTGGTGATATTGGCGTCGCTGATTGCCAGGTCCCTGTTGGCCTGGGTCTGTTCCAGTTCAAATTCCGACACCAGGCTCGAGCCGGCCAGTTCGCGCTGACGGCGAAGCTGGCTTTCCAGCTGCCTGATGCTGATCTCCGCGCGTGCCAGCAGTGCCTCCTGCTCATCCCGTTGCAGAACGAGTGGCTGCTTGTCGATAGCGGCCACGAGCGCGCCGCTCCTGACGGCCGTACCAGGCTCGGCAACCATGAGCAGCTGACCGGATACGCCGGCCGTGACCTGGACGTCATTGCGGCTGTAGATCGTGCCCGGCACGGCAACGGTCGGCGCGATTTCGGCTCTCTCCACCCGCGCGACCTGGACGACCTGTGCCGCAGCCTGCTGCGCAAGGGCGTCGACGGACAGGAACAAGGCGGCTACAGCAAAAAAAGGAACGAAGCTACGCATCGACGGTTACCCCCTTGGCGGCGGCCGAGTCTTTTTTGTTGGCCAGTATGCCGCCCAGTCGCAGGGCTGGCAGCTTCAGTATGCTCGGCATCAATATGAGTGTGAAAATGGCGCTGACGAACATCCCGCCGATGATTACCGTGGCGAGTCCCCGGTAGATCTGGGAGCCGACGCCGGGCACCAGCATCAGCGGCAACATGCCGAAGATACTGGTCAGCGTGCTCATGTAAATGGGTCTTGCCCTTATCCTGACTGCGTCGGCAACGGCTTCGCTACGCTCGAGGCCCTTTCGTTGTCCCGACCGCGTCTGCATGACGAGCAGGATCGCGTTGTTGACGACGAGCCCCAGCAGTATCAGGAATCCGATCGTCGTCAGCAGGTCCATGGCCTGTGTCGTAAACAGGTTTAGCACACGCAGGGCCACGACGCCGCCCGCTACGGCCAACGGCATGGACAGCATGACGATCAGCGCATCCCGGATCGAGCGGAACATGGCCGCCAGAATGAGCAAGAGAACGATCGCTGCAATAGCCAGGTTCACCTTCATCGTCTCGAAGGCGGCTTCGAGCCTGTCCGCGGTACCGCGATAGGCGATACTCACGTCGTCCGGCATCGTGACCTGGAGGCGCGGGCCAACCGTATCCCGGAGCAGGCCAAGGGCTTCCTG
>Ga0210366_10000028_pt1 | contig 15433 bp, 16 predicted proteins | sample S641metaT_FD_190380 | JGI IMG/M metagenome (GOLD analysis project Ga0210366, IMG submission 190380) | Metatranscriptome of estuarine sediment microbial communities from the Columbia River estuary, Washington, United States - S.641... | ecosystem: Environmental > Aquatic > Marine > Intertidal... | reverse complement strand
GCCATCTAGAGTGTTGCTTATCAATCCTTATTGATGAAGCTACTGACCGCGCGAGCGAAATCGTCTGCCGCGCACCAAGGGTCGCCATGGCCGCAGTCTTCGTCGAGCTCGACGACAGTTACGCCCATAATCGCTGCAAACTCCCGCGCCGGCTGCGGAGTGACGATCCTGTCGTCCTCCCCGACTACAATGAGAAACTCCGTTTCAATTTGTTCGGCAGCTTTGCGCAAATCGTTGTCAAAATCCCGAGCGATATTGTGATTTATCATCGCTTCAGCTTGACGCTGCCTGTCCCAGCTCTGCCCGACGGTCATCGAGTTCGTTTCGCCACGCAAAACAATGGTCGAAACAACCTCTTCCCTGGCAACTTCCTGCGCCAGTTTGGTCGGTACCGACATCAGCATTCCCATACCAGCCATCGTTTCGAGGACTTGGTTGCACTGACATTCCCTGAAGAGAGCCAGCAAGCGATTCTGGGTGGTCCACAACGCAATATCAAAAGCCGCCAAACGGGGGCTACTGATGGCTGCCACAGTCTTGTTCGCAAATCCCGGATAACGCACCGCCCACTCGAATGCCTGCATGCCACCCATCGACAGTCCTACTACGCCATGCAATGAATGGATGCCCAGGATCTCCGTCAGCAATCTGTGCTGACTCTTTACCATGTCGGTAATGCTTATTTGCGGAAACTGACCGTTCGCCTGGGTGCTGCTATTTGACGGTGAGGTTGAAACGCCGTTGGCCAGCGCATCAACAATGACGATGAAATAGTGTTCGGGGCTGAGCACTTCCGGCGATGCCAGGTAAGCGTGCTCAGCGGACGTTCCGGTGTACCAGGTCGGGATGAGCAGCGCATTGGATTTATCGTCATTCAGGCTGCCGTAAGTCCGATACCCGATCAGGCAGGGCGCTATTACTTGCCCACTTGTCAGGCGGCATTCATCGAAGGCTGCAAACTGTTGTGGCGAGTCCGGCAACGTGTCGGCACTATTCGAGCCGCTCCACAGGATCATGCTGAAAATCACACACTGAAATCTTGCGCTCATGGTTTCAAGGGTCTCATCAGTAGCCTAAAGAAATGTTGCCCAATGCCTTTTGCCCTGCCATGCGCTGACACTACCAACGTCTTTCACTGAACAGTTTCTGCTAGCGGTCTCTGAATTTCAGCAGACCATAAAGATACACTGCTACGCCAGCGATCAAGATCCAGGAGGACACGATAAACATGTTCGATGTAATCGCCGACGCGGCAGGATAGGGCTCACCAAGCATTGCCCCCAGAAGAAACGCAGCCCAGATACCGAAAAGGCCAATGATGTTCAGTAATGCACAGACAAGACCAATGCGCTCAAGGCTCACATAGCGCCATGCAATTCCGAATAACATCAGAAGCATTCCGTGTTGTACTCCCGCTACGTGTGCATCCGACGCAATTTCAGGACTCGCAAAGCGATCCAGAGCTGTTCCAAGTAGCAAGCCAACGAGGAGTAGGAAAGCTCCGGAAACAAGTAGGATTTTTCGCAAGATTCGCTCCTTTTACTTGAGTTACAGAGTTCGCTGCACGGGTTCAACGAAACAATCGACTGCTGACGGCCGGGAGCACCCGGATGTGCCGTCTGCCCGTGTCCATCGCCATTGCCTCACTTCAATGACGGCCCTGCCGTAGCCTGCTCGTATCGGGTCATGAGACTGGCTAGTATCGGTCCCGAGATCTTCATGCGCCGTACGTATTCATCGAGGATGGACTTGCCTCCGGCATGGTCTCCGTTGACACGCAGGGTAAATGCTTGCGCCATAGGTTAATTCGAATAGTTCCAATATCCCAAATCGCGACCTTTGTACCGACTAAGTCGCTCGAAGAATGTCGACGCCCGATCAAGAGCGTCGCCCAGTACGCGTTCAGCAGCTGACTCATGAACTTCGGGCGCGGCATAAGGCTTCGTCTGCAACATGCAGGCCCAGGGCAACTGACAGTGCCAGCCGAGCGATTCCCCTTTTCTTTGTTGGACTGTTCGCCATCACCAGAAAGCGCTATGTCTCATTCACGCTGACTGGCTGCACTATAACTGGATTTCGCTCCGATTTCGGTCGACCTTCCACGCTAGGTGAGTGGATTGCGGGAGTCCATACATAGGGTCAGCAGCCGTCATCCTGGCTCAATCTGACCGGACGGCCGGCTGCGGCCAAAGAGCGGCAGGCCTCGGTCGGCTATGCCCGATCGTTAACTACGTTCAGCTCTACACCGTACTCGACGAAAGCCTTCGCAGCGATAATAACCTGGTTGAAACCGCCCGTGGAGTCCAGTGCGCGCTCGATGATTGCGTCGCTGCTGCCAGAATAGCCGGTCTCCTCAATGGTGAGAATCGTATCTCCTTTGTCGGTCTCTTCCATTGTCCAGGTGACCAGCGCCGGGCTGCCGTCTTGACCCAGCCACTCGATTACGATCCTGCCGGGCCTCAGAATCTCCTTTACCTTGACATCGAAGGAGTAGGCTCCTTCGCCACTTCCGAGAAACCACTTGACGGTCTCACCCTGTCTCAGACCGGCATCTCGTCGAGTGAACCAGAACTTGCTCATGGCGTCGGCGTCGGCAAACGCAGAAAATACTTCGTCTGCAGGCCTTCGAATTCGTGTTTTGGCTATCGCCGACAGACCGTCAGTGCTCATCGTCCCAACCTCCGTCTCATTGCGGTGACTAAACATGCTCGACAGTTTGCATGAATACTGCCATTTCGCGGGCGCTGGTTTCCAGCAGCCCTGTGATCAATTGACCGCCTGGAGTTCATTCTCGATTAACGTCAGCGTCTCGGTGAATGCTCTTCTGACCCGACCTTGCGCTTTGCTTACCTCGCCGCGAAGACTGATCTTGAACGCAACTCTACTTTGAAACTCATCGGTTCCCAGTGCCGAAAGATCCGTCCCGGGATCTGCTGCTCGATCGAGCATCAGGTCTGAAAGGTTAAAGCTGTCAACCAGAAACGAATCGATCAGCATCTGTTGGGATACCTGAAAATCCCTCTGCGACGTTTCCAGGTCGTCGATTGTCTGCCTGATCGATGACAATGCTCGTCGTATATCCTGGTTTTCAATGATCCGAGTCTGGCCTGACGATTCCAGGTCCTGAAGCGCACTTAGTTGTGGTTGGTAGGTTCCGATATTCCATAAGCCGTCGTCGATCCAGCGGCGTAGCTCATCGGAGTAAGGAGTTTCGCTGTTCGTCGACAGCAGTGATTCCAGGTACCGGACTTGCTGCTGTTGCTCAACTTCATTTTCGTCAAGTAGACCCAGCGACGCCAGCAGATCTTCGCGCAATGCTCGAAGATACTGGATTTCAATATGACTCTCCGTGCGGTCTTGCCACCACGCGTCTATGGCAAACGCAATCAGGATACTTGCGACTATCGCCGCGGCTTCAACAACAATCCGCTTCCAGGGAATTTCTTTTGTTGTTTTCATAGGGAGTATTGCGGGACCAAAGCGGGTTTGGAGACAGCGCCAGCCACCGAGTATACAAGAAGTAGAAAGGCCGGAGGCGGCCACCGGAAGCAGTCAGGGCGCGAGAAGCCGGCCGACGAACAGGCACCAGAGAGTCAGCGCTATCAGAATCTACCAGGCGAGGAAACCCTGGTAGCGCCTGTTCGCCACAGGGATACCGATGCCTGCCAGCCCGGCGTAGTGGAGGACGAAGAGCGGGTATATCCTGGGCTCGAAAAGCTCGCCACGCACGGCCGTCTGCGCCACATCGTGCGCACCGCGATAGCTGCCGGCCACCCTCTCGTCCGGATGCTGCCGGAAGATCATCCTCTGGAATCCCGCTCATAGGAATGCCTGTGTTTTCACTTACCCGGGGTCTCGATACGGCCTGTCAATTCCAGAAAACGCAGGACCTGATTTCGGGATCCGGCACAGAGTTTGCGGCCAGATAATTTCACAACGACTTTTGTGCATCGATGAAATCAAACACCTCATCGCAAGTCGGCGAATTCAATACGCCCGGAAACCTGGTACAGTTGATGGCCGCAACCGCCGCCGCAAATTCAATCGTCTTGTCCTCATCCCATCCTTTCAGGAAACCATAGACAATTCCGGCTCGGAACGAGTCGCCGCCACCAGCCGTATCCACAGGATTGACCGAGTAAGGCTGAAAAAACTTGACTGTCTCGTCAGCGTTTGCGTACCAGACCGGCGCGTCACCAAAAGTAAATATGACCCGGCCATTGGTGGCCGCCTGATATTCCTGAAAAAGGTCTTCGGGCTCGCGATTCGCATATTTCTCCCCGATATATGATTCTGCGATTACTACCGCCGCCGTATGCCTGAGCAGCGGATTGTCGTACTGACAATCCACTGTTACTACAGGAATGCCCGCGTTATACGCAATTTCTGCAATGCGAGATGCAGGTTGTGCAAAAAACGGATCCAGGCAGATAACTTTCGCCTGAGTGATATCACTGTCCTGCGGGGTGTTCCAATCGGCGTCTTCTAAAAGCCGGCCGTAAGTGCCAAGTATCGTACGGGTGCCTTGCGCAGTGAATACCACTTCCCGTACGCCCTTGTAATCATCGCGTAGAGGTAAGCGCGATGTATCGATCTGATAGTCTGTTAGTAGCGCCTTCGTGCGTCTTCCACTCTCGTCACAACCAAGCCAATTGCCGTCCAGTTTGACCCGTGCGCCGAGGCGAGAGAGAACGATCGAAGAATTTGCGGCTTCGCCACCTGTCATATGTCGCACGTCGTTTATTTCTGCATAGCCCTCCGGGGCCGGAAATGAGCCACGGAGGCTATACAGCGTGCTGGACGACACTACGCCGTAGGAATACACATCATGAGATTTCATTGTTGCGTACGCATCCCAGACATCGAGGCAATTTTGAGTTTGTGCATAGGTCAGTAGCCGTTATCCTACCTGGAAATACTCGAACGGCAGGAGAGGGCCAGAAGCCGCCAGACAAAGCGGCCAAGAGGAACAGAAACAGTTCTCGGTTCGTAATGAACTGGGCCAGCTCTATAACTCGTACGCTAACTGGTATGAGTGGCCGTGCGAATCCTGAGTGATTGACATTTCCCCAACAATATCTTCGAGTTCACCGCTCGCAGAGCCTGCCAGAATATCAACGTTGAGCGTTTGAGACTCTTGATCCATATGACCATTGTGGATGAGCGTGAATGCACCACTCTTCCCGTTCACTGACCCAAGAAATTCCTCAATCGCGTAGTATACGGCTCTGCCGCTCTCAGTCCTTTTGCTGATCATCTGTCCCTTGCCGGTCCCGGACATATCGCCTGAGTAGACTTTATCCATGACCATCCTGCCGGCTGGAAAAGCCGCGTCACTTTGCGGCTCTAGACTAACCTGAAATGTTCCCATTGCATTCATCGAATCGCTCCCTTTACTTACTTCGTTTTCGGAAAAGGTATGACGACCCAACATTCAGGAGAAGAAAGACGACGATGTTTTTCATTGAACCGTCTCAGCGCAGGACCGCTTTGGGTCAGCAGCCGACATGTTACCTCAGATCGTTCGGCTGGCAGCTATGCGACGCTCAGGAGTCATTCAACGGCCGTGATGTCGAAAACCCTGCTTCGGGCGTAGGCGCTCAGGCTAATAGTGGCCACTGGCGCCTTCTGATCCGCTCAGGGAATCGTCGCAGCCACGATCTGCAATAAGAGTGCGGGGCTAGTCTCGCGAGTGTGATTTCCATGATTTTGGCCTGTCGAAACTGCCCGAATTATAGGGATCGACTCCGTCCGCTTCACTGACATCGAGAACCGCGCTTCGAACTGTATCGCCGACGTGCTCATAGTAACTGTCTTCCGACACGGAAAACGGCTCGGCCTCCTCGGGCACGTCCTCTTCTCGACGACCTTTTGCCAGCCGGCGCTCAACGTATTCGGATTTGTCATGTATTGACGGGCCGTGTCCCGAACCTCGACGCGAGCCGGTTCGTCGATCTTCGTAATGCTGGTAGCGGCATTCGCATTGATCAGGTCGATCGCATTCATTCAACGGTAGTAGGGGTGCACGAGAAGACAGGTGGCGCTCGCCCTCGCTGTCCCGCGCCGCTGCACACGCATTCGTCGGACAGCGAATTGCTACCGCATGATACGGCGAGGCGCGTGTTTGCTCGGGCCTTCTCGCAAATAATCGCGCAAGCCAACGTAGAGGTCTGACTGACGTCATCTGAATAAGTCACAACACCGACCGCCCTAGGGTACTCAGGTGACGTCGCCTGTTCCGTGATGAGTATCACACGCCGAAAACGACTGTTCTGACTGAAATACCAAGGTTGAAGCCGCTTTGGGCCGGTCGCCGTCATTTCGTCTCAAAATGGATGAGCGGTTGCTTCCGGGTGGTAAGCAGTCGTTTGTGCCGCATCAGAGTGACCGTGTCAAAACGGTCGCAAGCAGACATGTCCTGCACAAAGAAAACCCCGCCGAAGCGGGGTCGTCAAAGTGCTATTATTGTTTACGGGCAGGGCGTCGCGAGGATGTGTTGTCCTCCGGCGTCAGCCGTGAACGCACAGCCGAAGTCGGGATCGGCTACCGCCGCCGGGTCCAACCAATCATCGCCGCCGGGTTTCAGCCCAGAGTTCTCCCAGGCCGCCAAGTCCGCAAACGCGGTGACGAGTTCTGTCGCCGTAAAATCGCAGTGGCCAACGCCACGAATTGCACGCTGCACCAACAGGTCGCTTCTTCCGTTTGCCGCTACACGAGACGCGTACTCCACCTCGTTGAGAACCGGCACGAACAGATCACCCAGATTGTGCAAGGTCAGCACCGGTATCTGGATATTCCCCGAGATGACCGGCACTTGCGACAAACCGTTGGGGTTGCGGCCCTGTGGATCGGCAGAGATACGCACGACAGCGTTGTTGAAGTTCTGTTCGTCGACAGACAACGCAGGATCGGTATCAAACTGATAGACCACATCGGCATTGTCAACGCCGACACCCGGTGTGCGCGGTAACGTGCCGTCGCCGATGGCGAGATCGAAAAGGAAGTTGCCAGGTCCGGACGCAAAGTTCGGAAAAGTGTTCCAGAAGAACCAGGCTTCGTCGAAATTCGGCCTGTCACCGCCGCTTCGAATCTCGGTAAGCGACTTCAGATTCACTCCAGCAGCGTTCAGAACGACGGGCCAGCCCCCGGGAAAGGCCTCCAGATTACTCTTTATCGCTGGCACGGTCCCGAACAGGTACGGAACTGTCTCAACCGGGTATTGCGAGCCGCCAACACCGAGCTGCTGCGCGGCCACGTTGAAATCCAGGAAGTAATCGAATAGTTCGTAGTCGCCGAGTACACCGCAGATCGGCATCGCCGCATCGTAAGCATCAGGGTACTGCTCGATTGCCACCGCCGTGATATGACCCCCCATTGACCCACCGATGAGGTAGACCTTGTCTGGCTTACCGACGATGCCATTGAAGCGTTTTGTCAGCGCGTGTGTATCCTGAACGCCGCTAGTGATGTCGTAATCGTTCCGACGGTAACTCGATGCCGCCCAGGCATAACCGTTGGGGATCAAGAACTCGCGCAAGGGATGATTGTCGACGGTCAGCTCGAGCCCGGTACCTCGAAAGCCATGGGCCCACACGACCAAAACTCCATTCCAGTTGTCCGGCACCTCAATCCGGTAACCAGCACCGGTATGTACGCCCCAGTAGGCCGTAGCTTGCGGCAATGCGGTGAACGGGAGTTTGCTCTCATCAACGAAATAGCCGGGCGGCTTACCTGCGAAAGCACTGCTCCATGCGAACAAAAAGACGGGCAGCAACACGAACAAGAACGACTGCATTAATTTCTTCATTGTAATTCCCCTCTTGTGTGGCACGGGTATCGGCAACCGCCGCTTCGGAAACTCATTGAGAAGTGATCACTCGTATCTCGCAGGAGCCGATGATCCGGCGATTCCGGTTATTTCTGAAGGTGGGACAGTTGCTTGTCGTAGGTCAAACTTACCACCCGCATGCTACTGCGGCAATTTAACATTGCCATTATTGCTCGCCCTGAATTACGCGATTCCTATGGTGTTACGAACATCTGCTTTGTGTCATTCGCGGCTATTTGAAACGCTATCACCGCAATGGCCGATTAGAGAAGCAGTCGCTCACGATCCTGGCACCTGGGCGACTGCTTACAGCCACTAGCAGACCCTGAATTAGGTAGATGCGGTAAACGGTTGCGCTGGAGAAACCCGACTCACGGTTTCGCTACTTGAGAATTCCTTTCGATCTATTGTCACGAGCGAACCAGACAGCAAAGACACTGAGGGCAAGGAATACTATCTCAACGCTTATGTGGCTCCGGCTCATGACGCTCGCTACGTTGGCGAGAACAAAGGCCCGGTACAAAGCGACAACAAAAAAGGCCAGCGACGTGACGTAGAGTGGCAGCGCCCAGGCTCGCCGTAGCAGCAGCCCGACTGCGCCGAACAGGCGAGCAACAGCCGCGACGATACCGACCGCGATCGCCCAGATCGGGATGTTCGCAACATATTCCGCATAGGCTTGTCTGTTCGCCGCGACCTCGGCCGTCCGGGCGAATTCATCCGGTGTTTCCACGAAATAGGCGATATATATCGAGGCGCCTCCTAGCCCCCATAGCAGCAACGCTATGGAAATTAGCCAAAACGAAATCGGCGGCGCAGCCGCAGTGGCTTTCAACACCATTCTCCTCCGACTCACACTGTCGAACTTCCGAGTTTCAATGCACAAAACCGAATGCCTGCTTCGGGGCACCAGTAGTTGCCTGGGAGCTTATCACCTGGATGACTGGAGACGGCCAGAAGCCGACGGTCACGCTTTGCCCTTAGCTCTTGACAAGGTGTTACCTTGGTACCATGATCACAGTCATGACGAAGACAATTCAACGCGTGCAAACCGGCGTACGCATCGAAAAGCGCCTGCTGAAAGTGCTGAAAGCCCTTGCCGAGCAACTGGATATGTCGCTTGGCGACCTCCTGGAAGGGATGGCCCTCCATTGCTTCGAGGGAAAGGCACCATTTTCTGATGCAACGCTTGGCAAGATCGAGAAATTGAAAGACGTTTACGAGCTCGATCTAACCGCCAAGGACAGCCATAGGTTAGATGAACGAGGAAACGATGATTGATCTTATTCGTATTTGTGCAGGACTATTTGTAATGTCTCTTGTTGTAGGTGGTTGCGATCATGGCACCGACTTTTTTGATTTCGATGCTTTAACGATCACACGTACGGGTTCGTTCGAACTGGACATGACACCGGACGAAGCGCAGCCCCTTTTTACCGCGCCGGGCGAGCGACTCTGGATCCCGATCTGGGACCCGGCCATATTGCATGGTGATGGATACGAGAAAGGCACCGCCTTTGTAACAAACAATCACGGATACACAACTTACTGGCTCGTTACCGACTACGATACTGACACCAAACATTCTCAATATGTGCGCGTTACTCCGGGGGCTAACACCGGCACTGTTGATGTCTCGATTAGCTCAAACGGTAATGGTGGTTCCACCGTCAGCGTCGCTTACCAACTCACCGGACTGAGTTCTGCTGGAAATGCGAATCTGGAGGAGTCGTTCAGTGATTCCAACTATGCCGAGATGATGGAAGAATGGCGGTCAATGATTAACGACAGTCGCGAGGAGATTGACAAACACTTCGGGAGATGACGTCTCGAATTAAGTCATTTTCAATTCGAGTCAGCACTTTTGATTTGACGGGGGATATTGAAATTGCATATTGCCACCGTCACCACTAAAGTGAAGAGATGCGAAATTTCAAGCAGCTTGTTGAGCGTGGAGCTGCTGAAGGCTGAGCGAACTCAACCCCAAGCAGACTCTCGCAAACCTCGTACAACGCGCAGCTATCTCAGTATTCGTAAGGCGACTATCTTCCAATAGTGGTCGGTCGAGTTCCCGATTGCGGGTAGCGAGATTGTCAGTAAAGGCTGCTCGAACCATGTCTCCGTTGCGGACCAATTTGAGTCGTCCTTCACTCGACATTCTCGGCTGCGGGCATCGGCTTCTTTTCGGCTCGACCACGCGTCAATTTCGGAATTAGCATAGGTACTCGCTCACGGTACGCTTCATAGCGCTTTCCAAAAAATCGGATCAAATCACGTTCCTCAAGCTGAAGTGCGGCGAGAATATAGGCAGTTGTCACTAACGCGAAAACAAGACGCCCTCCGGTCATCAGCGGCGTGGCCCAGAACGCGATCAAGAAGCCGGCCTGCATCGGATGTCGCACGTAACGGTATAAGCTCGGTGTTTGAAAGTCCGGTTCCAATAGTTGCTGCCGCCGAAAGTACGCATGAACTTGACTTACTCCGAATAGATGCGCGTGGCTGATCAGAAAAGTCGAAACCAAAACGAGGCCCCACCCAAGCCCGCATAACGACCAGAGAGCCATACGGCCAACATCGCTGTGCACGCTCCAGACAATATTTGGCAGAGGTCGCCACTGCCAGAACAGGACGATAAGTGCCAGGCTTGCGCAAAGTACATAAGTGCTGCGCTCGATGGGTACCGGAATTATTTTCGTCCACCAGTGCTTGAACCCTGGCCGGGCCATGACGCTATGCTGCACGCCGAAAAGACCTAGTAGCACAACATTGATCGACAAGGACAACCAGAATGGACCCGCCACTCCCGAGTCGATCGACTTCGGGACGAGCACATTCCCTACAAAACCAATGGCATACAGAAATGTCGCAAGAAAGAGCGCGTAGCTTCCCATTCCGTAGGCAAGTATGAGGATTTTTTTCATGTTCGTTGACTCCGTCGCTGGATAGGTTACGTTGACAGTCATGGATTCTTGATTGAGATTGTTGCGGGCTTGCGCTCCGAGCGCCATGATCCGGGGTGCGGATTTCTTGCCCGATCGTCCGGCGATGAGGATTATGGACCCGTATTCCGAAATGCTTGCCACAATGAGGCTAAAAGGAGCGCTCTACTTCCGCGCGGAGTTCACGGCGCCGTGGTTTATCAACGCACCACCTTCGCCGCAACTTGCGCGTGTGTTGGGACTTGGTGCCACACATGTGATTAATTTTCATTTGCTCACGGATGGGGAAGCTACGATAAAGGTGCATACAGGCGAAGAGTTGCACCTGACGGCCGGCGACATCGTGATTTTCCCTCATGGCGATGCACACCTTATGATGAGCATAGATGGCACATGCCAGGTTGAAAACTCTGCAGTTATCGCAAAGGTGCAAGCTCGTGACCTGAGTCCACTGCGAGCCGGTGGAGGCGGTGCGGACGCACGATTTGTTTGCGGCTACATGGCTTGCGATCCGTTCTTTTGCCGGTCGATTCTGGACGGGTTGCCAAACGTACTAAGCGTCAATATTCGTACGGGCCCGTCCGGGCATTGGCTGGAGCACTCGATTTTACATCTGCTCGACGAAGCAGGAATCGGAGCGGCGGGCAGTGAAGCGATGCTCGCGAAGCTTTCTGAGGCGCTGTTTATCGAAACTCTACGCACATATGCCGCTACTCTACCGGACAACCATACTGGCTGGCTCGCTGCGGCACATGATCACTATGTTGGCAAGGCTTTAGCGCTCATGCACAACCGAATCGCGCAGCCATGGACGATCGCTGACCTCGCGCGCGAAGTCGGCCTATCCCGGACCGCACTGGTCGACCGCTTTACAGAGCTACTCGCAATGCCGCCGATTACTTATCTAACGCACTGGCGCATGCAGCTCGCCGCGCGCGCGCTGGTTACGACCTCCCACAACACTGACCGTATTGCCGCCGATGTCGGTTACGAATCTGGGGCCGCGTTCAGTCGAGCCTTCAAGAGGGAAATGGGGTTGCCTCCCGCGCGTTTTCGACGCGAGGCCCGGCGAGCTCAGCTGTCATCGGAGGATCGTTATCAATTACCGGGAAGCGATGTCTGACAAGTTCGCGGACGGGTCATTACCGCGTTAGTGTCCGCTGCTGGCTGCAGTTTCAACTAATCGACGCAACACATTGGCTAAATCGTTCGGCTGGTGGTTCATTACGCCACCGTTAACGCTCTTTTGCTTGCTGATGACTGGCGACGCTTCCAGGGATCGGATGCGCTGCATGAGAGTTGACGCCGAGATTCGTGGCAAGGCGCGCTGTAATTCATTAAATCGACGGTTGCGATCGCGTAAAGCGAATATAATGAGGTTCAACTTCTAAAATACTAGTGGAATTGGATCTCGTGCGATACGAAACTGGCGGAATCCTTATTGAAGGGGATAGTCATGCTTAGACGTACATTCTGCAATGCAACGCTTGCCGCCGCCGTTGCCGCTACCTTGCCCGGTTGTGGCTCAGAGTCGAAAACTGACATTGGTCGTTTGATTCCTGCTGTTTCGAGTGCAGGCGAAGAGCTTTCGATCGAGTCCGCTGCCATTTCCGAACTCGCCGGAAGTCTCGACGGCCGGGTGTTATTGCAGTCCGACGACGGCTACGCTGCTGCGAAACAGGTATGGAATGGCATGTTCGACAGCAAGCAGCCTGCGATGGTCATTCAATGCCTGTCGACAGGCGATGTTGTAAACGCCGTCAATTTCGGACGCGAGCGTGATCTGCTTTTATCCGTCAAGTGTGGTGGTCATAGCCTCCCGGGAAAATCGACTTCGGATGGCGGCGTGATGATCGACCTTTCACAAATGCACTCTGTTGATGTCGACCCTGAAGCGATGCACATGCGCGTGGACGGCGGATCACTGCTCGGCCATATGGATAATGCCTCCACCAGGCACAAGCTGATGACGACAACCGGAATTGTTTCGCATACGGGCACGGGGGGATTTACTCTGGGCGGCGGCCTTGGTCGTACCGACCGAAAGATGGGGCTGGCTATCGACAACCTGCTTGCAGCGACTGTCGTCACGGCCAGCGGCGATGTCGTTCGCGCCAGCGAAAAGGAGAACAGCGACCTATTCTGGGGTCTACGAGGCGGCGGCGGCAATTTTGGCATAGCTACCGAATTCGTATACCGGCTACATCCCTTCAATCCGATGGTGTATGGCGGCGACCTGATTTATGCGGTCGACAAGGACTTTCTGGCGTTCTATGCGGAATTGCACGAAACGTTACCCATTGAGGCAAACATCGAGCCGCAGTTGGTTCCGGGTGCCGGGGAAAACGGGGAAACCCTCGCTATTGTGGGTGTCACCTGGTGCGGTGATCACGCCGCCGGTGAGAAGGCGCTCGCTCCGATGCTGGCGTTTCCTGGTCTCAAAGGTGGCGAGCTGGCACCTTTTGCCTATCATGACGTTCAAACCAGCGCCGATGGAATTCTCGGTCCGGGCAAGCAGTATTACCTGAAGTCTGGTTTTCTCAACGAGCTCACGCCGGACGTCATCGATGTCATCGTCGAATTCGCAAACCGCGGTGCGGTCAACTCGTGGTTCCAGCACATGGGCGGCGTCACTTCGACAATTGCTTCCGACGCAACCGCTTTCACGCATCGCGGCGCTGCGTTTAACTTCGGCATCATGTATGTCGGCGACGATCCAGCTCAGAACGAGTCCAAAATCGCGGCCGTCCGTGAATACTACAAGGAGATGGAGCCGCACATGGCGGGCTTCTACACCAATCTCAATGAGGAATCCGAACAAAGGACCTGGGGCAACTACGGGCCAAACTACCCGCGGCTTGTAGAGCTCAAAAACAAGTACGATCCGAAAAACCTATTCAGGCTGAATGCGAATATCAAACCCAGCTAGGTCCATAGTCGATGATCAGCATCCCGCGTGTCGCGATCTGAGTGACTGGTTTTGGGTAATAGAAATTTGAAATTCCGTTCGCCATTGGATTTCCGAAATGCTCGCCAGTGGTTCGGCCTTTTCGCGGCCTGAACTGAACATTGAAAGTCTGCCGCTTTTGAGGTCACAATGGGTTGACCTATTGTCATACCAATCATCAAATCAACAGGAAGACTGCATCACATTCCGTGACAAGCCACCACTCGCCAGCGGAAAATTCGGGTCAGGACTTGCCACCCGGCGCTACAGGATCTATCGACCGGACTTGACCCTTTCTTTCCGCCCAGGTTGAGCGGCTGTTTTTTCGAAGACTTGCCGTTGAGTGTCTGCTCTAGAGAAGCTGCTACGGTCTGCAAACGGCCAAAGGCGGTCGTTCAGCAGTTGCGGAATCAACTGATAGAAGTCACCGACAACCACTCTCGCTCAACGTCGCGCATTATCGCATCGAAGCGACTGTTTCCACGCATGGAGTCCACCCACTCATTGTGCTGCGACCAGAACGGATAGTTAATATTTCCAATACGGACCGTGTTCTCCAGCCAGCTGAGGGCCTCTTCCGTCTCGCCGGCGAGAGCCAGGCAGTGTGTGAGTTCACGGGAGAGTAACTCCGTGTTCCGCGCTGCGGCACGAAGTTCGTCGGTCACGGCTGCTTTAGCGGCTTCAGGTTCGCCGCAGACGCCGTGGAAAAGCGCAGCGCCGAGTTGCGCCAAGACCGAGCCAGCGTGTTCAGAATTCAGTTCATGAACAGCCTCCGACGCCTCGTCGACTTTGCCATTGCGCAGTAATACATAGCTCCAGGTCCACATGGCGAAGGGATTCTTCGGGTCCAACTCAAGGAATCGTCTGTAGTGCGGAAGGGCGTCTGCATACTGTCCTTCCATGATCGCAACAAATCCTGGCATGCAATGGTTGAGCGGGGTGAGCGGATCTAGGTCAAGCACCGCGTCGAACAGCTGCGAAGCGCGCTCGTTTTGACCGCTCAGGGCGCACAAGTATCCCAACGTTGCTAACGCGTCGGGATCGGTGGGATTACCCTCAAGCGAGCGTTCAAGTTGTGTTCGGGCAGCGCGAAGATCGCCAGAGAAGAACCGCACCATACCGAGAAGCAAGTACCCAGATGATGAGTACGGATCGAGCTCGAAGATCTTCTCCGCGCACTCGGCAGCCTTTGCGATAAACTCCCCCGTTGGATCGAGACCGAGTTCGCTGTACTTTGCGTAGGCATGTCCGAGAGCGCTCAAAAGACGCGCATTTGGCCCCACGAGGTCCAATCCATTTATCAGGTGTCGCTCGGCTTGCTGGAGGCCGTCCCTGGAGAACTTTAATGTTTCGTAACGTGCCCGAAGATACGGCTCTATCGCCCGAGGATCCTCGAGCTCATCGTCATCCGTTTGCTCTGGGGCGCCGAGACGTATAGCGAGTTCCTCTGCAACGGACCTCGCGATTTCGTCCTGCATCTCGAATAGATCGCCTAGGGTACCGTTGTAATGCTCGCTCCATCGAGCAGCATCGGAACCCAGACGGCTCAGCTGGAGGATGACACGAAGCTTGTCGCCCCACTTGCGAACCGAACCATCCAGAATGAAATCGACTCCGAGCTTTTTAGCGATGTCCTGCACTGCATCGCCCGCCCCCTTTAGCCGCATGGCAGAAGCGCGAGCGATTACACGGAGTGATCGAACTTTGGAGAGTTCCGTG
>Ga0210366_10000027_pt1 | contig 15446 bp, 12 predicted proteins | sample S641metaT_FD_190380 | JGI IMG/M metagenome (GOLD analysis project Ga0210366, IMG submission 190380) | Metatranscriptome of estuarine sediment microbial communities from the Columbia River estuary, Washington, United States - S.641... | ecosystem: Environmental > Aquatic > Marine > Intertidal... | reverse complement strand
GTGATCACACGATTGATCTCGCAATAATGAGCACCACCGCCGCGCGACTGCCCACCAGGCCAGGCCCGGCGGGACGGATCCGTCCGACCCAAAAAAGTACACCAAGGCAAGAACGAGGCCACGGCGGTCGCATCGCGGGTTGGGTCCCTGGAGGATTTGGCCCGCGCCGGGAACACTAGACACCGAACCACGGTCGATGGCGGAGCGTGGGCTGCCGCCCCTGCCGATCAGGACAGTTTTGCATTGCCGACCCCACGCTCGGGAATCGCAAGGCAACCGCGCCCCGCGTCGCGATCGCGATGAGACCGACATTCTCCCCAGGCTCACCACCAAGAGCCTCCAATAGCCCGGCAGCGGCGCCAGAGCTGCGCTCGTGGAGCGAAGTGAAATGATGGGCCCGCAGCCGGATCCGGCTAATCGATGCCCACCTTCCGCATCCTGCGACCGGCTCGTACCTTACTCATTGAACCGAGCCAGCGAGCACCGCATGCGGGTTGAGTGGAATTCGTATCTTTCGCCAGTTGGGACGTTGACCCTCGTCGAGGGTGCGGACGGTCCGTTGCTCGTCGAGTTCCCAACCAAGCGCACGAACCTGAATTGGGCCGACCGGTTACGCAAACGTAATCGCGATGTGACCATCGACCCCGGGCCGTGCCAGCGCTTGACCAACTGGCTTGCGGGGTACTTTCGCGGTGGGCCACGGCCGTTCCCGTTCCCGGAGTACCTGGGCGCCTATTTCGTGCTCGAACCATCCCAACTCGCGGTGTGGCGTCACCTCTGCACCATTCCCTTCGGGAAGACCTGCAGCTACGACGACTTGGCACGGGCCACGGGCATTCCGCCCAGGGCCGTCGGACAAATCCTCGGATCGAACCCGTTGGCGCTACTCATCCCTTGTCACCGCGTCGTCGGAAAGCAAGGTGGCTTGGTGGGTTACGGTGGGGGGCTCACCCGAAAGCGCTGGCTGCTCAACCACGAGTTGCGGGCGGTCGGGGTGGTCCTCAGCTGATCCTCGGAGGCCGGCCCGGCCCGCCCACCACCTGGCATCCTGCACTAACCGTGAAGTCGAGCCCCCACCGATCGATCCCAAAGTGGGCGATGCCGCCTCCAAAGTGGCCATCACGGACCGAGGGGCCATGGTCCGGACATTGCAGCGAGCATGGACGAGCCCATTGTGGCCGGACCGGTGGCCGGGCGCGCCGGGCGCTCGATTGACGGGGTTGTCCGCTAAGAGGAAAGGCCAATGATCCGACGTTTGGGAGTTCTCATCGCGTGCATGGCGACTGCGTCCGTTGGGGCCGCCTCGGCTCAGGACGAGCTGCCGGCCGACGGGGTCCACCTCAGCTTTTTCGGGTTCGAAGCCGGTGGGCATCTGACCGACCTGGATGATCAGGTCAGGGAGTTAGGCGGCTCGGGTCTGCGATGCACCCGCTCGCGCGCCGATCGTCGGCTACTCGATTGCCGTGGAACCGCACCCGATCCTGCCGCGGGCCGACAGATAGAGATCTGGATCTCGGCCATCGACAGTCTGGGCGGGGTTGTCACCATCTCGGGGAACGTGAGCGCGGCACAGCTCGACGACTGGAGACGGCTCATCGAGCAAGACTACGGCAAGGTTGGGGCTCGCGTTCAGGGACCCCAGTGGATGATGCAGTGGGTGCGGCGGCGGCAGATGATCCGTCTTACTTGGCGGGTCGAAAACAACCAAAAGGTTGCTTCGGTCAGTCTGGTCGACGGCCCGGTCCTCGATGGCTGGGGTCGATCCTCGGCTCGGTGACCAGAGGGCGGACAACTACCAACTCTCGCTCGAGCCGTTAGCTCGTCGCCCAGCAGGACTTGGGCGGTGAGGCGGGCGGCGCGGCGTGTCCCCGCTCATAACGCGCAGGATAGCGGCCGAGCTACTTTTTCCTTACCGCTTTTCGCGGCTTGCTCTTCACGGGCTTCCGCGCCGAAGGCTTCTTCGCGCCGGACTTCTTCGGCGCTACTTTCTTGGCCTTCTTTCGAGCCGTCGACTTGGCCTTGGTGCGCTTGGCCCGCACCGCGGCACGGCTCGCACGCTTCTGGTGCGCCACGTCGACTTCTTGGAGTATTCGGACACATTCGTCCTCGGCCAAGAGGCCGCGGCGGCTCGCGTACTGGAGCAGCTCCTGGGCGTCGGTTAGCTCGAATTCCTCGATGCGGGCGGCGGATCGGATTATACCGACCAACGCGTCGGCCACCGGACTGCGCAACACATTCGCGATCCCCGGCAAGCTTTCCAACAGGGTGGACATCTGGGCGCCACCAAGCTCTGACACAACCCCTCCTTCCGATCACTGCCGACCAGCCGGCAACCGCCTCACGGCGTATGCCCAAAGAGGCGGCAAGCTAGTGTTGCGACTGCCTCACCAAAAGGAGTTGTCGAAGCAACTACCAAATATATGCCGAAAAGAACCTACTCGATCACCAGGCTTCCCACCGCGCCATAGACCTGGTGGGTCAGGCAGTAGAACCGGTAGGTCCCAGCGGCCAGACGCGGCACGACTATTCGGTAGGTGTCACCCACGTCGACGAGCAGCGGACCTCTCAGGTCGCTTACCCTCCCGACCATGGCGCGGTTGAGCGCCGCAACTTGGGCTCCCTCGAGTCCGGTCGGGTCAAAGGCGATGCTGTGTGGAGGGCCGGAAACGACCCGGAACGCGATGACATCCCCGGGGCGTGCCGAGACTTTGAGTGGGTAGAATCCGAAACGGCTTTCGGCTCGATCTGCCCGCACCTCGACCGTGTGCGTGCCTTGGCCTCGGAGCTGTCCGGGCATGAGGAGCGCAACGGCTCCCAGCAGCAGGCCGACGTGGCAGCGAACGAGCATGGTTCCCCCTCTTCTTTGCGGCCTGTGGCGACGGACCCTAGATTGAAGATGGCGGAGCGGATGGGATTGTCCACCTCTCCCCGGAAGGACCGCCAGTGGGTCGCAGGAAGATAAAGGAGTACCGACCGTCCGAAGCCCTGGCCCTGATTGCGGCCGACCGCGACCAGCAGCCTCTGGTTTGTCCGGTCTGTGGCAAGGGCGCCATTAGCCGCATCCCCAAGCGTCCGCCGAGAAGCCGATCGTCGAGAGGGGGTCGGATCAGGCTCCACTGTACGGCCTGCGATCGCAGCGCCGCCTACACGCAGTCGCCGGGCGACCGCTCGACGACCTCCCCGTCACGCTTCTAGGACTCTCGTCCTGTTGCTCCCTTGCCCCGCGGCACGGGTCCCAGCATCCTGCATCCCTTATGAGCGAGTCCCCCTCGGCCGCGGCTACGGCGGGCCAGCGGCGCGCCCTTCGACTGGTGCTCCTGACCGTCTTCATCGACCTCATCGGCTTCGCCGTCGTGCTGCCGCTCCTGCCGAGCTATGGAGCGCGATACGGCGCCAGCGATGCGGCGATCGGTGTTCTCGTCGCGAGCTATTCCCTCATCCAACTCCTGCTCGCACCGTGGTGGGGGCGTCTGAGCGACCGTATTGGCCGACGGCCGGTTCTCTTGATCAGCCTAGTTGGAAGCGCGGCATCATATCTCTTGTTCGGGTTCGCGGGCAGCTTCCTCGTGCTCCTGCTGTCTCGCGTGATCGCCGGGGGCAGTGGGTCCATCGTCAATGTTGCTCAAGCCACCTTGGCCGATGTGACCCCACCGGAGCGACGCGCCCGTGCCATGGGACTGATTGGCGCTGCGTTCGGGGCGGCATTTGTGATCGGTCCCGCGCTCGGTGGCATGAGCACGCGTCTCGGGGACGCTGCCCCTGGGCTCCTGGCCGCCGCGCTGAGTGGCATGAACTTCATCGCCGCGCTGGTCTGGCTTCCTGAAACACGGACGGAAGCCCACAGGGCCGAGAGCCAGGTTCGACCGCCGTGGCGACCGCTCCTGGCTCCCTTGGGCATCCTGTTCCTCGAGACCTTCGCCTTCGCCGTCATCTACGCCGTGTTCCCCTTATACGGTGAACGCATGTGGGGCTTCGACCGGGAGGGTGTGTCCTATCTGTTCGTGTTTATCGGGTTGGTTACCGTCGTGGTCCAAGGCTGGATGGTAGGACGACTCGCGCCCCGGTTTGGAGAGCCGCGCGTCATGGTTGCGGGCTGTGTTTCGCTGGCGGTCGGCCTGATGCTGCTCCCGATGAGCGCCACCCTGGCGGCGTCAGCCGAGTGGCGCCTGCCCTCGTTGCTCGGAGTGCTGGCGTTGATTTCCGCGGGGACTGGGCTCGTGGCGCCGACTGCCGCGAGTTATGTGTCGCGGCTTACCAGGTCCGAATCCCAGGGTCACGCCCTCGGACGGCTGCAGAGCTCGGGTGCGATGGCGCGAGTGGCGGGCCCAATACTCCTGGGAGCGGTGAGCGACCTGTCCGATTCCGGACCGTTCATCGCCGCGAGCGGTGTTGCATCGCTCGCGCTGCTCCTCGCCGTAACGACGGCGTACCGATCGCCTATTCGGGGGTCGAGAAGATCCGGCCCCACCTGACGTCCGTGATGAACGGCAGGGGACGCCAGCTTTGTTGATCGTAGCTGAAATAGATCAGCAATGGCCTGCCCCGAATGTTCTTCCTGGGCAGGAAGCCCCACATCCGGCTATCGTGTGAGTTGTCGCGACTGTCACCCATCACGAAATAGGAGTCCGACGGCACGACGATCGGCCCCCAGTCCTGGAGGTCGGGATGGTAGGTGGCGCTGTCGCCGTTGGCGAGATAACGCACTTGCCAATCGCGCATTCGTTGCCGCTGGAACTGGTCGGCCGATGGAAGCGGGTCCGCATGCACGATGTAGGGTTCATTCAGCATGCGGCCATTGCGCATCATCCGGCCGGCCGTCATGGCAAGCGTATCCCCGGGCGCTCCCATCAACCGCTTCACCACTTTGATGTCTTCTTCGACGGAGTCGAAGACGATCAAGTCGCCGCGCCGCGGCTCGCGCACCGCCGGCAGGCGTTTGTGGATCAAGGGAACCTCGGCGCCGTACAGCGCCTTGTTCACAAAGAGGAAGTCCCCGATCATCAGGGTGTTTTCCATGCTCCCCGACGGAATTCGGAACGCTTCCACCAAGAACGTGCGGAGGAAGAACCACACCACCAGAGCGAGGGCGATGGACTTGACCCATCCCCAGATCCAGGGGACGAAACCGGATTCTTTTGACGCCGCTCTTTTCATAGTCAGATCCTGCCCTTTGCGCTCGGCCGATCGTCGATCAATCTACCCAATCCGCAATGAACAAGTTGGTTTCCCGGGCCTCCGAACCGTGGCGGTTCGATGCCCACACCAACTTCGACCCATCCGGGCTGAACATGGGGAACGAGTCGAATTCCCCGTCGAAGGTTACCCGCTCGAGTCCGGTCCCATCGACGTTGATGAGGTAGAGGTTGAAGACGCGTCCACCCTGGCTTTCGTGATTGGAGGCGAAGATGATCCGCGACCCGTCCGGGTGGAAATATGGGGCGAAGTTTGCGCCCCCGAGATTGGTCACTTGCCGCGGGTCGCTGCCGTCGGCGTTCGCGACCCATAGCTCGAGATTGCCCGGCCGCACCATGCGCTGCGCCAGCAGACCCAAGTAGTCCGCAGAGTCCGCCGCGGTTTGCGGGTATCCGGCCCGCCAGACGAGCTTCTTCCCATCCGGCGAAAAGAACGCTCCCCCATCGTAGCCCACCCGCTGCGTCACTCGGCGGAGATCCGACCCGTCCACGTTCATCGTATAGAGTTCGAGATCGCCGTCCATCGTGCTCGTGAAGATGATACGGGACCCGTCCGGGGAGAGGGTCGCCTCCGCATTGTAAGTCCCGTTGTTGGTCAGTTGTTGAGGGTCGCTTCCATCGGCCGCCGCCGTGTAGATCTCGAAGTGGCCGATCGGCCACACGTAGCCTTTCGAATGATCGGGTGGCGGTGGGCACGCGGTGTCGTGCTCGAACGTCGAGCTGTAGAGAATCCGCCGGTCGTTATCGTAGAAATACCCGCAGGTGGTGCGCCCCTGGCCGTTCGACACCCGTCGCATGCCGGTGCCATCGGCGTTGATGATATACTGCTGGTCACAGCCTTCGGAGACCTTGTCCTGACGTTGGAAGATGATCTCCTTGCCGGATCTGGAGAAGTAGCCTTCCGCGTTGTTTCCCCCGAAGGTCAGCTGTTGGATGTTTGCGAGATGGACTTCCCCTGGCTCGGGATCAACAAACACACCCGCGGGCGCTGCGGCTTCGTCGCGCGCTCCGCCACAGGCGGTCATCATCATCAGTCCGCCCAACCCAAGAACCCCGAGGTGCCTTCGAATCTGCATGCCGGTCATCCTTTCAACAGGGCGAGCACTTCCGCCGCGTGTCCCTTCGGTTTCACCTTTTCGAACACCTTGAGCACCGTCCCATGTTCATCGATCACGAAGGTCGTCCGGAGGACGCCATGATACGATTTCCCGTACATGGACTTCTTCCCCCACGCGCCATACGCGTCCGCGACGGCGTGGTCGGGGTCGGCAAGGAGGGAGAAGGGGAGTTGATATTTCGTCTTGAACTTTCGGTGCGACGCCTCGTCGTCCGGAGACACCCCGAGCACGACTGCCCCCGCCTGCGAGACAGCCCCCCAGGAGTCGCGAAACCCGCATGCTTCCGTGGTGCACCCGGGCGTATCGTCCCGGGGGTAGAAATAGAGAACGACCTTCTTACCACGGAACATGTCGAGCGAGATCTCCGTTCCGTCGTCGGATCGGAGCGAGAATGCAGGGGCACGATTGCCGGATTTAACCATGAATCGTCGTATCGTTACGGCGCGGCGCGCCACGTTGGAGGTTCGAGCAACGGAATAGCCACCGGCTGTCGGACCCGCAGAATGGGGGAGTCGTGCCCTTGGCGCAAGTCGCGATCGAGGAAGTTCCACGCGGCGACCCCATCGGCGGAACCCGGCTCCAGTAGGTATGCGGCAAGCACGCCCAGACGCTGCTCCGTCGGTACGTAGAACCAGCCCGCCGCTGCCCGTCCGGCCGCGGGCCGCCAGTTCCCGCGCACGTCGACAAGCCGATGGCCCTGAAATGGCCGCCGAGCTCCTGCGAGGCTGTCTATGTGAAAGGCCTCAACGGGTCCCGTCCACTCCTCGCCGACCCGGGCGACCCGTACTCCGTGACGGCCAAGCGCCTCCACGACATGCCCCAGACCGGGCGGGAGAAGATAGCCGGCCGGAAGCGCCTCGCGCCGCACGGGGGCGAAGCGGTCGAACACCGGCATACGGATCGAGCGGTAGGCCCCGGTGCGACGGCGGCGGGCGAACCCATGCGACCCATCACCCACCGGTTCCGTAATCTCGGCAAGGACCTCGACGAGGTGGGGCGCGGCATAATCGGATCGCACGGCGACGGAATCCGGCGCCCAGCGCCAGGGTGATCCGTGGAGCGAGGCGATGGTGTCGCGCTGCTCGGCAGCAAGACTCAGGATCTCGCGCACGAAGTTGTACGTGGCCGAAATGCGCTCCGCAAACGGCGCATTGCTGTACGCCTCGCTGAGGATCGCCATGCGGCCACGCATCGCGAACCAATTGACGCCATAGCGCGGGTATGGTTCGTAGGTAAACCATCCCTGATCAAGAGAATCGGGGTCTTGGTTCTTGAAATTGCCGTAATCGAACACTTCTTGGCCATGCCGGTCACGCATGCGTGTGCGGATGGTTGGCAGGAACGTATCCCGTAAAAAATCGTTCGGCGGGCCGCTGTTCGGATTGAGCCCTGGGGAATAGGTGAGTGCGTACCCGTGGTAACTCCCGTTGGTGGTGTGGAGGTCAATGAAGAAATCCGGGTCCCACTCGTTGATCAGCGCCGCGGCGCCCCGTGTCTCGGGGGCCTCCATCTTGACGTAATCCCGGTTCAGGTCGAGTCCTTGCCCATTGACCCTGCGGCCGACCAGCGCGGGACCGTTTTGCCCCGGTCGATTTCGGTCGGACGAACCGACCGCCTCATTCCCGTCGACGTTGTAGATCGGCACCACGAGGACGATCACGCTATCCAAGAGCGGCCGAAGGACCCCGAGCGTCAGATCTCGAAGCAACATCTGAGCGGCCTCTTTTCCCTCGGCTTCCCCAGCGTGAATATTGCCCTGGATGTAGAGAATAGGCTTCCGAGCCCTGTGGGCCGCTGCGGCATCATCGACCATCGGCTTGGCGGCGAGTACCCACGGGATCCATCGTCCCTCCGCGCTTTGGGCCAGGGTGCCGACTCTGAGGTCGGCGCCGGCCCGTTCGAGTGAGTCGAGGAACGACAGCACGTCCTGGTGGCTCGAGGTTTGCTGTGCATTGGTGCGCTCGGGTCGGGTGGTCTGTCCGACAAGGAGGCCGCTCGACAGCGCCACCAGCACGAGCAGTGACGTGCAGAATCGGGTGGTCATGGAGCCACCTCCAGTACGCCGGAAGGGGAGTCGGGCGGAATCAAGTAGCGCGTCTCCTCGACAAATGGCTGGCCGTCGTCCACGGTAAACGTGACTTCAGGAATGAGCACAGGCCCGCGGCGTGGCCCCACGGAGAGGTCCCGCGCGTCAACGTCCGATACGAACCACGACGCAACGCTGTTATCCATGATCACCTGGAATGCATCCGTATCACGCCGGATGACGAGCCGCCTCACCTCAGCGGGCTCCGGCACGGCATCGGCAAGGGCCGCAATCATGAGATAGCCCTGGACGTGCGGGTCCAGTGGACGCGAGGCGGCCATCTCCGCGAGTTTCTCGGCCTCACCGAACGCGATGAGAGGGAACTCGACGGCGAGCTTCCGAAGAATCCGGTCGGCCTCGTATTCGGCTAACCCTTCCGCCAAGTAGAGGTCCGGCTCTATCACGGTAAGGACCGCGCCATCCGCGCCCACCGACAGCCCGGAGCCGTCGGGACGGGTACGCACATGGCCGTGGACAATGTGATGCCATTCATGGAGCACCGTCCCGATCGCAAAGAGAGGCATGGTGCTCGGGTCGATCAAAACGATGTCGTGCGCTTCGAGAAATCCGCCTCGGGCCCGTGTGGATTCCTGGCCGATGCTGCTGATCTCGTATCGAAATGTCCCGAGATCGACGACTGACGTCCCGGGGGCGGGCGACCCTACCTCTTGAACAACCCGCCGCAGCCCTGCACTACCGTGTCGTGCCAGCCAGCGGACCGCAGATGGGTTTTCTGCAACGATCAACCGATCGAGGACTTCCGGGAAGACACCCGCCACTGGTGCGCCTTCGGCGTACCCGAACAGGCGCACGCGAACGGCCGGCACAGGCGCGCCATTGTCGGGCCAAGTTGATTGTACGATGTCGGCAAGGGAACGTGCACCGGAGTCCCCGAGCCACGGCTCGGTCACGAGGAATCGCATGGCGGCTTCGTACCAGTGCACGGCCCCTTCGTAGCCGGCGAGCAACGCTTGAACCGCGCGGAACGAATCCGGAGCTCCGTGCTGCATGGGGCCGAGTACGGCGCCGTAGTGCTCCGGCTCCGTGTTCGAGAGGACGAAGAGACGGTACAGTTCTAACGCGATCACTTCATCGGCAGGCTGGTGTTCCGATCGGGACAGACGTCCGGCCACCGAAAGCGCGGCCGTGGCGCTTGCCCATTCAACTCCCGGCAGCTGGTGGCGCGCAGCACGGAGTGCCACATCGTGAATGTCGACCTGCCACTCACCGGCCGGTCGGAAGAGGAAGTCGAACCGCTTGCGGGCGGGATCGGTAACCAAACGACGTCGCACGGTCGCCAACACGGCCTGGTGCGCGGCCACCATCGCCTCGCGGTGACGCAGTCCCATTGCCCGGATCACCGCGGCCTCGGCCAAGTCCTCAGGACTCAATGTCGTGAGTCCGGATGCGCCCGCCACAGCACGATATCGTTCGATAACCGACTCGGTAGTGTGTCCGCGCGCGGCGGCGGCTCGCAGCCAGGCACCCGGCAGCCGCTGGATGGAATCTCCGGCCCCGTAGAAGACCAGCATCTGCCGCTGGGTAAATCGGGGCAGTGATGGGTAGAACTCGACAGAATCCGCGAGACGCCCGGCAACCCACTGGCGGCGCGCACCGCCGTCCAAGAACGCTTCACCGACCAGGCTATCCTGCACGAGCCGGCCGGCAAACCGCCGCACGTTCGAGCCGGTTACCAGCCACTCGACACTGTCGTGATCGAACGCGCGGCCCGTGAGCGGGCGGGGGCTGTCCGTGAGGCCTGCCAGATCCAACGTGCCGGACAGAGTTGCCCCATCAACCGCGAGCCACAGCTCACCCAAGATTGCAGCCGGTGTACCGCCACGAAGGATGACCCGCCACCGACCGGCCACCTGACCGTTGAGCGTGGTGGTGGATGTGAGGAAGACCAGGATCAGCGTGGCGAGTGGGCGCGGCGCAGTCCAGCCTCCGCGGGGACCACGGCGCGGATTCGTTCCGCGGTGCCGGGAAGCCTGTTTGCTAAGGAGACGCAGGGGGGGAGTTCTCTGACGCGGCCCCAGCAGGGGATGCCGGTTCGGGACCAGCCTTGGCGGCTGCCGTATCCGCGGGCACGACTTGTTGACGGTCAACCGGCATGGGCGTCACCGCCATTCCGGGCTGGAGGCGGACCTGTCCGCCGACCACCACTTGCTCTCCGGCAGCCACGCCTGAACGGATCTCGACAAAGCCAGGGATTCGGACTCCCAACTCAACCGCGCGTCGCTCCGCCTTGCTACTGTCATCGATCACCCAGACCACCGGCCCTGCCTCGAGCGGGACGATCGCCTCCTCGGGCACGATCGTCGCTGCGGGGCGAACGTCGGTGGCCAGCCGGACTTCAATGAACATGCCGGGCTGGAGATCTCCCTCACGGTTCGGAACGCGGGCTTTCACCAGGATCGTCCGCGAGGGAAGGGTGACAATGGGATCGACGAACTCGACGGTACCCCGGAAATCACGACCCGGAATGGCCGCTACCCGGAAGGCGACCTCCTGCCCGAGGGCGAGTTCCGAGGCGTAGCGCTCGGGAACCTGAAACACGGCACGCTGGGGGTGAACGGTTTGGAGCGTGACCAACCCGGTGGAGCTGGTGACGTAATCGCCCAGGCTCACTTGCCGCGAGCCGGCGACACCGCCAAAGGGAGCGCGGACGACCGTCCGGTCGAGGCGGACCTTGAGAAGTTCGTACTGCGCCTCGCTACTGCGGGCGGTGGCTTCCGCCTGTTCCAGATCGGCCTGCGAGGCGGCATTCTGTGCGATGAGAGTGCGAGTCCGTTCCAGGGCCTGGCGGCTGAGATCTCGCTCGGCTTCGGCCCGAGCGACCTGGGCGACCAGCTCCGCGTCGTCGACCTTGAACAGTGGCGCCCCGGCCCGAACGTATCTGCCCTCCCGAAAAAGGATACCGGTGATTCGTCCGTCGATGTCCGGCCGGAGGATGATCGATTGCACGGCTTCGATCTGACCCGCTGCCTGAATCGCGTCGATCACCGTGTCCACCTGCGCCCGAGCGACTTCCACTGGCGCGGAAAACCCGCCGCCGCCAAACCCGCCATCTTCGGCTTGCCCATCGCCACAACCCCATGCGGCGACAACCGCGAGCCCGAATACCAGACCTCGTGTGACCATTAGTCCTTCCCGGTGAAGAGGCGCCGGCCGAGAATCGCTTCCAGCCCCGCCAGTGCCAATCGTGTTGCCGTGCGGGACTGTACCAGCCCCGCCTGGGCGTCGCTCAAGTTGACCTGCGCTTCGAGGAGATCGAGAATGTCGGTTGCGCCGCTCCGATAGCGTGCCTGCTGAACACGATAATTCTCTTCGGCAACGACAACGGCCTGCGCGGCGAGGTCGGTCGCCGCCCGCGACGTCAGGTACTGGTCATAGGCCTGGGTCACGTCGGGTCGGGCCGAGCGTTCCAGATCCTCTCGAATGGCACGGGCGACGTTGCGGTTGACGCGTGCCTGCGTAATACCGATCTCGCGTCTCCCCCCGTCCCAGATCGGCAGGCTCACCCCGATCGAGAGGGTCGAGCGCTTGGTGGCGTTCGGGAAGACTTTCACGTCGAAGGCGGAGGTGTTCGCGGACAGTCCCACCTGCGGCAACCACGCCGAGCGTTGGGCCCAGAGTTGTGCTCCCGCGCTCTGCTCGTTGGCCCGGGCAACCCGATAGCTCGGGCCCTGTTCCAGCGCTTCGGCGACGGCCTCTTCGAGGGTCAGCGGGAGATCGGGCGCGGGCCCGGACGGCAGTGGCGCGGCATCCACCGGCCCTGCCGCCCCAATCAGGCTGCCCAGGGTCAGTCGCGACACGCGGAGCCGGCTTTCCTCGCGCAGCAGGTTGACGCGAGCCCGGGTGAGTTCCAGCAAGAGCCGGAGCGAATCGGTCTGGACGGCCGCCCCGGACAATACCCGGGCCCGCGCAACGACCAACTGTTCCTCGGCGCGGGCCACCCGTTGCCGAGCGACTTCGGTGAGCTCCCTGTTCGAGACCAGATCATAGTAGGCCGACTCGGTGAGGAGCGCAGCCGCGAAGCGCGCCTCCAGTTCCCCCGCTCGAGCGCCGGTCAGCTGGGCCTTGGCGGCCGCGAGATCGGCAAATTTCCGTCCGCCCGCAAAGAGTTCGTATTGGCCGGTCAACTGGGCAAAGGCAAACGTCTTCGATGCCGCGCCCGTCCCGATATTGAAACTCGGCGAGGAGGAGACCTGGTAGCTCCCCTGCACCGTGATCGAGGGAAGGATGAAGGCCAGGTAGGCTGCGCGCCGACCCCACGCCGCGTTATCGATCTGTCCGAGGGCCGCCACATAGTTGGGATCGAGCTGGGTCGCGCGTTCCAAGGCTTCGGCAAGGGTGACGCGAGGCATGGTATCCGTCGCGGCAACCTGCACCGCCAGGAGCAATCCGAGCAGCATCATGCTTCAACCGTGGCGCGCGGGATTCGGCCTCGCCACCCTCCGACGGCCAGCCGGATCTGGAGCGCATCCAGCAGGACGTAGACCACCGGCACCAGGAAGAGCGTCAGGACCGTCGATACCATGATGCCCCCGACGATAACCAGGCCAAGTGGAATCCTGCTCTCGGAGCCGGCGCTGAGCCCCAACGCGATTGGCATGGCCCCTGCTACTGTTGATGTAGCCGTCATCAGAATTGGCCGGAGTCGTATGCGCCCAGCCTCGAGCACGGCATCGATGGTGTCCAGTCCTTTGGCCTTCAATTGATTGGCATATTCCACCAACAGGATCGAGTTCTTCGACGCCAACCCGATCAGGAGGATCATCCCGATTTGGCTATAGAGATTGAGCGTGGACTGCATGATGAAGAGCGTCACCAGCGCACCGCTTACTGCTAATGGCACCGCGAGGAGTACGGTGAACGGGTGCACCAGCGACTCGAATTGGGCGGCCAGGACCATGTATACCACGATGAGTGCCAGCACAAACGCGAAATACAACGCCGTTCCGCTGTCTTCCAGCTCTCGCGATTCTCCGGCGAGTGCGGTGGAACTACCGGGTGGCAGCACTTGGGCCGCGGCTGCGCGGAGGGAATCAATCGCCGAGCCAAGTACCAGGCCGGGCGCAAGGCTCGCGTCGAGCGTGTACGAGCGCACCCGGTTGTAGTGCAACAGCGCCGACGGACCGATATTCTCGGTCACGGTGGCCACTTGATCGAGATTGATCAACCCGCCCTCGCGCCCTCGGACATAGAGGCCGCTCATGTCGCTCGGCGTGGCTCGCTCCTCCGGGCGCATCTGTACCACGACATCGTAGAGCTTGTTGTCGCGGGTAAACGTGCTGACCCGCCGACCCCCGAGCATGGTTTCGAGCGTCGCTCCAATAGACTCCACCGAGACGCCGAGATCTTCAGCACGATCGCGCTGGTAGCTGACCGTGAGTTCCGGTTTGTTCACCTTGAGGTCGATATCGAGGTTGATCAACCCCGGAATCTGGGCCGCCCGCGCCTGGAAGCCGTCCATGCCGGCCAGCAACGAATCGAAGTTCGGGTGTTGCACCACGAACTGCACCGGCTTCCCGAATCCTCCGATGGGCGAGGGAGCGAAGGCAAATGCCTGAACCCCCGGGATCCCGAAATATTGAGGGAAGAGCTCTCCGATCACGTCCTGGGTGGAGCGACTGCGCTCCGACCAGTCGGTGAGCTGCGCGAAGACAATGCCTTGGTTGACCGGAACGAAGCCGCCCACGATGCTGAAGTACGACTCGATGTCCGCCGTCCTAGCCAGGATCCCCTCGACCTGTTGTTGGTATTGATCGGTGAATTCGACCGTGGACCCTTCCGGCGCCTGAATGACGCTGAGGAACCACCCACGATCCTCGTCCGGGACGAACTCCCGTTCGAGCGCCCGGAAGGTGACCACCGCCACCACGAGAGCGCCGACGGCACCACCAAGCACGACTCCGCGATGCCGCACTGCCCAGGTGAGCGCCTTGGTGTAGCCCGCAGCCAGCCCTACAAACCCGCGCTCGAACGCCTGAAACACCGGGCCGTGCGACTTGGGGACCCGCAAGATTTTGGCACACAGCATGGGCGTCAGGCTGAGCGCGACGAAACTCGACACGATCACCGCACCCGCCAACGCCACGCCGAACTCGTTGAACAGCCGACCGGTCGTGCCCTGGAGGAAGGCCAGCGGCGAGAACACCGCCACGAGCGCGACCGTGGTGGCAATCACGGCGAATGCGATTTCCCGCGTGCCGTCGCGTGCAGCGATTGCCGGGTCTTCGACCAGCTCTTCCTGGTGGCGGTAGGCGTTCTCGAGCACAACGATGGCGTCATCGACCACGAGGCCGATCGCGAGAATCAGCGCCAGTAAGGTAAAGGTGTTGATCGAGAATCCGAGGAAGAACATGACCGCGAAGGCCGCAATGATCGACACGGGAATCGCGAGACCTGGAATCAGCGTGGCGCGGACGTTGCGCAGTGCCAGGAAGATGATGACGACGACCAGAAACGCCGCGAGCCCGAGCGTCAGCAGCGTCTCGCGGATGGATCGCTTGACATAAATCGAGGAATCGAACGCCGCTTCGATCTCGACACCGGGCGGAAGTGCTGCCTGCACCTCGGGCAGGCCCGCACGAATGTTCTCGGCCACGTCGAGCAGATTCGCCTTGGACTGACGGACCACGCCGATACCGATAGCGGAAACGCCCTTGTATCGCAGGGTACTCCGCTCCTCTCGGGCGGCCAGCTCGACTTTTGCCAGATCGATCAGCTTCACCAACTGGCCGCCCTGGTTGGCCACCGTGATGTTGCCGAACTGTTCGGGCGTCTTGAGTTCGCCCAAGGAGCGAACGGTGAACTCCCGAGTCTCGGATTCGATTCTGCCGGCCGGGATTTCCACGTTCCGGGTCCGGATGGCGTTCTCGACGTCTTGGACCGTCAGCCCGCGCGCCGCGAGCTCCTTCGGCGAGAGCCAGATTCGCATGGAGTATTGCCGCTGCCCGGCAATGAAGACCCGCCCGACCCCGGTAATGGTTTGCAGTCGGGTCTTCACGATCCGGTCTGCGATGTCGGAAAGCTGCATGCGGG
>Ga0210366_10000026_pt1 | contig 15647 bp, 19 predicted proteins | sample S641metaT_FD_190380 | JGI IMG/M metagenome (GOLD analysis project Ga0210366, IMG submission 190380) | Metatranscriptome of estuarine sediment microbial communities from the Columbia River estuary, Washington, United States - S.641... | ecosystem: Environmental > Aquatic > Marine > Intertidal... | reverse complement strand
GTGGCGGCTGCTGCAGCCGGACTCGAGATCAGCGAAGACGATCGCTGGATCTACCTTCGTGGCGGTGAGACCCTCCGTGCTCCCTGCCTTCGCTGGAGCACGCGAACTGGGTTGCGATCCTACGGCTCGGTCTTGGTGGCGGAGGGACGGTGGTGGATCCACCGTAAAGCACCCCTGGTTCGGGTGGCGCTCCATCCATCGGATCTGTCCCGCGGTGTGGTTCGCCGGTCGCTGGTGAGGAACCTTCGGCGCTGGATCACCCGGAACCAGGCTACCGGGTACCATGACCTCGTGTCGGTGCCGCAGCCGCTGGCGGGGCGGGTCTGGTGAACTGGTGGCTTGCGCAGCTCATCTGCCTCGGCCTGGTGGTGGTCGACGTCGTGGCCAGGGCTTGGCGGATCCAGCTCCTGGTTCAGGGGACGGGAGAGCGTTTGAGTGTGGGCGATGGCCTGGCCGTCAACCTGATCGGGGATGGCGCTTCCGCCGTGACGCCGCTCAGGCTCGGGGGGGAGCCGGCACGCATAGGGGTTCTGCTTGCGAGTGGCGTGTCGCTCGCTGGGACTTTGGTGGCGAGCGGATATGAGATCCTCATCACCTGGCCGGTGCTCATCGCGTCCGCGCTCCTGATCGGCTGGGCCTACGGCTCTGCCTGGTGGGTTGACGTCGGGCCCCGCGTGGTGGACGCCGTTCTTGTGTGGTGGCCGTGGGTCGCCGGGATCGTGCTGTTGAGTGTCCTCGCCTGGCTCGTGGCCACGTGGTGGAAGCCTCGGGCCGGGCAGGCCAGGTGGATCCAGGCGTGGAGGGAAGCACTGCGTCGTTGGCGCGCAATGCCGTGGGCCTTGGTGGCCCGGAGCATTCCGCTCACCTTGGTCTCCATCTTCGCCCGGACGGCGATCTTGCCCGTTCTCGCGCTCACGATTCCCGATCCGCCGGCGTTGGGCTCCGTAGTCTTGGGCTCCTTCGTGCTGCTCTTCGGTCAGCTCGTCTTGCCGACGCCGGCCGGCGTGGGCGCGGTCGAGTTTGGCTTCCTGGCCGGCGCGGCCGGGAGCCTGGGTGCCGACGGGGTGCTCGTGTTGACGCTGTGGCGGTTCTACACGACGGGTGTGGGTGTCTTCGCGGCCGTCTGGCTGGTAGCGCGGCGCTATGGCTGGGGTGCGGTCCGGCAATTCCTGACCGTGCGATCGGCCGGTGCTGAACCGGGCGAGCCCGGCTCGACGGGCTAGGTTTTGGGCGGTGGCGCCATGCCGACGAGCATGACCGTCCGCTCCAACGCGTCCACCACGCCATGCGGCACGTCGGCCGGCGCCCACACCAATGTTCCCGCCTCGGCGACGGCGACGTGATCGCCCACGATCATTCTCGCCTTTCCGGAAACGATCAGATAGAATTTGTCCATGCCGGAATGGTGATGCACCGGCTGTGATTGGCCGGCCTCGAAGCAGTTGAGGCCGAGGAATAGGTGGTGCCCCCGCGCGAGGTCGACCTTCGCGGCCTTCCCCTCGTGAAACACTGCCGCCGCCTCGATGGGCGTGAAGGGGCCATCCATGGATGCGCCTCACGTGTGGAGTGAATGGTGGCCGGAAACATAACTCTCCTTCGAGACCCTGGAATCGTGATCCATGACAAACGTTGAGCGAAAGACGACGCAGCCGGGGACCGGCATGCGGATCGAACGCGACAGCCTCGGGATGCTGGAGGTCCCAGCCGACCGGTACTGGGGTGCGCAGACTGCGCGCTCCCTCATTCATTTCTCGATCGGGCGTGACCGGATGCCGGTGGAGGTGATTCGTGCCTTTGGCATTCTGAAGAAGAGTGCGGCCCTCGCCAATCGCGGGTTGGGAACGCTCGATGCCCGCCGGGCGGACCTGATCATCCAGGCCGCCGACGAGGTCATCGAGGGCAAGTTGGATGATCATTTCCCGCTCTATGTGTGGCAGACGGGGAGCGGGACACAAACCAACATGAATGCCAACGAGGTCATCGCGAATCGTGCCATCGAGATCAGTGGCGGCACGTTGGGCAGCAAGGACCCCGTCCATCCCAACGACCACGTCAACATGTCGCAATCGTCGAATGACACGTTCCCCACGGCCATGCACGTTGCCGCCGGCACCGTGATACGCGAGCGGCTGCTACCCGCGGCTGCCGGATTGCGTGACGCGATCGCCCGCAAGTCATCGGCGTTCGACGACATCGTGAAGATCGGGAGGACCCACCTGCAGGATGCCGTCCCGCTCACGGTGGGGCAGGAGTTCTCCGGCTACGTGGCCCAGCTCGACCATGCCTTGGAGCGGCTCCGGGAGTCCCTGCCGGGCCTGTATGAGTTGGCGATTGGAGGGACGGCGGTGGGCACCGGGCTCAACGCCCCGCCGGAGTTCGGTGATCGCTGTGCCAAGCATATCGCCGAACTGACCGGCATGCCGTTCGTGTCGGCCGAGAACAAGTTTGCGGCGCTCGCCGCCCATGACGCCATCATCGCGGCCTCCGGGTCCTGCGCCGTCTTGGCCGCGGCGGTCATGAAGATTGCCAACGACATCCGGTGGGCCGGCTCGGGGCCGCGCTCCGGGTTGGGTGAGCTGGTGCTGCCGGCCAACGAACCGGGCTCGTCCATCATGCCGGGCAAGGTCAACCCGACCCAGTGCGAGGCCATCACCATGGTGGCGGTCCAGGTCATGGGCAACCACACGGCCATCATGATGGCCGGGTCGCAGGGCAACTTCGAGCTCAACGTCTTCAAGCCGGTCATGATCTCGAATCTGCTGCAGTCGGCTATTCTGCTGAGCGATGCCTGCCAGAACTTCACCCGGTACGCGATTGAGGGCCTCGAGGTCAACCGGCGCCGGATTGCCGAGCATGTGGAGCGTTCCCTCATGTTGGTGACCGCCCTGACCCCGAAGATCGGATACGACAAGGCGGCGGAGATTGCCCACAAGGCGCAGGTGGAGGAGACCACCCTCAAGGCGGCGACCCTGGCGCTGGGCTACCTGAGCTCCGAGGAGTTCGACCGGATCGTCGACGCGAGGGCCATGACCAAGCCGGCGGGGTAGGGAACCGGCACGCAGCCTGGGTGGCTCACGGGGCCCAGAGGTCGCTGTGGCCCTGAAGCGACCTTCACAGAATATTCACAACACTTTTTCTTGTTCGGTTGGGTTCCCGAACATATGTTTCGGGCATGCGAGTCACGACCTGGACAGAGTACAGCCTCCTAATCACGCTCCACTTGGCCCGGAACGGGTCGAGCCCGGTGCCGGCGCGGGTCGTGGCTGACGAAGAACAGCTGCCGGCCGATTACACCGAGCAGATCTGTCTCCGCCTGAGACGGGCCGGCCTGGTGCAGAGTGTCAGGGGAGCGAAGGGCGGCTACCTGCTCGCCAAGGACCCTGCGGACATCTCTGTCAAGGACGTGATGAACGCCTGCGAGCATGCGACATTCTCGATCAACTGCGACACCCGTCCAGTCAACGAGGAGCGCTGTGACCCAGGAGCGTCCTGCAGCATCCGACCCGTGTGGCATGCGCTCCAACGGCGCATCGACGACCTGCTGGTCGGAGTGACGCTTGCGGATCTGCTGAAGGACGAACAGGAGGTCGAAGCATTGGTTGGGCTCGGGTCCGGCGGTTGAGCCAACCGAATCAATGGGCTCGCGGACCCGGCCGGCGGCCGGGTCTTTGTTTTTTAGCACGTGGAGCGACCGAACGATGAAGCGCGACTACTGGCACCACCCCGCGATGGGCGACGCGGCCCTGCCGTCATTGTCTCATGACGAGGTCTTGCGCTACTCGCGGCATCTGATGCTTCCCGAGGTGGGCGTCGATGGACAGCGCAAGCTCAAGGCCGCGCGGGTGCTCCTGGTCGGAGCAGGCGGACTGGGCTCGCCGCTTGCCCTCTACCTCGCTGCGGCAGGTGTGGGAACCCTGGGCATGGTGGAGTTCGACGCGGTCGATGTGTCCAACCTTCAGCGCCAGGTCCTCCACGGGAGCTCGGCGATCGGCCGACCCAAACTCAAGAGCGCCAAGGCCCGGCTCAAAGACCTCAATCCCCACGTGCACTTCGAGCCCATTGCCGACAAGCTCACCTCGGCTAATGCCTTGGAGATCGTTCGGGCATTCGACATCGTGGCCGATGGGTCGGACAACTTCCCCACCCGATATCTGGTCAACGACGCGTGCGCCCTGGCTGGCAAGCCCTACGCATACGGCGCCATTCTTCGCTTCGAGGGCCAGGCATCCGTGTTCGATGCCGCCCGAGGGCCCTGCTATCGCTGTCTCTTCTCGGAGCCGCCGCCCCCCGAGCTCGTGCCGAGTTGCGCCGACGCTGGGGTGCTCGGGGTGCTCCCGGGGATCATCGGCAGCATCCAGGCGCTCGAAGTCCTGAAGTTCATTCTGGGCGTGGGGGAGTCGTTGCTGGGGCGTCTCGTGGTGTTCGATGCGTTGGGAATGCGGTTCCGTGAGCTCGCCCTCAAGAAGGATCCGGCGTGTCCCATGTGCGGTCTGGAACCAACCATCACCGCGTTGATGGACTACGAGGCGTTCTGCGGCGTCGCGTCGGCGCCCGCGAACGTAAGCCCGGAAGTAAGCGTCCGTGCCCTGGCGGGTGAGCTCGAGAATGGCCGGCCGGTTCTGCTGCTCGATGTGCGGGAGCCTCGTGAATGGGACCGGGTCCACCTGGCCGACGCCACGCTCATTCCTCTCGGTCAGCTTCCCAGCCGGTTGGCAGAGCTCGACAACCACCCCGACATTGTCGCCTATTGCCACACCGGCGTCAGGTCGTTGCGCGCGGTTCAGCTCCTGCTGAGCGCCGGGTTTCGGAGGGCGCGAAGCCTCGCGGGCGGGATCGATGCGTGGTCCCGGGAAGTTGACCGTACGATGCCCCGGTATTGAGCCACTCCTGGCCCGCCGCAGGTCGGGTTGTGCGTTCGCCGGATGATTCGGCGGTGGCCGTCGTGATGTCCTGCCACGGGGACGATCGGGGGAGAGGCCCAGGCCGGAAACAGCGCCGGAGCCGGCAAGAGAAGGCCCATCCAGGGGCATAGGCCTTGCAAGGAGATGCAGTGCCGAAGGGGGGATTCGAACCCCCACGGGCTTACGCCCACTGCGCCCTGAACGCAGCGCGTCTACCAGTTCCACCACTTCGGCCTGGCGGCAAAGTACCCGTTGATGCGGCGCGCCGTCAAGGATCCGATTGATTCCGTGGAACTCGCTGTCTATCTTGCGGTTACGGAAGAACCCATGGGGGGAAAAGCGGCTGTTCCCGACGGATCCAGGCGAATCGTTGCCCGCAACCGCAGGGCCACCCACGACTACCACATCCTGGAAACCTGGGAAGCGGGAATGGTGCTGACCGGGACCGAGGTCAAGGCGCTCAGGCACGGCAAGGCCTCGATCAAGGAAGCCTATGCCAAGGTCAGGCGCGGGGAACTGTATCTCGAGGGCATGAACATCACGCCCTACGAGCACGGGAATCGGTACAACCACGAGCCGCAGCGCGCACGGAAGTTGTTGCTGCATCGGAAGGAGATCGAGCGGATGATCGGTGCAGTGGAACGGCAGGGACTGACGCTCATTCCCTTGGAGGTGTACTTCAGGGATGGGCGGGCCAAAGTGACGCTTGCCCTCGGCAAGGGCAAGAAGCAGCATGATCAGCGCCAGGATCTCAAACGCCGCGACGCGGAGCGCGAAATGTCTCGAGCGTTGTCGAGGAAGTCCCGGACATGATCACGCTGATGCTGGCCCTCCTTTTGGGGCCGGCCGATGAGCCGCCGGCATCGCTGGTTGTTCTTACTCCTCGCGGTGAGACTCGCCTCGAAGTTCGCCAGGACGTGACGGGTGCGCCTCTCCTGTCCGCGCAGGAATTGACAGCGGCGTTGGACGGCGATCTCACCCGAAGCGATCCTTGGACCCGGCTCGTGGTCGCCCGCCAGACCTTCGAGTTCCTGCTCGACGCTCCGCTCTATCGTTTCAACGACCGTCTCGAAACGCTGACCGCGTCGGCCACGGTCATTCGCGACACCGTCTACCTCCCCTTCGAGTTCGTGTCGGAGGTGCTGCCGCGGTTCTTGAGCGAGCGCTATCGCTACGACGGTGCCTCCGTGCGTCTCGTCGAGACCGGCCTTGCCCGCCCGGCGCCCGTGGCTGAACGGCTGCCCAGCGGCCTGCTCCCCGGTCATGTCGTGACCATCGACCCGGGTCACGGAGGGAGGCACCCCGGGAATCCGGGCAAATTCTTCCCCGCGGGCGTCAAAGAAAAGCACGTTACGCTCGAGGTCGGCCTTCTGCTTCGGGATGAGCTCGTCCTGCGTGGGATCACCGTGCGGATGACTCGGACGTCCGATGCTTTTGTGGCTCTCGGCGACCGAGCGGCGCTCTGCTCGCGCGACTGTGACCTGTTCGTGAGCCTCCACGTGGACGCGCTGGATCCGCGACGCCGCTCGGACTATCGATCGATCAGCGGGTTCTCCTCCTATATCATCGGCAACGAGAACACCGAAGACGCCGATCGGGTGGCCAGCGTCGAGAACGAGGCCCTCCGATACGAGACTGCCGAGCAGGCGAACTCGAGGAGCGCGCTCGATTTCATCCTGCGTGACCTCCAGATGAACGAGTACTTGCGTGAGTCCGAACGCGCGGGTGCGTTGATCCAAGAACGTATCGACCGGATCCACCCTGGAGAGAATCGCGGGGTCCATCAGTCGAATCGGCTTGCGGTTCTCAACCTTGGTCGAAGGCCCGCGGTCCTGTTCGAAATGGGGTACGCCACCAATCGTGAGGACGCGAAGTTCCTGACCACGCGTGCCCAGCAGAAGCGACTCGCCTCAGCCCTGGCCGACGCAATCGTGGTCTATCTCCTCGAATTCGAGCGCAAGGTCGGCTTCGAGCAGGCGGCCCGTCCCGCACCGTGAGACGCGTCGCTGCCCTGACCCTGCTGATCGCCGGTGCGGGGTGCGCCTACTACAACGGCATGTACAACGCCAACCGGCTGGCACGCGAAGCCGAGAAGGCGGAGCGGGAAGGTCGGGCGTTCCAGTCCGACGGATTGTGGGCGCAGGCAGCCGTGCGCGCCGAGTCGGTTCTGGTGCGCCACCCCGGGAGCAAGTGGGCCGACGACGCCATGTTGCTCCGGGGCAAGGCCTATAAGAAACGCAACGATTGTCCGTCGGCGATTCCTTCGCTTCAAGATGCGATCTTCTCCAGCCGCGACTCCGCCCTGGTAACCGAAGCGGCGCTCCTGCTGGGGGAATGCTATGTGGAGGTTGGCAACTACGACGCGGCCGACGCGGCGTTGCGCCGTGCGTATGGGACCGAAGATTCACTCGTCCTGTCACGTGTGCGCCGGACCCACGCCAAGGCGCTTACCCTGGCCGGAAGCTACGGGGAGGCGCTTGGGCTTTATCGCGACATCGAAGATCCCACTGCCGATGGGGTTCGTCTCCAAGCCTTGGCCGGGGGGGGAAGTCTGGCTCACGCAGCCGCCCTCGCAGATTCACTTCTGGTGCGGCGCGATTCCACCGTGCCGTGGGATTCGGTACTCGCGGTCACCGGACGGCGTGACCCCGAGGCGGCTTCGGCGCTGACGGACCGGCTGCTCAGAGAGCAGGAACTCCAACCCCAGGTTCGGGCGCGCTGGCTGTTCGGTGACGGCATGCGGTTGGCGCAGGTCGACACGGTGCGTGCCACCCAACGATTGCAGACGGCGGCCAGTGTTGGAGACCAACGCACTCCGTCGGGTTCTCAGGCGCGGCTCATGCTGGCTCGCCTCGCCCTGGCGCAGGTCGGCGAGGTCGGCCAGCTGGAGGCGCTCCAGCCGATGCTCGTCGAATTCCAGGAGCTCGGCGGTGCGGGCGGCTTCGAGGCCGGCCGGTTGCTGGCAGCGGTCGACCGGGTGCGTCAGACCGCGGATTCTGTCGGCCCTGACACACCGCAGGGCGATCTCGAATGGTTCTTGGCCGCGGAAACTGCACGAGATCTCCTGCAGGCGCCGGCACTGGCCAGCGGCCTGTTTCTGCGCCTGGCCGAAACCTGGCCGTCGTCGCCGTATGCGGCGAAGGCGCTGCTCGCCCTGGCGGATCTCCAACCCGCACTCGCCCCGGCTCTCCGCCAGCTCCTGATCTCGGGATACGGGCAGAGTCCGTATGTTGCCGCGATTTCCGGAACGGACGATCCGTCCTATCGCGTACTCGAAGACTCGCTCAAGTCCTTCACCGCCTCGAGAGTCGGCTCCCGTCCCGACCGGACGAGACCGGGACAACCGGATCGCCCGCGTCCCGATCAGGACCGGCGGCTGGGCGAAGATGACGTGCAATAGTGGATCGCCTGCCTGTTAGTCACCATGTCTTCGGGCGGCAGTTTCACAATCCGATCGTTCTCGCCGCCGGCACGGCTGGTTTCGGCGTGGAGCTCGACGGCGTAATGAATCTGCGCCGCCTCGGCGGTGTGATCACCAAGTCCGTGTCGCTCGAACCGCGGAAAGGCAATCCGCGTCCACGGGTCGCCGAGTTTCATGGCGGGATGTTGAACTCCGTCGGATTGGCCAATCCGGGGGTCGACCGGGTGTGCACGGTGGAGCTGCCGGCCATGCTGGCACTCCTCCAGCACACCGCAGCCATCGTGAGCGTGGTGGGGTTCGTTCCCGAGGAGTACGCCCAGGTCGTGGCACGCCTGGAGCAGATTGACGGCATCGCAGCCTACGAACTCAACCTGTCATGCCCGAACACGGCGGCAGGCGGCATCGAATTCGGCGCTGATCCGAGTGCGGTCAGCCACATCGTATCGCTGGTCCGTACCGCGACCAAGCGGCCCATCATCGCGAAGCTTTCACCGGTGATCCCGGACATCCTGGCCCTGGCCCACGCCGCACGGTCAGCGGGCGCGGATGGAATCGCCCTGGTCAACACCATCCCCGGCTGGCTCTACCGCGACGGTGGTAGCACGCGCCTCGGGGCGGGATTCGGCGGAATGAGCGGACCCGCGCTCCTGCCCGTTGGGGTCGCTGCGGTCCGGAAGGTCGCGACCGGGCTCCCGGGCTTTCCGGTCATCGGTGTTGGCGGTGTTTGCACGGCCAACGATGCGCGGCAGTATCTTGAAGCCGGTGCACAGTTGGTTGGTATCGGGACTGCAGCGCTCGCCGACCCCCGGCTCCCTGAGCGAGTGGTGCGCAACTTGGGAGGCACGCAGTGGCTGAGTTGATCGTCGCGCTCGATGTCAATCGAGGCCCCGACGCCCTTCGATTGCTCGACCGATTGCCCCAGGCCCGCTGGGTCAAGGTCGGATCGCGCCTCATGACACGGGAGGGTGGGAGCCTGCTGCGGCGGTTGACCGAGCGGGGGCTCCTCGTGTTTCTCGACCTGAAGTGGCACGACATTCCCCATACGGTAGCCGGCGCGGTCGAAACGGCGCAGGAGATCGGGGTGCGGATGGCGACGATCCACGCGCTGGGAGGCGCGGAGATGCTCGCGGCTGCAGCTCAAGCCGCTCACTCATTGTCGCTCATTGCCGTCACCGTACTCACCTCTCATGACGCCGAATCGTACGGAGCGGCTCTCGGCCGGAGCGCCCTGTCCGTCGATGAGGAGGTCGCGCGACTCACGCGGGCCACGTTTGCGGCCGGCCTTGCCGGTGTGGTCTGCTCGGCGCACGAGGTCCGCGCCGCCCGGAGCGCGCTCGGGCCTGAGGGCCTCATCGTGGTGCCGGGAATCCGGCGGACTGGTGATCCCTCGGGGGATCAACGGCGCATTGCGACGCCGCGGCAGGCCGTGTCCGATGGGGCCACGCATCTGGTCGTCGGCCGGCCCCTGCTCGCGGCACGGGACCCGGCCGGCGTGTTCCGGCAGATGAAGGAAGAGGTGGAAGCATGCGGCCAGCCCTAGGCCTGCTGGTGCTCGGGGCCGCCTTGGGCGCTCCGCCGCTCGCCGGGCAGGAGAGCCTGGGCGCCTTGGCAGAGAACGCCCGTCAGGCGCTGGAGAGGCAGGATCCGGCCGTTCTCATAGGGCAAAGCCGCCGGCTCTTGGTCCAGCTGCCCGAGGCCGATCCCTCGGCACCAGTCGATCGGGCGCAGGCGGTGGCCCTGCTGGAGGGCTTCCTTCGGGGCACGGAGGGCACCGGAACCACGATCCGGGCGGCCCGGCGGGTCACCCCGGAGACGGGCTACGTGGAGCTGACCCGTCGGTTCCGGGTGGTCGGAACGGCGGAGATTCGCCGCCAGACGGTGCTCCTCAGCTTCCGTCGCCGCGGGGAGGGGTGGCAGCTGGTGGAGGTGCGGGTGTCCAGCTAGGCCGGGTTGCGTGCTGTCCGTAGGCTCTCTATATTTTCATGCTAGTCCCAAAACTGGCTCTGGAGAGTCTTAAGTGAAGGTCCGAACCAGCGTTAAGCCCATCTGCGAGCATTGCAAAGTGATCCGTCGTAAAGGCGTCATACGGATCATCTGCAAGCGCAATCCCAAACACAAGCAACGGCAGGGCTAGTCAATGGCTCGTATCGCTGGCGTGGATCTTCCCCGCGAGAAGCGCGTCGAAGTCGCCCTCACCTACATCCATGGTGTGGGCCGGTCGACCAGCGCCAACATCCTCGCCGACACCGGCGTGTCTCCGGATACGCGCGTGCGCGATCTCTCGGACGCGGAAGTCGCGCGATTGCGGCAGTTCATCGACCGGTCCGTCAGGGTCGAAGGAGCGCTCCGCACCGAAGTCGCCATGAACATCAAGCGCCTCATGGACATCGGCAGCTATCGCGGGGTGCGACATCGCCGCGGGCTTCCGGTCCGAGGGCAGCGAACCCACACTAACGCCCGCACGAAGAAGGGGCCGCGCCGCGCGATCGCTGGCAAGAAGAAGCTAACCAAGAAGTAATCCAACGCATGGCAAATGGAACGGATAAGCCGTCGGTAGGTCGACGCGCGAAGAAAGTCGTAGAGGCCGAGGGCGTCGCCCACATCTGCGCGACCTTCAACAACGTGCTGATCACGATCAGCGACCTCCAGGGCAACACCCTCACGTGGGGATCCGCCGGGAAGGCCGGATTCAAGGGGTCCAAGAAGTCGACCCCATTCGCGGCGACCGTGGCCTCGGAGCAGTGTGCCCGCGAGGCGGTGAACTTGGGCGTCAAGCGAGTCCACGTGCGAGTCCAGGGTCCGGGTAGTGGACGCGAGTCGGCCATTCAGGCATTGGCATCGGCAGGGCTCAAGGTCATGTCCATCCGCGACGTGACGCCCATTCCGCACAACGGCTGTCGTCCTCCCAAGAAGCGGCGGGTCTGACCCATGGCGCGATACACGGGTCCGAGTTGCCGGCTGTGCCGGAGAGAAGGCGCCAAGCTGTTCCTCAAGGGAACGCGGTGCCTGACTGAGAAGTGCGCCATCGAGCGGCGGGCCTATCCGGCCGGCCAGCACGGCCAGGGCACCGGGCGGCCTCGCAAGCAGTCCGAGTATGCGCGCCAGCTCAGGGAAAAGCAGAAGGTGAAGCGGACGTACGGGTTGTCGGAAAATCAGTTCCGCAACCTGTTCGACCGGATTTCGCGCGAGCCTGGGGTGACGGGTACTAATCTGCTCGTGGCGTTGGAGTCCCGACTCGACAACCTGGTGTACCGGATGGGGTTTGCCGTGAGCCGCAAGGCGGCGCGCCAATTGGTGCGGCACGGCCACGTCGAGGTCAATGGCGGGAGGGTCGATGTGCCGTCGTTCCGCGTGGAGCCGGGCCAGGAGGTCCGGGTGTCCCAGGCGAGCCGTGATCTCGTCGCCGTGAAGGCGGCCCAGGACTTCGCAGCCCGCGGAGCTCCGGTGCCCTGGCTCACGATCGATGCCGACAAGGCGGCCGGGCGATACGTCGAGCGGCCCACTCGGGACGCGATTCCCACCACGGCGCAAGAGCAGCTCATCGTCGAACTCTACTCCAAGTAGTGAAGGACCTCATGACCATCGATTTGACCGGCTTGGTTCGTCCCCATCTGGTAGAAATGGCAAAGCGGGACGACAATCCGAATGCTGCGGAATTCCGGCTTCAGCCGCTCGAACGCGGGTTCGGCTACACCCTGGGCAACGGCCTGCGCCGGCTGCTCTTGTCGTCGCTGCGCGGCACGGCCGTGTGGGGAATGCGGATGGACGGCGTGGTCCACGAGCACCAAACGGTCCAGGGCGTGCTGGAGGATGTCCACCAGATCATCCAGCGGCTCAAGGCGTTGACGTTGGTGTTGAGCGAGGACGTGCACGAGGCCGTGCTGACGGTCAAGCGTGACGGCCCCGGCCCAGTCTATGCCCGAGACATCGACCTGCATTCCGCCGTCGAGATCGGCAACCCGGACCATCTGTTGTTCACCGTTCAGGACGACCGTGAGGTGTCGGCCGAGCTGTACGTGAACAAGGGCCGCGGGTATGTCGAAGCGGAGTTCCACGAAGTCGACCGGTCCTTGCCGGTGGATTTGGTCCGCATCGATTCGATTTACAATCCGGTCCTGCGGGCTAATTTCTCGGTGGCGGAGACCCGTGTCGGCCAACGGACGGACTACGATCGATTGACGGTATTCGTCGAGACCAACGGTACGCTCAGCCCGGAAGACGCCATCGCCTACGCCGCCGCGCTCGCGCAGGAGCATTTCCAGTACTTCCGGGACTTCGGCCGTGTGCCCTTGGCACCGGAGCCGGAGGAGCCCTTCGAGGCCGGCCACGGCGTCGACCTCGCGTCGCGCTTGACGCAGCCCATCGACGATCTCGGACTATCGGTGCGAGCGTTGAATTCGCTCAAGAATTCCAGTATTCGCAGCCTGAAGGATCTCGTCGAGCTCTCGGAAGAAGATCTGCTCAAGGTCAAGAATGTCGGGGAGAAGGCGTTGACCGAGATCGGTGAGCTTCTCGAGCGCGAGGGGTTCAACTTCCGGATGGTGTTCGAATCGGATGGGGAGACGCTTCGGGTCGTCGATCCCGGCGTGGCGCCTACCGCCCGGATTGCAGGGCCCGCCGAAGACGAGACCTCCGAAGAGGTCGAGGCCTAACCATGCGGCATCGTGTCAAGGGCAGGCAGCTGTCACGGACGGCGAGCCACCGACGGGCGCTTCTCAGGAACATGGCCACCAGCCTCTTCCGGCATGACCGAGTGGTGACGACCGAAGCGAAGGCGAAGGAGCTGCGTCCCTACGCTGAGCGCCTCATCACGCTCGCGAGGCGAGGCGACCTCCATGCGCGTCGGCAGGCTGAGCGCCGAATCCGTGACAGGGAAACCCTCCACCGGTTGTTCGCGGAGATCGGTCCCCGCTTCGCGTCGCGTCCCGGCGGTTACACCCGCATTCTCAAGTTGGGTCACCGCAAGGGAGACGGAGCCGAGTTGGCCCGAATCGAGCTGCTGTCGGAGTGACTCACCCCGACGTGGTCAGAGAGAAACAAAAAGGGGACCTTCGGGTCCCCTTTCTTTGCCTCGGCGTGCGTCCCGGCGTGTCAGCCCGCCTTGACGATCTTCTGGCTCCGGATGCATCGGGTGCACACCCGAACTCGTTTCGGCTGGCCCTGGACCACGACGCGCACGGTCTGCAGATTCGGGTTCCAGCGCCGCTTGGTGCGGTTGTTGGCGTGGCTCTTGTTGTGGCCGGTCGTCGGCCCCTTCCCACACACGGAACACACCCGTGCCATACGATCCTTCCTTCCGTTGGTCCGAATCCACTAGAATCGGAGAAGACGGCAAATCTAACGAGGACTTTCGCGTGAGACAACAGGGAGAGCCCACCCACCATGCCTAGGGCGCTCATTACCGGTGTGACGGGCCAGGACGGGTCGTACCTCGCCGAATTCCTGCTTTCCAAGGGGTACGAGGTCTACGGGGTCGTCCGCCGAACCAGCCACCACAGCTACGAGCGTATCGAGCACATCCTCGACCGCATCACGGTAGTGGCTGCCGACTTGCTCGACCAGCACTCGCTGACCGAAGTGATTCGGAGCGCCAAGCCGGACGAGGTCTACAATCTCGCCGCGCAGTCCTTCGTCCCCGCCTCCTGGACGCAACCGGTCTTGACCGGTGAGTTCACCGCGCTCGGGGTGACGCGGATTCTCGAGGCGGTGCGCTTGGCTGGCCCCGAGGCCCGGTTCTATCAGGCGAGTTCGTCCGAGATGTTCGGGAAGGTGACGGAAACGCCCCAGCGGGAGTCGACCCCGTTCTACCCGCGTTCCCCGTACGGGGTGGCCAAGGTGTACGGACACTGGATCACGGTCAACTATCGAGAATCCCACGGGCTGTACGCCGTCAGCGGAATCCTCTTCAATCATGAGTCACCGCGTCGAGGGATCGAATTCGTGACCCGCAAGGTCACCGACGCCGTGGCCCGCATCTCCTTGGGTCTCGACACCGAGGTGCGCCTCGGTCACCTCGACGCCCGCCGGGATTGGGGCTACGCCGGGGACTATGTGGATGCGATGTGGCGCATGCTCCAGCAGGACGAGCCCAGCGATTACGTGGTCGGCACGGGCATCTCCCACAGCGTGCGAGATGTCGCCGAGATCGCGTTCCGACACGTCGGACTGGATTGGCAGCAGCACGTATTGGTCGATCCCTCCTTGAAACGCCCGGCGGAAGTGGAAGCCCTGGTCGCGGACCCGACGCGGGCACGGTCCGAGCTCGGCTGGAGTCCCACGGTGAGCTTCGAAGAAATGATCAGCATGATGGTCGACGCCGACCTCGAGCGTTGGCGCGCGCGCACATGAGCGTGCTGGTCACCGGCGCGGACGGTTTCGTGGGGCGGCATCTCGTGCGGACTCTTCTGGCCGGCGGACGCGATGTGGTGGCGGCGATTGGGCCGGGCGGCCGCCCGGCCGAGGACTGGACCGGGCCGGACCTCGACGGCCGGGTCCGGACCCGAATGCTCGACTTGAGCGATCCCGCCTCGATCGGGGCCGCGGCTGACGACGCGGGCGAGGCCGTGATCCATCTTGCGGCCCTGTCGTCGGGGAGCGCGGCTCAGCGCGATCCTGGCCGGGCCTGGCTCATCAATGCTGGCGGCACGGCTCAGCTTTGCGGTGCGCTCAGCCGGCGGCCGGCACCATTTCGCGGAACGGTGCTCGTGGTGTCGTCGGCCGAGGTGTACGGCATCGCGGAGCCACGGCCGCGGTCCGAGACGGACCCCGTCGCGCCGTGTTCGCCCTACGCGGCGACCAAGGCCGCCTCAGAGATCGCAGCCCTCGAAACGTGGCGACGGACCGGGCTCCGCGTGGTAGTGGTGCGTCCGTTTCCGCACACCGGACTGGGTCAGTCGCCGCAATTCGTCGTGCCGGCGTTGCTCGAGCGCCTCAGGGCTGCGCGTCAGGGCAAGGCCTCGACTGTTCAGGCCGGCAACCTCAGCCCGGTCCGGGATTTTCTCGATGTCCGTGACGTCGTGCGGGCCTACCTAGCGCTGCTCACGGACGGAGAGCCCGGTGAGGCGTATAACGTGGCGCGCGGCGCGGGCCTGTCTCTGCGGGAGATCTTCGACCAACTGTGCCAGCTGGTTGGGGTGGAGGCGAAACCGATTGTGGATCCCGCATTATTGCGGCAGGCCGATATCCCTCATTTGGTCGGCGACGCGTCGAAGCTCCGGAATAGGTGCGGCTGGACTCCGACGGTCTCTCTCGCCCAAACATTGCGCGATATGGTCCATGCCCAAGCGAACTGACCTCAGCTCCATCCTCATCATCGGCTCCGGACC
>Ga0210366_10000025_pt1 | contig 15648 bp, 11 predicted proteins | sample S641metaT_FD_190380 | JGI IMG/M metagenome (GOLD analysis project Ga0210366, IMG submission 190380) | Metatranscriptome of estuarine sediment microbial communities from the Columbia River estuary, Washington, United States - S.641... | ecosystem: Environmental > Aquatic > Marine > Intertidal... | reverse complement strand
GCTGAGCGAGGGCGAGCGCCGGGTGATCTTCTCCGACGACTACTTCGAAGCCACCGCCTGTTTCGTCCGCGAGGCCCGCGCCACGGATCTGGGCCTTTAATCAGGTGAATGTCGAGCACAGAAAAGGCCGCGCACATCTCGAAAATTGATATCGCCGCTCCTGACGGTTGTGCGATATAAGGCTTGCCCCCGGTCGTGCTCATATCGTGTGCGTTCAAAATCATCAGGGCATAGCGCAACTATTTCCCTATTGACGATCCAACCGAGTGACTCGTTCACTGCCGGAGCAACGGAATTATGGTGATGGAACTATGTTTGACAGTTTACTCAATTCGAAGCTGTGTAAACTGCCAGCGTGAACCATTTGCTTTTGGAATTACGCAAAAACGGGGTCAGGCCTAAGATTTTGAATTCTTGAGTTGAAGATCGAAGACCGGATTCTGAATTACCCAGGCGGGGCGTGGAACAGGTCACGTTTTACCGGCAGGCCTATGATTTATTGTGAATTTCGAACTACATAGTAACTTCCGTCCGTTGTTGGGCGGCGGTGTGAATCGGGTCGCTTCTGCGCAAGCATTCCGCCGGGGTTCGACGTGATTCCAAGCGTACGCCGGGATTTCCCGCCCTGCTCGGACGCATCGCGGAATTCGTACAACGATTAAGGAATTAAACATGGGCCTTACAATACCCGAGCGCCGCAGCAATCCGCGCATCCTCATCGGTGTACCGATGCACTATCGCCAGGTCGAGTCGCATCACTTCCAGCTGGGCGAAATCGAAGACATCAGCGCCGACGGCGCGCTCATCTGGATTGGCGAGGCCCTGCCGATCGATAGCGAGCTGATTATTCGCCTCGAACCGGATGGCCCCGACGAAGCCTGGGCAGATGTCGTCGCCACCTTGCTTTACAAGCTGCCCGAGGAAGATAACTCGTTACACGGCTATGGCTGCAGCATTGAGCTTGCCTGAATTCCGTGAATTCCGGGGTCAGACCTAAATGGCACTTACTTAAGCCCAAAACTATAGTCACCCCGGCCTTGAGCCGGGGTCCAGTAGAGGCTGAGAGGTACTGATTTACTGCAGTTCCGCCGAAATCTGCAAACTACAGGCCGTTGGTTTTACTGGATATTTCAGCTTAAGTAAGTGCCATTTGGGCCTGACCCCTTAGTTGTTCCGGATTGATGAAACAGCAGGGCGAGCTTTTCGTGCTGTTGCCGAGGGGTTATGCGATACCTGGCAATTAAGTAAACTGTCACTTTAATTCTTACTCCCGCCTAGCCTGAAAGGGCGTGATAAAAAATAGCAGCACCACGCCGGCGAAACTGAGCGCGGTGGCCCAGAATGCCGCGCTGTAAAAATGCCGCGCACCCTGGTTCGCTTTCCTGATTATTTCGAATGCATTGACGTAGATTGTCTCGCAGGCCCCGTTACCCTTGTCGGTGCGCGTGACGCTGGTGCCGCGCCGGAAGCCGTTGCCCGGGTTGCGATACTCCACCAGCATGCCCTTCAGGCGGATATGATCGCCCGGTTCTGCCTGCATCATGGCCTGCTTGACGGCTTCGTCATCGATGAGCAGGTGATTGTTGGACAAACGGCTATCGTCGAAGCGGCTGGCCACCTCGCGGTTCGGCCAGGAGAACCAGCAGGTCCAGGTGCCGTTGGTGAATTCCATGTCGCGGTAAACACCGTTCTCGACGTTGCTGCCCCAGATCACGCAAAGATCGCGCAGGTTGATATAGTCCTGCCAGCGCCGATGGTGCGTGGTGTCGAGAAAGTCATCCGAATCGTGCAGGCTGACAACGACGCCGTTTAGTTCATAGTCGTATAGCGGCTTGATAAGGTATTGCTGATCGTTTGCCTGGATGGAAAAACTGTTCAGCCGGGTCACGCTTTGAACCGGATCCTGCAGTAGATCGAGGTCATAAAATGAAGGCATTGGCATGGCGTCTTTCACCAGGTACAGGTAACCGCTGGCCAGCAAGCTGACCAGGAACACAGCCCGGATTATTTTTTCGAAGGTGACAAGCATCGGTGTCGAATTCTTGCGTTATTGACTGTTGAAGATAGTAGCCCCCGCTCAACTTGCCAACTGCCTGCGTGTTTCGACTCCGCACTTAACCAGATGGTCAGGGCTTACATCCCGCATTTGACAGGTTGTTTGACACCCGAAGCACAATGCAAACCGGGCCCGCAACAATCACTGGACGGCATTCCGGGAATTCAGAAGTTGGCGCCGCCCAGACCGATCGAAACCTTCAGGCGGAAATACAGTGATTCCAAATCAAGCCATGGCCATGGCCTGCCTGAGCAAGCACTTTACACTCGAAGCCGTCTGCACGGCTTTTGGCGTGAACTACGCAACCGTAAGCAGGGCAGTAAAGGATTTCGAACTACAATGTCAACTGTAAGGCCTGACCCCCGCGTTTGCCGCGTTTGCTGGTCTGGCGCCGGAATTCGAAGTACGGCCGCCAATCTTTCCTATACTCATATCTTTCAGCCGGATATCCGCATGCCCCCAGCGCGAGCAACCCTATGGCCTTGATGTACCCGGACACAAACAAGCTGCGTGTCATTTTCTCCAGCCGTGCCGAAGAAGTGTTTTACGACGCCTGTCGCAACCAGTTGAGCGACGGCTGGACGGTTTACTTTTCACGCACGCTGTCGACCATCGATCGGGACAAGGGATTGCAGGACAACGAGATCGATTTCGTCCTCTACCACCGGGAGTTGGGTGTGGTTGTGCTCGAAGTGAAAGGCGGCCGCATTCGCCACAGCGCCGAGAGCGGAAATTTTTACTCCATCAATCGTTTCGGGGAAACCTTCAGGATCAAGGATCCATTCCAGCAAGCCCTGTTGTGGAAGAGCCGTTTCTGGCGGCTGTTGCGCAATCGCAACCTGAAGGTTCCGGTCAGCCACGCGGTCGTGTTTCCGTCGGTGAACGAGGATGAAATACTGGAGTCTGCGAACATCACGCCGGAAATAGTGATCGGCCGTAACAAGCTCAACGCGCTTTCCGCTGCGCTCAGGAGCATGGTGCACAAGGTGCAACCCAGCAAGTACCTGAAGTTCAACGATGTATCCGCGGGCCTGCACGAAATCCTGTGGGGCAAGGACTTCACCAGCAAGCTTTTTCTGAAGGACTACCTCAACAGCCACGACCTGCGCGTCAAGGACATCGAGATCATCCAGGAGACGCTGGTTCAGCCGATTGCGGCCTCGGCCCGGCTGGCCGTGGAAGGTGAGGCGGGCACCGGCAAGACGCTGGTGGCGCTGCTGCTGGCGCGACATTTTCGTGGCGTGGGTAAACGCGTGTTGATTCTTTCATCGAACAAACTGCTGAACGCATTCCTGCAGAGCGAGGTCGGCGCCAACGTGGACGTGAAAACCTATACCGAGATCGGCAAGGAGTTTGGCGTGCACCTGCTGAACCCACCCTCGGACTACGCGGGCGAGCGCGATGACTGGACCCAGTACGAGGCGCCGGAGCAGTTGATCAATGCAATCAAGGAATCCAGCCGGCGTTACGACGTGCTGATCTGCGACGAAGCGCAAGACGTGCAAACCTTCTGGTGGGAAGCGCTGGAAACGCTGCTCGACGAGGACGACCCGCGCTTCTACATTTTCTTCGATCGCAGCCAGGGCGTGTTCGGCCAGAGCGGCACCGGGCGCGGCTTCGAGCCCGAGAGTGTGCTGCCGATCGCGCCGCCGCATTTTCCGCTGGTTTACAACTATCGAACCACGCGCGAGATTGCCGGTTTTTCGCGCAGTTTTCGCACCGGCGATCGCGTCATGCAAAGCCATTGCGGGCGGCTGGGTTACATCCCGGAAATCGTGCTTTACGAGGATGCGCAGGATTGCCGCGGCAAGCTCGGCCGGCTATTTCGCAAGCTGTTCCGCGAGGAAGGGGTGGCAACCGAGGACGTCACCCTGTTGTCGGCTCGAAACCCGCATTCTCCGGATTCGGTACTCAAGCCCTCCGATCTCATCGCCCGCCATGGCTTGCGTTTTCTCGGCGAAAAGGGCGCCCTGGAACCGCACCGCAAGGTGAAAAACACGGTCGACCTGTCCACGATTGTCGGGTTCAAGGGCCTGGAGACGCCGATTGCAGTATTGCTGAACCTTAGCGAGTACAACCTGCCGCTGGATAACCCGATAATGGCGAGCCTGGTCTATGTTGCCTGTACCCGAGCCAAGCACATGCTCTACGTGATGGTGCAAAAAGACGATCCCAAGCGCGCGATGCTGGAGCAAGCGCTGAAAAATATCCGCGCCACCGGATCCCTGGTGCTGGAAGGCTCTGACGCCAACTTTGAATTCGTCGGCACCGTCAGCCACTACAACCCGGAACGAGTCGGATGGCTGGAAGTGCGCGATCCCGCGATCGAGAAGAATTCAATCATGTTCTTCCCACACGACGCCCGAAGTGCCGGTATCGACAAGCTCAAGGCCGGCGACTGCCTGCGCTTTCGCCTGCACGTGGAGGGACAGTCGACCATCGCCGCTGATCTGAAACTGATGGACAAGAACGCCATCGCGGTCGAAGAGGCCGAAGCGGCGCAGGCAGAAACCACCGGCGCCCGGGAAGAGTCCGACCCCGGTCCATCGGAGCCGACTGTCAGCCCGCTGGACAGGCAGGTTGGGCCGAGCGAACAGCCCGAGCCAATCTCGGCCAAAGCCAGGAACACCAGGTCGAACTAGCAAAGCCAGCCAGGGGTCATGTGCTGGCGCCACCTACCCGGGCTCAAATCCACCCTCATTGCGAGAAGCGCAGCGAGACGAAGCAATCTCCATCGAACCGGCAGCAATCAAAGCCGGGGTATTACCGGTCCCGATTGTCGTCGATTTACCACCGCTCGTCGGCCAAACGATCGTATTGATAACCATACCTCCTCGTCGATCCACTTCGATTGCTAGGCTTGGCAGTCTTGACCCGGAAAAGATTGAGTGCAGGATGAAAACAGGCAAGCTCGGCATCGGTATTTTTGTCCTCCTTTTATGTGCAGGTTGTAACGGAAGCTCGGGTTCCGGCGGTTCTGGTGGCCGCGCGGGCGGCTCGGCCGCTGCGCTCGACATGAAAGTTTCCACATCCTCCGGCGCGGACATGGACGCGATGCAGCGCGGCGAAGGGCTGGTCGTCGAGGTCACTCCTTCCGCTTTCGGCACGGATATCGATTCGGTCACTCTCAATCTCAACGGCGTTGCGCTGGGCAGCAAGTCGGCAGCACCCTATGTCTGGTCGCATGAAGATTTCGCCGATCTCGACCAGCTCGACCCGGGTGCCTATCGCCTGAGTGCCCTGGCTTCCGATCTCTCAGGAAACCAGGCCAGTAGCAGCCTGGTGTTTGATATCTCGCAACAGGCGGAACTCGGCCTTGCCGCGTACCGCTTGAACCAGCCCGATTTCTCGGCACCGCAACCCGTCACCTTTGCCGGCAACAGCGTCGAAAATCGCATTCCGGCCGCCGTCATCGAAACGCCGTTCCAGGGCAACGGCCACAGTGTGAGCTGGGACGGCCGGGTCTATGTGGTGACCAACACCGGCGGGTGGTACCTGCGTGTGCTGCGCCCGCAAAACATCACGCAAAATGCAGACGGCACGCCTGACTTCGATACGGCGTTCTCCAGTCGAATTTGTTACGAACACGATGGTGATTCGACCCGCTGCCTCACCGAGCTGAACGGGGATTACGCGCACAACTGGGTCGCGCTGGTTCGCAACACCGATCATGACGAAAACCCGTTTCCATCGGACAACGCGGGGAATCCCGACGCCAACGGCGATTACCTTACCTACGAAGCCTATCTCTACCATACCCGGGTGCCCGCGGGCGGAGGCAAGGCGGTCGGGTTTCGATCGACACGAATTACCCTGAGCCAGCCCTACACCTCCAGTGCGCAGATCGATTCATTCGAAATCCGTGACGACTGGCAGGATTTGCTGAACACCAACGGCGATTTCATCGACTGTATCGAGCCCAGCCTGACAATCGACGGGCAACTGATGCTGTGCAACGGCAATCGCACGGGCAACGGCGGCATCAACGATATCGCCTATAGCTGGACGACTACCGCGGCCAGCGCCAGCGGTTGGCGTCCGCTAATTTCACTGGCCAACCTTTACAACGACCGCGACAACCTGATCGATGGCATCGCGTTGGGCAGGCGTTTTCCCTTGGCGCAACAACCCATCCGCGACATGGATGGCAACATTCTCGATGGCACGGACGAAATCAACGGCGCCTATCCATGGATCAGCCGAGACGGTTCCGAAGTGTTCTTTCAGAGCATGCGCGCGGTCGATAATGCCAACCGCGCGGGAACCATGGCCATCGGCCGCTGGACCGGGTGGTCGACACGACTGCTCGACAATCCCATCAACCCGGATCGGCTGGGCACCGGCAAGCGGCGCCTGTTCATGTCGTCGCCGGGCGCGTTCACCACCATGTGGTCGGCATTTGCCGATGTCGATGACCTGTCCATTCCCTATTCGGCAAAAGGCCCGGTGTTTCCCATTTTCGGATCGAATACGCGCGACTACAGTGAGATCGAGTTCGAGGACTACCTGGATGGAAACTACTGGGTGGCTCTAGATATGAACGAGAAGATTTCCCGCGACTGGCAGTTTGTCACCAATGAAACCCCAGACACCTCGGGACTGTTCAACAACGCGACCCTGATCAACGCCCAGTTTCCGCTCGAGTACAACGCGGTCGACGGTAACGTCGGAAAACTGGGGCAGGCGATATATTTTCCGCAAGGCAGTTACCTGACCATTCCTTATGAGGATAGCCTGGCTCGACTAAACAACGGGTTCAGCGTCGAATTCTTCGTCAAGGCCGGTGACGGCGCCACCACGGCTAGCGATGCGGAGGGACTGTTCGCGACGATCGGCGACTCGTTCTCACTAGTCATCGACAATGCCGGCCGGTTAACCGCCAGGTTCGTGCCCCGGGCCGGCGGCGCGTCTACCATCACCGGTCCTGCGCTGCTGGCCGCGACCGAGACCGACTGGCAACACCTCGCGATGACTTATGACAAGGTGTATGGAGAAGTCATTTTTTATCGCGACGGCGAGGAATTCAGCAAGACCACGCTGGTCGACCTGGACTGGGAAATCAGCCCGGGTGCGGTGACCATCGGTCCCCAGGGCGCCGGCAATACGCTGCTGTTGCTGCTGGATGAGTTCAAGATTTCGAACATTGCGCGAACGCCGGCGGAAATGGCCTACGCCGGATTCATGCCGCAATCGGCGCCCACGCTGAACGCAAATCTGGCGGCGCAAATACCTCCGCATTTGCAGGCGATGACACAATCGATCACGACGCAGACTGATTTCTGGACCACCCAGGCCGCCTCTCTGGGCAGAGATTTGTTCTTCGACAGGATCCTGTCGAAAAACCGGACGGCGTCCTGCGCCACCTGTCACGTCGAGCCTCTCGCATTTACCGATGGCCTGTCGGTGGCGGTAAGCGACGAATCGACAACGGCGCTGACGCGAAATACGCCCACGATCTTCAATCGGCTGTTTTCCAGCGAACAGGGCTGGGCGGGCAGAAACGAATCACTGCTGGCGCAAAGCACGGGGCCCATCGAACACGTTCACGAAATGAATCTGCCGCTGGCACAGGCGGTACAGCGTTTACGGGACGACAGTAACTACGTGCAAGGTTTCAGCGATGCCTTCGGCAGCCTGCCCAGCGAGGCGCTGCTGGGCGATGCACTGGTTGCCTTTCAGCTGTCCAGTTTCAGTGCGGCCAACCCCGACGATCAGGGATTGCTCAACGCCGAGCAGGAACTGGGTAAACGCCTGTTCATGGGCAGGGCTCGTTGCAGCGGATGTCACTCTGGCCCGGGTTTTACCGACGAATCGTTCCGCAACGCGGGGCTGACCCCGAATTCGGACGACGACGGCAGAATGCTGGTTACCGGTCGGGAAAGAGACCGGGGTTTGTTCAAGGTGCCGACCCTGCGCGGCGTCGCCAGAACCGCACCCTACATGCACGACGGCAGCATCGCCACGCTCGAACAGGTGGTGGACGAATACATCCGCGCAAGCACCGAGGAGCGCGCTATGAAGGACACGGACATGTTGCCGATCGAGCTCACCAATGCCGAAAAGAACGCGCTGATCGAATACCTCAAGGTGCTTTAAGGTGCGAGCACGCCAAAACCTTCCCTCGGCCTAAACGAGGTCGCGCTCGATTCACTCTTCCCAGTCGGAGTTTTTGGGGTCAGTTTTGTGGATCTGTCCCCAATTCCCGTCAATTCCGGGGACAGTATACCTATTTGCAGCCAATTCCGGGGACAGTATACCTATTTGGATTTTGATGGCTTGCGGCCGGGGGGTTTGGGGGCCAGTGGCTTACCCGTTACTAGTGCACTCGGCCAATTCCGGGGACAGTATACCTATTTGGATTTTGATGGCGTAATTCCGGGGACAGTATACCTATTTGGATTTTGATGGCTTGCGGCCGGGGCGTTTGGGGGCCAGTGGCTTACCCGTTACTTGTTCGAGGTTGTGGACAAACTCAGCGGTACCCAGCGGGCGACCGGTTCGAGTATGGCGCCGGATCGAATCCGCCTGATGGTTTTCGACGTCGTTCGACAGATACGCCCGCCAGTCACCGATTCGTTCCAGCATGGGTTTGGCCCGAACCAGTTCGTCATCCTGTCCGCGAAGGTGAGCCCGGGCGCTCGACCACGGCCATTGCCCGGCCGACTCGCACAGCCTGGCTGCGACTGGATTCCTTTCCACATAGCGTACGGTCGCCAGCAGATAGTCTTCATCCATCAGAAATGAATGGAAGCGCTCTTGCCACAGGTGACCGCGCCATTTCTGGCGGAAATTGATATGCCGGGTGTAGTGCCGATGCGCCTCTCCCAGTGCCGCTCTCAGCCCGTCTTCCTGATCGGGCACCATAACCAGGTGCACGTGATTGGGCATTAAACAATAAGCCCAGATTTCGGTATTTGCCTGTTGTGCAGACTCGGACAGAAGTTCGATGTAATAGCAGTAGTCGTCGTCGCAGAAAAACGTCTTTTGCCGACGATTTCCCCGCTGGGTCACGTGATGTGGGTATCCGGGAACTACAATGCGCGGCATCCTGGCCATCACTTACCTCCCTGTAAGTCAATTCGCCCAAAATAATATCACGAATGATGAGACTGCGGTTTATCGTTAATAGGTATACTGTCCCCTGATTCTACTATCTCGAATCCACCCAGAAAATCAAAATACACAGACCCCTTTGATATTTCAGGACTAATCCTCGCTATCGACATGGACTGCCAGGCTGGTTTTCACTGCATCGACCACCACGGAGGTCGAAAACCGGGCAATCGCCGGATTATCGATGCAGTAGTCGTTTAGAAATACCTCGAATTCGGCCATGTCCCGCACGCAGACGATCAGGACGAAATCCTTGTCCCCGGTTACGTAGTAACACTGCATCACCAGTGGATGGGCACGCATGGCATCCTTGAACCGATTCATCATCCTGGATTTCTCCTGAATCAGGCGGACGTCGATGATCATGATCAGATTTCGTTCCACCCTGGCCGGATCGACAATCGCTACATCGGCTCGAATGACACCGTCCTCGTGGAGACGCTTCAAGCGTCGCTGGCAGGCGGAAGGCGACAGGCCGATTTCAGCACCGATCTGATCGACCGTCAGCCGGTTATTGGCCTGCACGAGATTCAAAATTTTTGCATCAAATCGATCGATCATTACCAGCCGCGCATTTATTTCCGAAAAAAAACAGATATGCGCAAGATTATCCCACTTCGGCGACTAAATCTCGTGATTTTTCGCATCGTAAAATCGTATTCTGAATGCATCCAAGTCGAGGATTGATTGATGTCATCGAACAACACGGCATGGCCCGTCGGCCGATCCTGGCCGGAAATCAGGGCGGATCTGGAAGCAGGTCGCGCGCAGGACGTTCACTGGACAAGTCCGATGAATTTTTCGGCGTCGTATTTCGCCGGTGACGACGTTGCGACCGTGGCTCGCGGAGCTTTTATCGAACATATCGGGGACAATGTCACGCATCGCCACGGATTGCATCCGAGCGTGTTGCGCTACGAATCCGACGTCGCCGACTTTATCTGCCGGCTATTGAATGCGCCGAACGCTGCTCATGCGACGATAACCACCGGCGGATCCGAGAGTCTTTTTCTCGCCATGAAGGCGGCACGGGAACGCGCGCGGGATTTGAAGCCCCGGATCAGCGCGCCGGAAATCCTGTTGCCTCACACGACCTACCCGGTTTTCAACAAGGCCGCACACGCCCTGGGCATCAAGGTGGTTCAAGTCACGTCCAGCGTGAATTATGCGGCAGACCTGGCCGCGCTGGAGTCGGCCGTAACGCCGAATACCATCATGCTGGTCGGCGCAGCGCCGCCATTTCCCTACGGCGTCGTCGATCCGCTCGAAGACATGTCGGCGCTGGCCGAGAGACACGACCTCTGGCTTCATGTCGACGCCTGTATCGGCGGTTTCGTACTCCCCTTCGCCGAATCGCTCGGACGCCCCGTGCCCAGATTCGATTTTCGCTTGCCGGCTTGCCAGTCGATGTCGATCGACTTTCACAAGTATGGATTTTCGATGCGGGGATGCTCCGCGGTCGTATTGCGCGACCGCGCCTTACGCCAGTACCAGAGCTTTCGCTCGGACACCTGGCCGGCCGGCGACTACGCAAGCGAAAACATGTCCGGCTCGCGCAATGCCGGCCCGGTGGCATCGGCCTGGGCGGTCATCAATTATCTGGGGTACCATGGTTATCGCGAGCGGATGGCAGCCATGCTCGGCGCGACGGATCGACTGGTTGAACTCATCAGTCGGATTCCCGGGCTAAAGGTACACGGCAAACCGCAGGGCGTTCATTTTTCCTTCGGTTCCGCCGAACTCGACATGATCGCCATCGGCGATGCGCTTATGGCCCGCGGCTGGATGATGAATCTGCAAACCGAACCGGAATCATTGTTACTGATGCTGAGCGCCCAGCACGACATACCATTGGTGGAAAGCTATGCGTCCGATCTGCACGAAGCGGCGCGGCTCGTCCGCGAGGGCCGGGTCACGCGCCGGCAAAACGAGGCGGCTTACGGCATTTATTGAGCGAGGTGGAATCCCATGAAGATCCGAAAAATCCAGGTTGTGAGCGAAACCGTGTTTGCCGAATGCGGCAGGCAGTGTGCGCAGCCAATCGTACGGGTTGCCGGAATCGGCATTCTCGACAATCCGTTTGCCGGTAAATTTGTCGAAGATCTGGGCGAACTGTACGACTACGGGGAAACGCTCGGCCAGCAGCTCATGGCATCGATGCTGCCTCGATTATCCGGACCGGTAACCAGCTACGGAAAAGCGGCCATCGTCGGTATCGCCGGCGAGCTCGAGCAGGGCCATGCGATGCTGCACCCGAAGCTCGGAAAATCGATGCGCGCTCCGATCGGCGGAGGCGAAGCCCTGATTCCGTCCGCCGCCAGGGTGGGTGTGGCCGGAACCAGTATCGATATTCCCCTCGGACACAAGGACGATGCCTGGTCTTTCGACCATTTCGATGCGATGACCGTGATGGTCCCGGACGCGCCGCGGCCCGACGAGATACTGATGGCGATTGCCATAGCCGATGGCGGGCGGCCGTTTGCGCGGGTTGGCAAGAGCCGTGCTGCCACCTGAACTGGACACATCCGGTAGCATTACTGCAGGCAGTCTATGAAACCATCGTGGAATTTTCGGGCCTTTGATCGAGCGGAACACGACTCCCGGCTGCAGCGCGCCCGAGAACTGATGCAGGCCGAGGGCCTGGCGGCCTGCATCTGCACATCCCCCGAGTTGATTTACTACTTCAGCGGCTACGAGGCCCACACGCATCACGCCATCGGCTCCCAGGCGCTGGTTTTACCGGGAGATGACCGTGATCCAGTCCTTATCCTGCGAGACGGCGACGTTCCACAGGCCGACGAAACGCTGGTAACCGGGAAGATCCACCCGTTTCGACTCGGTGCGATCGAACTCGCCGAGCTGATCGCAGGCGTATGCACCGAGCTCGGCGTTGGCGGGCACTCACTCGGGCTCGACCTGTCCGGACCGGTTCTCAACGCAAGCCTCGGGGACGCCATTCGCGCGGCCCTCGGGGATTGCGAGTTTCGCGATTGCTGGCGCCTGCTCGGCCGGCTTCGCTGCACCCTGTCGGCGGCCGAAATCGAATATCTGCGCGAAGCCACCGGTTACGCCAATGCCGGAATCGATGCCTTTTATCACCAGGCGCGTATCGGCATAACCGAAATCGAGCTCGCGGCCGAAATCGAGTATGCGATGCGATCGGCCGGGAGCGACTATACTGCCGTTCCCACGTGGATGGCCTCGGGCGAGCGCGCCTGGTGCCAGCATGCGATGGCGTCGCCGCGCAGGCTGCAGCCGGGCGACCTGGTACACGCCGAATTTTCGGGCGTTGCCAGACGCTACCAGTGCGTCACGATGGGATCCCTGGTGCTGGGCGAACCCGCTCGGCGCATGCGGCAAATGGCGGACGGCGGCAGGGCCGCGTTCTACGCGGGCCTCGATGCGGCAAAACCGGGGGCGCGGTTCGGCGACATGGAATCGGCTTACCGCGAGGTACTCGACGATCTGCAACTCGGTGACTGTTGTCCGATGCGGTTCGGGGTCGGCATATCCGCCGCCTACCCCCCGGTGTGGGAAAACCAGATCACGATCCAGTTCGAGTGCGACGATTCGATCGAAGCCGGGATGGCGTTTTACATCCACGCGTCGATGCAATCGATGCACGACCGTAGCGGCATGCTGCTCGGCGGAAGCTTCCTGATGACGGAGGGCGGACCGGAACGACTGGACAAGGCGCCCATCGAGCTGATCGTGATCGACAACTAGACAAGCGGCCGGGCAACTAATCGAATTATGAAAGCGACAGATATCCAGGCCGGGTTATGCGCACAGATAAACGTCGATCGGATCATCGGCGATCTGACGAATATGATCGCGATTCCGAGCATGAATCCGTTTCGATCGGAACCGCGGCCGGAATTCCGGGAACAGGAGCTGGCGGAGTATTATGCCGACCGCATGTCGGATCTGGGCCTCGACGTCGGCATCCGCGAAGTCGTCGCGGGCCGGCCCAATGTATGGGGCATTTTGAAAGGCAGGGGCAACGGACCCTCGGTCATGCTGTCGGGGCACCTCGACACGGTGGGCATCGAGGGTTATGCGCACGGCCTGACGCCCCGCGTGGCAGACAATCGAGTCTACGGGCGCGGCGCCTGCGACATGAAGGACGCGCTGGCCGGCTATCTCGAAGTCGTGCGCGTCATTCGCGACGCCGGCATCGAACTCCGCGGCGACCTGCTGCTGACCGGAATAGTCGACGAGGAAGACCAGATGATCGGCTCCAGGGATCTCGGGCAGCACGGGCCCTGGGCGGACTACGGCATCATCGGCGAACCTTCCGCCATGGCGATATGCCCGGCACACAAGGGACAGGTCGGATACCTGGTCAAGTCGCTGGGCAAGGCGGTGCATTCCAGCAGACCCGAACAGGGGGTCAACGCCATCGAGGGAATGACCCACATCATTTTCGCCCTCGATCGATACCAGCGTGAATTGCTGAAAAATCAGCCTCACCCGCTGTGCGGGCACGGGAGGTGTTGCCCGAGCGTAATCCACGGCGGCACCATCGTCTCGACTGTGCCCGACTACTGTGAACTGGAAATCGATCGACGCACGCTGCCGGGCGAGACCCGGGAAGACGTTTACCGGGAACTGCTCGGCTTGATCGAATCGGTGACCAGCGAACATCCACGGTTCGAGTTTGAAATCACGGGTCCCACCATCGACGTGCAGCCGCTCGACATACCCCGGGATAGCCCGATCGTCGAAGCCGTCGTAAATGCTTTTCACGCGGCCGGTGGATCAGCCGGCGACATCACGGCTTTTACTGGTGGCACGGACGCCCCTCATTTCGGTTTTCCGACCCTCATCTGCGGCGCCGGCTCGCTGCAGCAGGCGCATTCGACCAACGAGTATGTCGAAATCGAAGACCTGCTGCTGGCCACGCGTATTTACCTGATTTCCGTGCTGAGCCTGGCGGCGTGACCCGAAATCCGGATTGCAAATGTTATCGCCATCAGACCACTGCAGGGCGGGCTTTAGCAGGCCAGCACCGATGATGAGAATTCGCGCATGCCGACAAATGATCTGATCCGGGTGTTACTCGAGCTGCGCGAGACTACCGGTACCGGCGACGGGATCCGTTACTCGATGCCCCCCCGGGCTCTATGTCCGGGACGATATATTCGAGCTGGAAATCGACAGGATTTTTTCACGGGAGTGGATCTGCATCGGCCGTTCGAATGAACTGCCGGCAACCGGCGACTTTCGAACTCTGGACCTGATCGGGGAACCATTGATTCTGATTCGCGACGAAAGACTCAGGCTCAGGGTGTTTTCCAATGTCTGCCGGCACCGCTTGTCCAGCCTGTTGAGAGGATCCGGCAGAGTCAAACGAATCGTCTGTCCCTCAATTCCGGGGACAGGTAATTCCGGGGACAGTATACCTATTCAGATTTTGATGGCTTGCGGCCGGGGCGTTTGGGGGCCAGTGGCTTACCCGTTACTAGTGCACTCGGGGTCAGGCCTTACATCCCTCATTTGACAGGTTGCTTATTCCACCCCTGGTATCCGAGCTGTTGGAAATCATATAGGGAGCATGTGATGGCAAGACCTTTGAGGATTGAATTCGCAGGTGGGTTGTATCACGTCACCTGAAGAGGAAATGCGCGCCAGGATATCTATGTGGACAATCATGACCGAGCCACCTTTTTAGACCGGGTCGCTAGAACCCGCGCCCGCTACGGCTGGAGTGGTCATGCTTATTGTTTAGTGGGCAACCCTCACCATTTACTAATCGAAACCGGTACGCCAACCCTTTTCCAAAGGGATGAAATGGCTCAATGGCATTTATACGCAAGCGTTTAATCGTCGGCACGGGCGAGTGGGGCACCTTTTCCAGGGAAGATACAAGGCGATACTGGTACACAGGGAAAGTTATCTGCTGGAACTTGCGCGCTGCCTGGTATTAAACCCGGTTAGAGCGAGAATGGTCAGATCGGCAAGCGATTGGAAGTGGAGCGGTTATCGCGCAATTGCGGGACTCACGCTCAAGGAAGCCGTGTGAACAACCGACTGGATCTTGTCCTGTTTCGCTGACAGAAAGAAGCAAGCTCATGACCGGTACCGAAGCTTCGTGCAGGACGGCAAAAACCAGCCATCGCCATGGGAGAACCTCAAAAACCAGATCTATCCGGGCGATGACGAATTTGTTGAAGAGATGCAATGCAAACTCGACCCGGCACAATCACTGGACGACATTCCCGGGCTACAGAAGTTAGCCCCGCCCAAACCGATCGAATACTGCACGCGAAAATACAGTGATCCGAAACAAGCCATGGCCATGGCCTACCTGAGCAAGCACTATACACTCGAAGCCGTTGGCACGGCTTTCGGCGTGAGCTGCGCAACCGTCAGCAGGGCAGTAAGGGGTCACGAACAACCATGTCAACTGTAAGGCCTGACCCCGCAGTCGTGAGTGGTTGTTGACGGGACAGCCAATCGACCAACTTCTTAGGGCT
>Ga0210366_10000024_pt1 | contig 15728 bp, 12 predicted proteins | sample S641metaT_FD_190380 | JGI IMG/M metagenome (GOLD analysis project Ga0210366, IMG submission 190380) | Metatranscriptome of estuarine sediment microbial communities from the Columbia River estuary, Washington, United States - S.641... | ecosystem: Environmental > Aquatic > Marine > Intertidal... | reverse complement strand
TCGGCAAGCACGGCGATCACTTCGTCAACCCGCTCCCCATAGCCGACCCCGATGTCGAGGACCACGCGCGACCATCCGCGGGTCTTGTTGCTGACCTTGGCGATCTGGCCATTGGGGATGATGTGGAGGACTCCCTCCACGTCACGGAGGGCGACGATCCGGAGGGTCATTCGCTCGACCACGCCGCTGGTGCCCCCGATTTCGATGATGTCGCCAACCCCGAATTGATTCTCCACGAGAATGAAGAACCCGCTGATCATGTCCCGCACCAGACTCTGCGCACCGAACGAGAGAGCGAGCCCGAAGACCCCGACGCCGGCGAGGAGCGGGCCGATGGGAAAGAACAAATTGAGGACGAGCAGTACCGCCGTTGCGATGATGCCGATGCGGGCTACGCTGTAGGCCAGCCCGGCTACGGTGCGGGCCCGCCTGGCGTCCTCGTAGGAATGCTCGCCCGTTCCCTCCTCTTCCTCCGACAAATGCCGCTCGAGGCGATGCATGAGGCCCTTGGAGACGCGGAGGGCGGCGAAGGCGAGCAGCAGGATGATCCCGGCGCGGAGCAGCTGCCTCACGAGCCATGCGACATCGACATCGAAGAGGTTGGCGATGCCAGAAAACACGCTTCCCGCCCCGGTGCTGAGCGCGGCGGTCGAGTCCTGAAGCACGGAGAGCAACATCATCATCGATGGATACCGGCTGAAGTAGGTGTGAAGGCGCTCGAGGCTCCTACAGCTCTGGCGGTCGGCTCAAGGAGCCATCCCCGAGCCAGCCCTTCCGGCGAAAATAGCTCAGCAGCGCAATCCCCACGGCCGCCATTCCGGCCATCACGAGCGGATAGCCGAGGCTCCACTCGAGCTCCGGCATCCGGCGGAAGTTCATTCCATAGACGCCCGCAACGAACGTCAACGGGATGAAGATCGTCGCCATGATGGTCAGGACCCGCATGATGTCGTTCATCCGCATGTTCACGGTCGAGATGAACAACTCGGTGAGATCCGAGCTCCACTCGCGGTAGGATTCCACCAAGTCCAAAATACGCACGGCATGGTCGCTGCAGTCCCGGAAATAGACCACCGAGTGCTCGGAGATGAGCGGCGAGGGCTCGCGCTGCAGCGTACTCAGGAAATCACGGACCGGCCAGATCGCTCGCCGCAGCCGCCGCAGCTCACGTTTGGTGGTTTGGACGTCGCCCAAGGCGTCGGTGGTCGGCCGATTGCCGATGTCCTGCTCGATGCTGTCGAGGAGATCCCCGTACGATTCGAGGACCGGGAAATAGCCGTCGATCACCGCGTCGATCAAGGAGTACGCGAGATAATCCGCTTCCCGGTTGCGGATTTGGCCGCGTTTCTCACGCAGCCGCTTGCGAATCGTGTCGAAGCTGTCTCCCGGGTACTCCTGGAAGGTCACGACGAAATCCTTACCTAGGAACAGGCTTATCTGTTCCGTCTCCAGCCGCTCGTGATACTCGGCCATGAGCAGAATGACGTACAGGTGATCGTCATAATCTTCGAGCTTCGGCCGCTGCCGGGTGTGGAGCACGTCTTCGAGGGCAAGCGGGTGGAGTCGGAACAGCTCCCCGATGGACTGCACCGTCTCGGCACTCCCCAACCCGTCGACATTCACCCACAAGACCGGATGACGCCCCGCCAACTGGTGGACTCGTTCGGGCGTCGTGAACTCCTCCTCGACCAGATCGTCCGGGCCGAAGGCCATGACCCGGATCGTGGGCGCGGCGGCGTCGGGATGTGCGACGAGGGTGCCGGGTGGACTGCCCGGGACGCGCAACGATGTGGCCGAGGTCGATCTGGAAGGGCGGCGAGGCATCGGTGAATCCTAACCAGTTGGTCCCATCTCAGCATAGCAGGGAACGGATTACCGCAACCACTCATCACGATGTGCTGCGACAAACCGATCGTCGGTCAGGTGGGGATACGCCTGGTGTGCCCGTTCGATCTCGGCTCGCTGGCCGGGCGACAGCTCACACCCGGGGTCGAGGCACCAGCGACCGCGTAACAGGCCCTGTCGCCGAAGCACCTCGTGAATACCGGGGATCGAGCCCCGGAAGCCGTGGGCGGCATCGAATATCGCGGCGTTCGCATCGGTCAGCTGTGCAGCCAGCTCCAGCAGCGGTTTGGGTATGGTCCGCCTCCGACTCGAGCGGGCACGGCTGCACGCCTTCCAGTGCGCGACCGCGCGGCGGGTCCAGACCGCCCATTGGCCGAGCAGTCCGCCGACCATGCGCACGGGGGCGTCCCGGGGAGCGAAGCGGTAGGTGGTCAGCAGGTCGAGAATAATGTGATCGTCGTTCCCGGTGTAGAGCGCCACGTCCCCGGCACGGCCCACCTCCCATACCGCACGTGCCACCTCCAGTGTCTGATAGCGGTCGAAGGGAGCAACCTTGATCGCAACCAGGTTCTCGATCTCGAGCAATCGGTGCCAAAAGCCTCGCGGCAGGATGCGGCCGCCCACGGCGGGCTGGAGGTAGAAGCCGACGATGGGCATGACCTGGGCGATGGCGTGGGCCCGGGCCACCAGGCGAGCGAGTGGGGCGCGACGGAGATCTCGAAAGCTGATCATGGCCGCGTGATAGCCCAAGTCCGCGGCGAGGACGGCTTCCGCTACTGCGTGACGGGTCGGACCGCTGACGCCGGCGATGCGAATGAACCGCCGCTGCCGCGCTGTCCGAGCCTCCGCGATGGTCTCCGCCCCCAACTCGAGCACCGGTTGGAACAAACCGATTTTCGGATCGTGGATTTCGAATTGTGTGGTGTGGACCCCGATGGCCACGCCGCCGGCACCGGATGCGAGGTAGTAACGGGTAAGCGCCCGCTGCCGCCGCTCGTCCAGCCGGCGGCTGGGCGTCAGGGCTAACGGATGGGCGGGAATTACCGCACCCTGGCGAAGCCGCCGCACAATTGCGTTCGGTGGCATGGGGTTGCTCGCGGAGCGGCTTGGGCTAGAACCGGCCATGTCGTTCTTCGAAATGAGTCGGCAGCTCCAACGACCTGCCTCCCGCGGCCACCCAGCCGGCCACCCACTCGATCATCTGCTCGACCGACACCTCGGGCGGGCCGAACAATCGGTAGGATCTACTGGGATCGCTGAGCAGCGCCGTGTCGGACTCCGCTCCGGTGAACCGAGGTTCGATACCCCAGATCCCACCGAAGCGGTGAGCCAGCTCTCGAATGCTCACCTTGTCGCCCGTCAGATTCAACACGAGGGGAGGTGAGGCCGCGTGGGCCAGGGCGGCAAGGATTCGCGCATTGGCGTCACGCTGCCAGATCAGGTTGACCCATCCCATGGAAAGGTCGAGCGGCTCCCGGCGGTAGACTCGGTCGGCGATGTCCCGCAGCACACCGTAGCGAAGTTCGATCGCGTAGTTGAGCCGGAGCACGGCTGCTGATGTATGGCTGTGACGCGAGAAGAACTCCACGATACGCTCCCGTGCGAGAGCCGACACCGCGTAGTCGCCCACGGGCCCCAAAGAGTCGGCTTCGGTGGCGCCACTGCCTCCGGCCGGGCTCATGGCATACACGTTCCCGGTCGAGAGCACGACCCACCGCGCCTCCGGAAACCGCTGCATGGCCGCGCCGCTCAGGTATGCGTTCGTGGCCCACATCCGGGTCGGCTCCGCGGCGGTGCCGAATTTCTGTCCTACGAGATAGAGGACGTTCTCGACCCTGGGCAGCGCGTCGAACCCTGAGTCGGCCAACAGATCGCAGGCGATGGTCTCGACACCAGCCCGGTCGAGAAGTTGTCGAGTGTCCGGACGTGAGAAGCGCCCTGCGCCGATAATGCGGCGGCGCGTACCGGCGGCCTCGGAGGCGCGTCGTGCCAACCGCGCAAGGCTGGGTCCCATCTTGCCCGACACGCCGAGAACAAGCACATCGCCGTCCAGGTCGCGCATGGCCTCGACCACCGCCTCGGTCGGGGTCGAGAGCAGGTCGTCGAGCTCGAGTTCAGTTTGCGGAGGCGGCATGGTCGAGCGTGCCCGTTATCTTCATCGGGTCCGGGCCTACGATGTGTGCTGCGTGTGCCTGCCCGGGCTGGGCATCCGTCTCCCCGGCAAGTCGTCCCGCACTGCGTGGTGTTGGGCAAGACTCATGAGGGCAGTACCTCCATAGTTTATGCACGTAGTTTCCGTGCACTACATGTTTCGAGCAAGGGCAGGGAAGTGATGGATCAAACTCGGCGATTCTCTTGGGCGACGCGCCTGGCTCTCCTCATGATGGCTTTGGCCCTGGCGGCTCAGCCGGCCCCGGCCCAGGAGCCTGACTCCGCCAAGACGCTCACCTTTGCGTCCGGCAACCTGCAGCTGGCCGGCCAGCGGCTGGAGGTGGATCTCGGCACGCTTCGAGTGCCGGAGGTTCGAGGCAACCCGCTGGGTCGGACGCTGACCCTTCCCGTGGTGCGCTTCGAAAACACGGCGACCAATCCTGGCTCCCCGATCGTATACTTGGCGGGTGGCCCCGGCGAGCCTGGTGTCGGTGCGGTGCAAGGTAGCCTGGCGCCGATGGTCCTTGCCCTGAGACAGGTCGCCGATGTCATCGCGCTCGAACTCAGGGGAACCGGACAGGCAGCCGATTCCATGCAATGTCCGGAGAAGGACCACCTGCCGCTCGATCGTCCGGGCAGTCCTGAGCGCTATCGTTCGCGGGTCCTCAAGCATGCAGCCTCGTGCATCGAGTTCATGCAGCGCCATGGCATCGACCTTTCCGGATACACCGTCGAAGCCAGCGTGAACGATTTGCAGGACCTGAGGCAGGCCTTGGGCGCGGAGAAGCTGACGCTCTGGGCATTCGGATCCGGAACCCACCTGGCGCTGGAGATGGCGCGACGCTACCCGGCCAGTGTGGACCGTATGATCCTCGCCGGCATCCAGGGCCCCGACCAGACGCTGGCGCTGCCGAGTGATGGCGATGCCGCGCTGCAGGAGCTGGTCGACCTTGCCGGGAGCGACACCGCCTATGCAGGGTACCCGGACCTCCTCGGCACGCTCCGGCAGGTGCTCGATCGCCTCGACCGCGAGCCGGTGCGAGTGGAGGTGTTGCCGAAGCGTCGCGTGGTCGTGGGGAAGTGGGATCTGCAGAAACGTTTGGCGGATGCGATCGAGAGCCAAGGTGAGCTCGAGCGGATCCCGGCGTCGATTGTGGAGATGTCTCGGGGTGACTTCACCGACTTGGGACGCTGGGCGTACGGGTTTCGTCGCGGCCTGAGCTGGTCGGCGGCGGCGCTCGCCACAACCTGTGCGTCGTATGCGTCGGCAGAGCGCTTCGAGCGCATCGCATCGGAGGCGCCGTCGTCGGTGGTTGGTACCGCGGCCGACTATCCGCTTCCTGATGTCTGCCAGGTGCCGGGCCTTCCCCGGTTGAGCGATGACGTTCGCGCACCGATTCACGCTGCCATCCCGACGCTCTTCATCAGTGGAACGCTGGACGGGCGCACACCGGAAAGGAACGCGGCGGCAGTTGCAGCCGGATTCGAGCAATCGCAGCAGCTGGTACTGCGCGGTGTCGCGCATGACGGCCTTGTGAGGGTCTCACCGACCCTGGTGGAAACTGTGCTGGCGTTCGCGCGTGGCGAGACGATTCGCGACACGGTGATCGACGGACCGACCGTGGACTTCGTCCGGCTGTATCCACGCTCGCTGGCGACGGAGGTCCTCCGGCGGCTCACGGAGACCAATTATGCGGCCACAGTCGACTGGTATCACGAACAGCGTCGAACGAGCGGCTCGGAGCCCATGTACGACTTCAATGAGCGGGTGCTCAACACCCTGGGGTATGACCTGCTGCGGGCGGATGAGGTCGAGCTAGCCCTCGCGGTGTTTCATCTCAATACCGAGGCCTACCCTGGCGGCTTCAACACCTGGGACAGCCTGGGGGAGGGCTATCTGGTTGCCCGGGACACACTGCGCGCCATCCGCAATTATCGGAAGTCACTCGCGCTCAACCCCGACAACGGCAACGCCCGGGCGATCCTCTCGGAGCTTCAAGGCAAGGCCCCGAACGCCGAGGGCCGCCGTCGCTAGCATTCCACGCGTCGTCGGCCCCATCTTTGGGCCATGAACGTCCACGGGTCCCCCTATCGGACAATCCGCATCGCCGACGATGGCTGGGCCGTCGAGATCATCGACCAGACCGCGCTGCCCCATCGCTTTCGGCTCATGCGCCTCGAAACGGTGGACCAGGTGGCACACGCGATTCGGACGATGCAAGTGCGCGGCGCGCCGCTGATCGGAGCCGCAGCCGCGTATGGCATGGCACTCGCCGCGCGACAGGATGCGTCGGACAGCGCCCTGAAGCAGGCCGGCGAATCGCTCTGTCGGACCCGTCCTACCGCGGTCAACCTTGCCTGGGCCGTCGATCGTGTGTCGGCAGTGCTGCGAGAGCTTCCTCGTGGCGAGCGGGTCCGGGCGGCCTACGCGGAGGCCGGCGAGATCGCCGAGAACGATGTCGAAACGTGCCGGAAGATCGGCGAGCACGGTCTCCCCGTCATTCGTGAGATTGCGGAGCGGAAGCAGGGTCGGCCGGTACAGATCCTGACACACTGCAATGCCGGATGGCTGGCCACGGTCGATTACGGCACGGCGCTGAGCCCGGTCTACCAGGCGTTCGACGCCGGCATCCGTGTGCATGTATGGGTCGATGAAACGCGTCCGCGAAACCAGGGGGCCGGCCTGACGGCCTGGGAGCTTGGCGCCCATGGGGTTCCGCATACCATCATCGTCGATAGCGCCGCGGCGCATCTCATGCAGCGCGGCAGGGTCGATCTCTGCATCACGGGCACGGACCGCACCACGGTGTCGGGCGATGTCTGCAACAAGATCGGTACCTACCCCAAGGCGCTAGCCGCCCACCGCAGCAGCATTCCCTTTTACGTGGCCGTCCCGCATTCGAGCATCGACTGGGCCATCCGCGACGGAGTGGCCGACATCCCGATCGAGGAGCGGGACATGACCGAAGTGACCCACGTGACGGGGCGGACTGCTGGGGGAGACATCGAGACCGTCCAGGTTGGGCCTCCAGAGAGTTCGGCCCTCAACATCGCCTTCGATGTGACACCGCGGGATCTGGTCACCGGTCTGATCACCGAACGTGGCATGTGCCCCGCCTCCGAAGCCGGCCTCCTCTCGCTCTACCCGGAGCGAGCAACCGCCTCACGATCGCCATGACCCATCCGGAAGGCGTCATCAAGTTCGAAGTGGAGCACGAGAGTCGGCCGATCGACTATGACCGGCTCCACGAGCTCATCTGCCAACTGGTTGCGTGGCGTGAGATCATGGCTCTGACCGGGCTGGTGGGCCAGGACCCGCGCCGGTACGACGGGGCGGGATACGGCAACGCCAGCGTGCGGGTCGGACGGCCCGGCGCGGCGCTGGGCCGTCGGAGCTACCTCATTACCGGCACGCAGACGTCGGGCAAGCGCTGCATCGGCCCGGACGACTTTGCCATGGTCGAGCAATACGATCACCGCCGCAACTGGCTGAAGAGCCACGGCCGCACGGAGCCGTCCTCGGAGTCGCTGACCCACGGTGCAACCTACGACCTGGGCCCGCACATCCGATGCGTGTTGCACGCCCACACCCCGGTGCTCTGGCGCCGGTCCCGCGAGCTGCGACTTCCCACCACCGAGCCTCATGTGCCGTATGGAACGCCGGCAATGGCCGCGGAGGTGCAGCGGCTGTATCGCGACGGGGTCTTTGCCGAGCGGCGCATCCTCGCCATGGGCGGCCATGAGGACGGCATTCTGGTCTTTGGGCGGACGCCGGAGGACGCGGGGCAGGTGCTGCTGGCCTGGTTGGCCCGTGCCTATGAGCGAGACTGCGGATCCTCGGGCGGGAGTTTCTGCCGCGTCTAGCTCGAGGTTCGTGGTGCAACCTTCGCCCACGATACGCTGATCACGGGGAGAATGTCTCATCCCCAGGGCCAGCGACGCCCCTGACACCCGCAACCGGTTCCGTAGCTGTGTCCGACCTGCGCCGAATAGTCCAAAGATCGATCTATTATCTGCAGAACTTCCTGCGCGACGTTACTCCACAGGCTCTCTTTCGGTCGCGGCTGAGTGGCATCCTCGGAGATCTGAACCGATACGATCGTCATGAGATTGCCGATCGAGTCGCGTACTACAACAAACTACGCCACAGCTTCACACTTGGAGATACGGCTACGACGATGGATCGTATTAGTACGAGACATTCGATGTATTATTACGATCTCAAACAACACGCACGGTACTTTCCCCGCCATCTTCGATTGCACTACGCGTTTGGCGATATCACCTCGGTACCTGACACGCCATCCTTCCTGAAGAGTAGGCCGATCGCCGGCGACAACGAGAATGCGGTTCTGTTGAATCTGGTCAAGCTTCGCCACTTCTACTTCCCGCGTGACCGAGTTCCCTTTGAAGCGAAGAAGGGGATGGCGGTCTGGCGCGGCAGCCTAGGCCGGAACAACCCGACACGCCGTGCCTTGTTGATGCGGTATCGTGATCATGCACTGTGCAACATAGGCTACACCAGAAGCAAGCTGAGCGAGGATATCCCACCATCCCCCTACTTGCCGCCAGGCGCCCAACTGCGCTATCGATACATCGTGTCGATCGAAGGGAATGATGTTGCAACGAACCTGAAGTGGATCATGGCCTCGAATTCGCTTTGCCTCATGCCTGCCCCAGTCCATGAGACATGGTTCATGGAGGGGCGGCTCGAACCAGGGAAGTGCTTCGTCCAGCTTCGTGACGACCTTGAAGACCTGGAAGAGAAGATTCTCTATTACGAAAAGCATTGGGACGAAGCTCGGGCAATCATCCAGAATGCCAACCGTTCCACACTCGGGTTCAAGGATGCCCGGAAGGAGCGACTGATATCGCTGCTGGTGATGTACCAGTATTTCGTCCTATCCGGGCAGATGGAACCGGACGAACAGATCGGTACCATGCTGATGAGGTGACCCCGGTTTTGGCATCGTTTCGTCAAAGATCTACGGCCCGGCTCAGGTGAGCCGGGCCGTAGTGTCTCGAACCTCCTGATGTTATCAAGTGGCCGGAACGTTGCTGCGTGTGATGATGGTTGTTCCACATGCCGGATGTTCTATCGTGACAAGGGTGGTCTGACCGTTCCGGGTCACCGTCGCCTCAATGACGCCGGCGTCGAACCGCGGCCGCAGCGTGCAGTCGACGTTGTAATGGAGTGGAGTGGTCGTCGCCACTTGCACGCTATAGGTGTTGATCACATTCCGAATCCATGTGGCGTTACCGTCAAACGACCAGGTGCCGCTCGGTAACCGGCTGCCGTAATCGATCGACCCCGCTACGTCCGCATCGAAGAGGCCGTTCCAGTTCTTGGTGTGCTCCCCGCTATTGCCATTCGCAAACTCGAAGGTCGTCTTGAAGTTTGTAATGGTATGGGTGAGCTGGCTGCCAGGATTGCTGGGACTGCCGACGATCTGGCGGGTCCCGTCCCATGTCCGGGCGCGGAAGCGATCGACCACGGTGCTGCTCACGATGCGTGCCAGGTCGGAGAAGATGAACCGGACGCCGAAGCCGGGAATAGCCGGATCCTCGATGCCCAAGGTCCCGCTCATCTGCACGTTCACGTTGGCCAGGGTGCAATCGAACCCGGTGTAATCGAACAGCACCGCATCGGGCACGCGATCGTTGTCGAGATTCGCAGGCTGGGGAGGGGTGATGGTCGGCTGGCACACGCCGGTGGCACCCGGGATCGGCGGGCCCGAAAACCCAACCTCCGCGAAGTCGACGTCGAAGCCGGTCGTGTTGTCGTAGGTCGAGGCCTCCGCAAACGACTCGGCATCGTCGCTGACCATGGCGCCCAGCTCGTCGGCCTCGGCCTGGCTCAGGGCCACGGTCGTGCCGCCCGGGGCAGTGACTTCTTCACTACACGCGGTGAGGGCCAATGCTACCGCCATGGCGCCGGCCGCTATCAGTCTCGTCAAGGGGAAAGAGGTCTGCATGGTTCACGCTCCTGTATGTGCTATGGTTGGACCAGAGGCCCATATCGCCTCCAATCTGCCCAGGAGACGTGCCAGGCGCTGTAATGTTAAGTCGTTAGAGATTAGTGATCTACATCACCATAGCCGGTGACGGAGATCACGCCGCCCTGGGGATGCCTAGGAGGCGGTCTTGCGCTTGGGTTTGGCGGGTGTCTCCTCGGCGGCGGCCTCTCTCCCGCCCTCGGCGAGGCTTGCCTTGAGGGCCGCCATGAGGTCGAGGATCTTCGTCTGGGGAGCTTCCGCCGGCTCGGAGGTGATTTCCTCGCCCTCGACCTTCCGTTGGATGGCTTCGAGGACCCGGTCGCGCACGTGATCGCGGTAGGCCTCGGGCTTGAACGCGTCGGTGGCCGTCTGACTGATCAGCTGCTTGGCCAGTTCGAGCTCTTGCTCCTTGACCTCGCCCGGGTCGCCGGGGACTTCGGACGCGGGCCGCAACTCATCGGCGTAGTGGAGTTGCTCCAACACCAGGATGCCGTCGATGGGTCGAACCAGGATTAGGTGCTGTTGACCGCGTGCAGCGTATTGGCCCAGGGCAGCCCGCCCAGTTTGCTTGAGGGCCTCCGCCAAGAGACGGTAGGCGCGCTCGCCGCCCTTGTCCGGACCGAGATAGTAGGCCTTGTCGAGGTAGAGACGATCGACCTGGTCCAGGGGGACGAATTCCGAGATGTCGATCGAGTTCGTCGCCTTCTCGTCCAGGGCCTTGAGTTCTTCCGGAGTAAACAGCACGTATTGGCCCTTGGAGAACTCGTAGCCCTTGACCATCTCGTCCTTGGCCACGACTCGGCCGTCGGCGGCGCTGATATACTGTTGCTTGAGGCGCGACCCGGTCTTCTTATCGACCCAGTTGAACGAGATCCTGGCCGCGGACTCGGACGAGGAGTAGAGTTTGATCGGGACGGAGACCAAACCGAAGGAAATTGTCGCGGCAGCAATGGGGCGTGCACTCATGAGCAAAATCATACGAGATTCCTAGTATGGCCGCAACGGACGATCGCACCCCCGACCCCCTAAGTACTTATCGGGCAAAACGTTCCGTCGAAGGCACGCCGGAGCCGAGCGGCGCGGTCGGGCGGGAGCGCGGCTCGTTGTTTGTGGTGCACAAGCACGCGGCGCGGCGGCTCCACTACGATCTCCGACTCGAAATGGAGGGAGTCCTCCGCTCCTGGGCCGTGCCGAAAGGGCCGTCGTTCGACCAACAGGACAAGCGGCTTGCCGTTCACGTCGAAGATCATCCCATCGAGTACGGCGACTTCGAGGGGCGGATTCCGGAGGGCAACTACGGCGCGGGCGCCGTCATCATCTGGGATCGTGGAGTGTGGATTCCACTGGAGGATCCACTCGAAGGTTTGAAGAAAGGAAAACTCCTCTTCGAATTGCGGGGGTACAAACTCAAGGGTGCCTGGACCCTGGTCAAGATCAAGAAGTCGGAGAAGGATTGGCTCCTCATCAAGGAGCGGGATGCGTACCAGGTTGCCGGCGGGGTGGAGGTGCCCGAGGTATCGGTCATGTCGGGGTTGTCGGTGGACGACCTCGCCTCGGGTCGCGACCCGGCTGCACCGATCACGCAGGAGCTCGTCCAACTCGGAGCACCGCGGCAGCGCGTCGACGCGTCCGCGGTCGAGGTCATGTTGGCGGAAACGAGTGAGGCGCCATTCACGAAGCCGGACTGGGTCTTCGAGCTGAAGCTCGACGGCTACCGCATCGTGGCCGGTGTGGACCAGGGCGCGGCGATGCTCCGCACCCGAGCCGGCCGGGACACGACGGACAGTTTCCCGGAGATCACACGGGCGGTAGCCGCGCTACCCTTCCGGCGTCTCGTGCTGGACGGGGAGGTGGTGGCGCTCGATGCCGAGGGCCGGCCGAGCTTCCAGCGCCTGCAGCAACGCGCACGACTCACCCGGCCGCTGGACGTCAAACGGGCAGCGGTGGCCATTCCCGTGACCTATTTCGTATTCGACCTTCTGGGGTTCGAGGACTTCGACCTGCGGCCCTTGCCGCTCGAGGTCCGGAAGTCGCTGCTGCGACGCATTCTGCCGCCAGTGGGTCCGCTGCCGTTCGTCGACCACATCGCGGAACAAGGTGACGCGGTGTTTGAGCAAGTCCGCAAGCTCGGGCTCGAGGGAATCGTCGCCAAGCGAGCCGACGCTCCGTATCAGGGCGGCCGTTCGTCTGCGTGGCTCAAGGTGCGGTCCGATCGGACCGACGATTTCGTGGTGGTAGGGTACACCGCCCCGAAGGGATCACGCGGCGGGTTCGGTGCGCTGCACTTGGCTGACTATGTCGATGAAACCCTCGTGTATGGCGGCCGAGTGGGCAGCGGGTTCAGCCAGGACCAACTCACCGAAATCGCGCAGGAACTCGAGACCCGCAGTCGGCCCGACGCGCCGTGTGTCGGGCCGCTTCCCCAAGATCCGGGCACGACGTGGGTCGAGCCCGATCTGGTTTGCGAAGTCCGCTACAAGGAGTGGACGGACGAGGGTCTGCTACGGCAGCCGGTGTTCATCCAGTTTCGGGACGACAAGCCGATGGCGGAATGTGTGCGCCAGGCCGGGCGGCCCCGGCTCGAGGAACCGGCCGCCGTTCAGCGCGCAGGGCCGGTCGATCGGGTGGTGCGGTTTTCCAACCTCGAGAAGGTCTTCTGGCCCGACGAGGGCTACACCAAGGGGGACTTGATCGACTACTACCGGATAGTTGCGCCGTGGCTCCTGCCGTATCTCGAGAACCGCCCGGTTGTGCTGACCCGATATCCGGACGGGATCACGGGCAAGTCGTTCTATCAGAAAGATGCGCCGAAGTTCATTCCCGACTGGCTTCGGACCGAGCGGATGTGGAGTGAGCAGGCCCAGCGCGAGATCGACTATTTCATTTGCGATGATGAGGCATCACTGCTCTACCTCATCAACCTGGGGACGATCCCACTGCACTTATGGGCGAGCCGCGCCGGCGCGCTCGAGCGCCCCGACTGGTGCATTTTGGATCTCGACCCGAAAGAGGCCCCATTCATTCACGTCGTGACTGTTGCGCAGGCAATTCATCGGCTCTGCGAGGCGATCAGCCTCCCGCACTTCGTGAAGACCAGCGGGTCGTCGGGGCTGCACGTGTTGCTTCCGATGGGCCGGCAGGTGACGTACGAGCAGGCCCGCAGTTTCGGGGAGCTATTCGCGAACATCGTTGTTGCCGAGCTGCCGGACATCGCCACTGTCGTCCGGAATCCCGCCCGCCGTGAGGGCAAGGTGTACGTGGATTTCCTGCAGAACGGCCATGGCCGGACCATCGCGGCGCCCTATAGTGCCCGTCCTCTTCCCGGCGCCCCGGTGTCCGCCCCGCTTGCCTGGGAGGAAGTCACCCCGGACCTTCGGATTCTCGACTACACCATCCAGACCATGCCCCGGCGTCTCGCAGCGATGCCCGATGATCCGCTGCTGCCGGCGATTCGGTTGCAGCCCGACCTGGCGACCATCGTCTCTGGCGTGCAGGCGTATGCGGCCGGCTTGGAGCTGGGCTGAGCGACTAGAATCCTTCTTTCGGAATCAAGATGGTCAGGATGATGTAGGCCAGGATGCCCGGAAACGCGACCGAGGCGAGGGACAGGACGACGTACAGCACCCGCACGACGGTTGGGTCCCAGCCGAGCCACTTGGCGATGCCGCCGCAGACACCCGTGATCATGACATCGGTGGTCGAGCGACGAAGCGGCGTCGTCAGATTGAACGCCATGCAGCCTCCTTCCGGCGGCTAGAGGTAGGGAGCCGCAAGCCGTGCCACCCCGTCCCGGAGTTTGATAGGGAGTGGCCGTCCGTTCACCTCTTGTAGGGTTACCGGGCGCGCGGTGCCGAGTTTGCGCTCAACCAAGTCGTCCAATGTGGATACGAGATCCGGATCGAAACACTCGATGTCGAACTCGAAGTTGAGTCGCAGGCTCCGCGGGTCCCAGTTACTGGATCCGAAGAAGGCCCAGCAGTCATCCACCAGCATGAGCTTGGTGTGGTCGAACGGTGGCGGCGTATAGAAGACGCAACACCCTCGGCGCAGGACCTGCCAAAGTTGCGCGGTGGAGGCCCATTGGACCAAGGCGAGGTTGTTCTCCTGTGGCAGGAGAATCTCGACCGCGACCCCGCGCATGGCGGTCACGTTCAGCGCACTGATCAATCTGGAGTCGGGAAGGAAGTAGGGCGTCACGATCCGGACCGAGGACCGCGCGGCCGCCAAGGCGCCGAGCAGCGTCAACTCGGCCTTGTCGAGATCCCGGTCGGGACCGTCGGTTATGCCTCGGGCAATCGCCTGGCCGGCGTCCTCAAGACGGGGAAACCAGTCCATGCCATCCAGGGCCTCACCTGTCGTAAAGATCCAGTCTTCCGAGAATGCCTCCATCAAGTGAGCCACGACAGGGCCCTCGATCTTGAAATGAAGGTCCTGGACCGGATGGGGATGCTGGCTGGCGAGGACACACGCCTCACGGATGTTCATTCCCCCGGTAAATCCAATAGTGCCGTCGATTATGAGAAGCTTTCGGTGGTTGCGCAGGTTCATGTAGGGCATGCGCCAGGGCACGATGGTGTGTTCGAAGCGGGCGACCGGGATTTGACGCCGCTTGAGGGCCCGGACGATAGGGGGCCACGAATAGCGAGCCCCGACCGCATCAATGAGCACGCGCACGGTGACACCGCGATGGACCGCGCGTTCCAACGCGTCCAGGAAGGACTGTCCGACCGGGCCGTGGTCGAAGATGTACGTGCATAGGGCGACACTGCTCTGGGCAAGGTCGATAGCCGCGACCATGGTGGGGTAGGCCTCATCGCCATTCACGAGTGGGGTAATGGCGTTGCCCATGGTGAGGGAGTGTCCCGCGACGCGGTCCCCATAGGCGACAAGCTGCAGCAGGGACTCTGCCTGGGCAGGCAGGAGCACGTGAGGCGGGCGTTGGGCCACCTGGGTTTCGAACGTCTGATACCCTCGGGTGAGGGCCGCACGGCGTCGGATCCGGTTGATGCCGAAGAGCACGTACAGCACGGCTCCGATCACGGGGGCGAGCCACACCACGCCTACCCAGCCGACGGCAGCGCGGCTATCGCTCTTATACAGGACGATGTGGGCGGACGTGATGAGGGAAAGCACGAATGTCAGGACGGCAGCAACGGCCGGCCAGATCTCGCCGAGGGTAGTGAGGATGGAGTCCACGTCCAAAACATAGCCCGGGCCGCTTCGGCTGCCGAGGGAGGGCCGCTGACGGGACCGGTTGGCCGGGCGCTGCTCCAATCCCTCTGCTATCCCGTCAGCGGACCAAATACGCTAGATTCCGCGCGACCTTCATTGCGAGTTTTACCGAGCCCGGGTGCGATAGCCCGGCGAACAGGGTGGAAGCGTATGGCTCGATCAAACGGTCTGATGGCGCAAGTCAACAAGAGCTTCGATCGCGCCGCCGCGCACACCGGTCATCCGGCGACGCTTCTCAAGCAGATCAAGATCTGCAACAGTGTGTACCATATGACCTTTCCCATCAAGCGGGACGATGGGACGATCCAGGTCATCGAAGCGTGGCGGGCGGAGCATAGCCACCACCGGCTGCCCACCAAGGGCGGCATCCGCTACAGCATGGCGGTGGGCGAAGACGAAGTCATGGCCCTCGCCGCGATGATGTCGTACAAGTGCGCCTTGGTCGACGCGCCCTTCGGCGGCGCTAAGGGCGGAATCCGAGTTGCGAGGCATAAGTACTCGGAC
>Ga0210366_10000023_pt1 | contig 15833 bp, 13 predicted proteins | sample S641metaT_FD_190380 | JGI IMG/M metagenome (GOLD analysis project Ga0210366, IMG submission 190380) | Metatranscriptome of estuarine sediment microbial communities from the Columbia River estuary, Washington, United States - S.641... | ecosystem: Environmental > Aquatic > Marine > Intertidal... | reverse complement strand
TACACGATGTTACCCGGTTGTGTATCGACATCGTTGCTGCAAACGCGTTGCAGGACATTGCAGGCGTCCGCGCCGTGCAATTCGAATTTTGCGAACGACGTCTGATCGAATTGCGCAACCGTTTCGCGCACTGCCCGATGCTCGGCTTCCCATGGCGCAAAATAGTTCGAGCGCCGGTAGCTGTATTTATAATGTGCTTCGCTGCCCGTGGGCGCAAACCAATTGGCACGCTCCCAACCCGCTACACTTCCGAAGCATGCTCCTGCCGCTGCAAGCTCGTCATGCAGAGGGCTCATTCGAATATTGCGTGAGGTCGCGTACTGCCGATGTGGCCAGTGCGGCGCATAAAGCAAGCCCAGCGTCTCGCTAACCCGTTCCTGAATAAACGACTGTTCGCTCTGAAACGGGAATGTCCTGCGAATATCGACATCCCATATATCGGCTGGCGGACGGCGCTCGGAAATCCATGTTGCCAGCAGTTTTCCGGCGCCGGCGGCAGACTGAATGCCCACCGAGTTGAAGCCGGCCGCTACGAAGTAATTCCTGAGCTCAGGCGCTTCGCCGAGCAGATAATTGTCGTCCGGAGTGAAACTCTCGGGCCCATTAAAGAACTTCCGAATCCCCGTCGTCGCAAGAATCGGGAGACGGTGCATCGCGCCTTCGAGCACCGGCGCGAAATGGTCCGGATCGTCGGGCAGTTCTGTAAAGGAGAAGTTTTCGCTGATTCCGTCCATGCCCCAGGGCTTGCCAACAGGCTCGAATGCTCCTATGAGCAGCTTCCCGGCTTCCTCTTTGTAGTAGGCGCAACCGTCGAGGTCGCGCAGCACCGGCAGGCCACGCGGCAATCGTCCGATGGGTTCGGTAATGAAGTAGAAGTGCTCACAGGCATGCAGAGGAACGTTAACCCCGCAGGCACGTCCGAATTCGCGCGCCCACATACCGGTGCAATTGACGATTACCGGGGCGCTCACCTTACCGCTTCGAGTGCGCACGCCCGTAACGCGATCGCCTCCGGTCAATACGGCGGTGACCTCCACGTTTTCGAGGATTGTTGCACCAAGCATGCGCGCGCCCCTGGCAAATGCCATCGTCGTATCGACCGGATTGATCTGCCCGTCTGCCGGGAAGTGAATGCCGCCACAGAGATCGCTGGTATTAACGAGCGGCAACAACGCCCCGATGTCTGTGGACGACAGGGGCAGCGCCTCGATACCGAGTGAGCGCGCCAATGAGGCGCCGCGAGCAAGCTCCTCCATACGCTCGTCGGAGGTTGCGATACTTATGCTGCCGTTACGCTTGAATCCGGTGGCCTGACCAGTTTCGTCTTCCAGGCTTTCGTAAAGCCGGATGCCGTACAAAGCAAGTTCCGTAAGTCGACGGGTTGAGCGCAGCTGCCCAACGAGCCCAGCCGCATGCCAGGTCGTGCCACAGGTGAGTTGCCGGCGCTCCAGCAGGAGCACGCGCGGCACGCCGCTATGTGCCAGATGGTAGGCCACGCTGCAGCCGACGATGCCACCGCCTATAATGATGACGTCGGCTGTCGCTGGAAGGTCGGGTGCCATGCCCAAGGTGTCAGCCTGGTCCGCAAAAACGCCGGCCTCGCGCGCTTCCGGAGGCCGCAACTAATGGCATGCTGAGCGGACCCGGGCTACTCAAGTACATGCTAGTCAATAGGGTAGACCCTGCCTTCATACACCGTACCCCAGATCGGAATATCCTTGAGCCCGCTCGGTTCGATTTCCAACGGGTCCTCCTCGAGCACCGTAAAGTCGGCACGCTTGCCCGCTACAATGCTGCCGATTTCATTCTCCATGCGAAGCGCAAATGCGGCGTCAATCGTAATTGCGCGCAACGCTTGCTCGGCACTGATTCGTTCCTCGGGCGCCATCAGCGTGCCATCGGCGGTCACGCGGTTCACGGCGACCCATGCCAGCGTCAACGGCGCGGCAGGTGCCATTGTAAAATCAGAGTGCAGTGATACGGGAATTCCGTTGCGAACCATGCCGCCGATACGCGAAATCTGCGAGGCGCGGTCATAGCCGAGTCCGTACCTGGCATACGCATCGCCCAGAGCCCATAGATAATACGGTTGAGCAGACACGACGACGTCGAGAATTGCCGCACGCCGCAATTGATCGTTAGTACTGTAACCGACATGGTGCAGCGTAAAGCGATGATCAAAGCGCGGCTTGCGCTCGAGCAGGTCGGCAAGAGTATCGAGAACCACATCGAGCCCTTCGTCGCCGTTGACGTGAACATGGATCTGATAGCCACGTTCCCAGAATTCCCTGGCAAGCCTCAGAAGCCCTGCAGGCTCCGTCAGCCACTTGCCTTGGTGCCCGTCTATGTATCCCGGGGGATTCATGCGCATGTACTGCGCAAAAAACGCACCGTCGGCCAGCAATTTGACATGCCGCCCTATCCGCACTTTGTCTGTCGCCAATGAGGCATAGCTGTCGTACGCATCGGCGAGTGCGCTAATTCCGCCCGCCGGATCTGCGTCGATGGTCGCCGGCACCAGTACGACACGAAAAGGCGTGTCGTCGTTATCGAATGCCGCTTTTTGAATGGCGCTTTCCTTTTCGAAACCGAGGTATCCGCCTACACCCATGTCGCAAATCGTGGTAATCCCGCCGCGCCGTATGATGTCCCTGAGCTTAGCCAATCCACTGTTCAATGGAACAGGCGCCAGCAGATGGGCACCGATCGGCCCGAGTGCGACAAACAGGCCGCGCTCTGAGAATCGCCCCTTCGCAACATCAACTTCGTCATGCGGCGACGGGGAGTTCGGGTCGATGCCGAGCCAGCGCAGGCCTGCCGTGTTGGCAATGACTTCGTGAAAGGATCGCTGCCAGACGATAATCGGGCGGTCCGCTGAAACGGCATCGAGGTCGGGTCGCGTTATCGATCCATGCCAGAATTCGTGGTATCCCCAGGTGATCAATGGGTCTGCCGGGTCCGCGAGCTCACGCTGGGCCTCGTTGAGCCTTGCCAGATACGCCGCACGACCGCGAGTCTGCGGTATTCGCCAACCGGGCAAATTCCATTCATGCGGGGTAATCCAGTAAGTATTGAGGAGCATGGCACCGAGAAACGGGTGCAAATGATTTTCGATCAGCCCGGGAACCAGGATCTTCTCCGAAAATCGGGTGTCGACGACGTGGTCGCGCGATACCAGCCAGCTTGCCATCGATTCGAGCGTTCCAACCGCGACGATACCCCCGTCGGCTACCGCAACGGCATTGGCTCGCGGCAACGACTCATCCATCGTAATTATCGATTTGGCCGTAAATACTCGCAGCTGACCCGCCTGTGCGGCGGAACACATAACCAGCAACAAGCCGAGAACACCGAGACCGGTGGGGGCGTGTGTACGAATACGGCTCGAATGTCCGTTCACTGATACCTCCGGAAACGGGAAGCTCATTGATAATAATTGCGCGCCGGCGGTCGTCCATAGCGTCCTGTTACCAGGTAAGCGCTGGGAATGGTCCCGGCACAGAGCGCCAAGGTCGAGACTGATGGTGAACTTGAGACAGATTGTATATTATAAGCTTGCATTAACGAACTTAATATAATTAAAGATAAGCAAGTGAACTTGGTTCCAGGGGGAAGACGCATGAATCCGCTAACGCGAGCACCAGTTATCGCCATTCTTTTTCTGCTCGGCATTTCGTCGGCTGGCGCGCAGGAACTTGAAGAAATTACCGTCACCGCTCAGAAAAGAGCGCAAAGCCTGCAGTCGGTACCGATTGCAATAACCGCCATTGGCGGGGAGGAAATGCGGGAGGCCGACATCCACACGCTGGATGACATCGCAGTAAAGACACCCGGCTTCTTCATGGGTAGTTTCAACAAGGGACAGCCGCAACTCTATATTCGAGGCATCGGGTCGAATGCCGATGGCGCCGGATCGGATGTGTCCGTAGTGACGTTTTTGGACGAGGTCTATATCGGACGTGCGTCCGGGTCAGTATTCGATCTTTTCGATCTTGATCGCGTCGAAGTGTTAAGGGGTCCGCAGGGAACGCTGTTCGGCAAGAACGCGATTGGTGGCGCCGTGAGCATGATCACGTCAAAGCCGAGCGAGACCTTTTACGGTCGTGCCGAATTATCCCTCGGTAATCTCAACGCGGTCGTCGCAAGGGCGCTGGTAAGCGGACCGATAAGCGACAATGTTTTCGGCAAGGTGTCGGCCAGTTTTCGAAGCCGGGACGGATTTGTTGAGAGCGTCACCACGGGCCAGAAGATGAGTGATCAGGGCAACGGCGGAATCCGCGGCACCTTGCTATTTACGCCGCGCGAGGATGTTGAGGTTCAGGTAACGGCCGATTACAACAAGTCGGAAGAGACCGGTGCCGGGCGAATCTTGGTCGCCGATAACAATCCGGCAACTCCCGATATCCTCGTTGGCATCGCGCAGGCGGCTAATCCGGCCGCCGCCAACGACTACACCAAGACATTTGCGGATAACCAGGGCGTCGCGGATGTCGAGGCGGGCGGCATAATGGGCAAGGTCAACTGGGACGTTGGTTCCGGCACATTCACTTCCATAACCGCGTACCGAACTTCCGATTACCTGAACGTGGACGATATACCCGCCTGGAGCCTTTCCCTCGGTGTCATAGACGCCACGACTTTTGTCGACGAGAGCGCTGATCAGTTCAGCCAGGAGTTTCGTTTCGCCGGAACGGGCATGGACAATCGACTGAACTGGGTTGCTGGTGTTTACTATTTAACGGAAGACGTTGAGCGACAGGAAAATTCCGAAGTTGCAGTTCCGGCTGTCGCTGCAACATCGCAAAGCTTCCAGGACAATACCACCGACAGCATCAGTGCATTCGGGGACTTTACCTACGACTTCAGTGACAGATTCAGCGCCGTTGTCGGTGCTCGATACACCTCAGAAGACAAGAACATTCGACAGGTTGGCATTCCGCCGGTCGCTTTCCCGCACACGATCAATGAATCCTATGACATAACGGCGAGCAAGAGTTGGAATGCGTTTACGCCGCGTGTTGTGCTGCAGTGGCAGGTTAGTGACGAACTGTTTTTCTATGGCAGCTACGCGGAGGGCTTCAAGAGTGGCGGATTCGAAGGGACGGCGTCGTCCGAAATTGCGGCCCGGACACCGTTCAATCAGGAAGACGCCAAAGCTTTTGAGATTGGCGCAAAAATGGAATTGCTGAACGATCGATTGCGCCTGAATGTCGCCGGATTTACGACCGATTACACGGATTTGCAGGTCCTGGTGCGCAAACCGGCGTTTCCGGGCGACCCGCTCGGCGTCGTCATTACCGAAAACGCGGCTGATGCGACGAGCAATGGCCTGGAAATCGAATTCGACGCAATACTTTCCGAGAACTTTGAGGTTTCCGGCAGCTACACTTACCTGGATGCGACCTACGACAGGTACCTGGAACCCAACGGTATAGACAATGCCGGCAATCGCCTCAGAAATGCGCCGGAAAATGCGGTCAATCTCGTCGCCAAATACACGAAAGATCTCGCCGGCGGCGCCCAGATCAGTGTTCGTTATGATTTCTTTCACTCGGACGAGGCTTTCCAGGATCCGCGTGAAGAACCGGGGGCGGCAAAACCGGCATACGATCTGTCGAATCTGCGTGTGAGTTACACGCCGGCTAACGGTGACTGGGAATTTGCGGTGTGGGGCAGGAATCTTTTCGATGAGGAATATCTCACCCATAACTTCCCGCTGCAGCCGTTTGGTAATCCCGGAACGGCCGGAGCGCCCCTAACCTATGGCGTTTCCGCGTTGTATGATTTCGGGCAATAGCGCTGCATAACCAAAGGCACGGCAGTCCGCCTGTTCGGATTGCCGTGCTCATGCGATTCTTACAAACATTATGAAACCGATTCGCTTTTGCCTACTCCTGGTGTTTTGTCTTGCCGGTTCCTGCAGCGAACAGGGCCCGGAACCGAAAACAAACGCATCTGAAGCCGCAGACACCATTTTCGTTGGCGACAACGTTTTAACGATGGATGAGAATCTCGCCGACGCCAACGGTGTCGCAATTCGCGGAGAAAAAATCGTAGCGGTAGGCAGTCGGGACGCCGTCATGGCGCTGCGCGGCCCAGAGACCCGGGTAGTTGAACTCGGCGAGCGCGCGCTTCTGCCCGGCTTTATCGATGCACATGGGCATTTTACCTTTGCTGCGCGCTTTATGAATTTCATCAACGTGTCGTCACCACCGGTTGGCCGGGCAGAAACGATCGACGATATCGTCAGGATTCTGGCCGATGATATAGAAAGAAATCCGGTCGGCGAGAGTGATTGGATCGTCGGTTACGGCTACGACGACTCGCTGCTGGCGGAGAATCGGCACCCGACGCGAGACGACCTGGATCGAGTGACCACTGATCATCCGATTGTGCTGATGCATGTTTCCGGTCACCTGGCGGCCGCGAACTCAAAAGCGCTTGCCTTGAGCGGGATCAGTGCCGACAGCGACGACCCGCCAGGCGGTGTAATACGGCGACGACCGGACAGCCGTGAACCCAATGGCGTTCTCGAAGAATCTGCCGCATCGCGGCTATTACTCGAGCGCATCGGCGGGATTGCCGACGACACCCTTGAGGCCCTCGCCCGCAAAGCGACCCGGTATTACGCGAGTTACGGGATAACGACTGTGCAGGACGGCGCAATTAGCCCCGATGACCTGGAAAGGTTACGGGCCGCTGCGCGACGCGAGCCGTTTGCGGTCGATATCGGCGCCTATGTCTACGTCACGTTGCTGACGCAAGAGGGAATCGAGGATCTTGCGCCCGATTCGGAATACAACGGCGGTATCCGTCTCGCTGGTGTGAAATTCAGCCTCGACGGCTCGCCGCAGGGGCGCACCGCCTGGCTCACAGAGCCTTACGCGGAGGGTCCGCCAGGCGCCGAACCCGATTACGTCGCCTACCCTACGATGGAGCCTTCCTATTACAAGGAAAGAGTCGCCCAATTTATTAAGCGCAACGTACCTGTGCTGGTGCACGCGAACGGCGATGCCGCGATAGACCTGATGATGGATGGAGTCGCCGCCGCGCTGGAGGATGGAATCGTTCCTGATCATCGTTCGGTTATCGTCCACGCACAACTCATGCGGGAAGACCAGGTGGAGCGCGCGAGGAAGCTACGCGTTGTACCGTCATTCTTTTCCGCACACACGTTTTTCTGGGGCGACTGGCATCGGCGAAGTTTTGGCGACGCGCGAGCGCAAAATATCAGCCCTACTCGTTGGGCTATCGACAAGGGCGTAGACTTCACAGTGCACAATGACACGCCGATCGTCCCCCCGGACATGATGCGCCTGCTATGGGCAACGGTAAATCGCACTACAAGGAGCGGTCATATAATCGGGCCGCAGCAGCGTCTCACAGTAATGGAAGCTCTTTATGCGATGACGCTTGGCGGTGCGTATCAGTATTTCGAAGAGGACTCGAAAGGTTCTATTACGGTCGGCAAACAGGCCGACCTCGTTATTCTTGCAGAAAACCCATTAAACGTAGAACCAAATCGACTCAAAGACATCGCTGTCCTCGAGACGTTCTCACGCGGGCGTTCCGTCTGTTGTGACTGACATCCAGGTAGCCGTATGCGACGTTCATCCGAACGCGTTTACGCCCGTCAATTCCTTGCCTACAATAAGTTGGTGAATCGTTTCGGTTCCTTCGTAGGTGATCACGCTTTCCAGGTTCAGCATGTGTCGAATAGGCACGTATTCAGCGCTGATGCCGGCACCGCCGAGTATGTCACGCGCGTCGCGAGCGATATCCAGCGCCGCACGACAGTTGTTCCACTTCGCGAGCGATACCTGCGCCGGCTGCAGGTCGCCCCTGTCCTTGATGCGGCCAAGTCGCAACGACAGCAGCTGTGCCGTTGTTATTCGGCGGCTCATGTCGGCAAGGCGAATCTGCATGGATTGCGTGTGCGAAACAGGGTGGTTAAAGAGAATACGTTCCTGCGAGTACTTCAGCGCCTCGTCCAGGCAGGCCTGCGCCGCACCGATGACACCCCAGGTGATTCCATATCGGGCCTGCGTGAGACAGCTGAGCGGGCCCCGCATGCTGGACACGCCGGGCAGGACGTTGGCGTCGGGAACGCGAACGTCGTTGAAGAACAGCGCTCCCGTCACCGACGCACGCAGTGAAAACTTGTTTTCGATTTCCTGGGTTTCGAAGCCCGGCATGTCCTTCTCGAGAATGAAGCCCTTGACGCCTTCATCGGTCATTGCCCAGACGACGGCCGCATCCGCGATCGTCGCATTGGTGATCCACATCTTTGCGCCATTCAGCACCCAGTCGCCGCCGTCGCGTTTTGCGTGCGTTTTCATGTTGCCGGGGTCCGAGCCTCCCTGCGGCTCGGTCAGGCCAAAGCAACCGATCGCTTCGCCGCGGGCCATGGCCGGCAGCCAGCGCTGCTTCTGTTCCTCGGAACCATAGGCATGGATCGGGAACATGACGAGGCTGCTTTGCACCGAAACAAAGCTTCTGAGCGCGCTGTCGCCACGTTCCAGCTCCTGGCAGATCAGCCCGTAGCTGACGCCGTTGAGGCCGGCGCAATCGTAGCCGTCGATCGAAGTGCCGAGCAGACCAAGCTCCGCAACTTCACCGATCAGGTGGCTGGGGAAGTGGTGTTGTTCGAAGGCTTCCCGCATCAGCGGGATGACTTTTTCGTCGACGTAGCGTCCGACGGTGTCCTTCACCATGATCTCGTCTTCGGAGAGCTCCGAGCGAATGTCATAGAGGTCGAGTGGATCGAGGTGTTGCGCGCTCACGGCGGGTTTCCTTGGGTTAATGGGGCGTTGATTCTAGACCAAGCGGGGCCTGTTCACACTAGCCGGGCCGCGGCAATCGGCCCGGTATGAACGGGCCCTACTTTACCGTGACACGCCGCTAATAGGGGATACCAAGGCGCCGGTAGATGACCGACAGCAGCCAGGCCGGGCCGATCATCATGAGCTGCAGGTCCTGCAGCAAGGCCCGGATTTGGCCGGAGCCGCGGCGGCCAAGCCACAGGCCCACGGTACCGGCGACCAGCAAGCCGATGGATACGCCCTGTGCCGGGAATTGTGAGCCGGAGAGCCAGAGTTGCAGGCTGGCGAGGCCGAGCATGAACGGCAGCATGCCGATCGCGATGGACAGGGAAATGATGAAATAGTAGATCGTCGCGGCGATCAGAAAAGCGCTGCCCCAGTTAAGGAACGGCGATATTTCGTAGAATTCGACGGGGATCGGCAGGGACCAGAGCAGTCCCACGGTGCCCATGACCACCATCGGAACGGCTGCCCAGTAAACGACAGGATTGCTCAGATTGGTGTGGTTTGCCTCGTAACGCGCTAGCCAGCTGTCGGTTTCGCTCATTTGAGTTCCTGGCAGACAGCCCCATATTCTACACGTACAATCAGGCGCCTGTGACGCAGGCCACAATCCTGACATTTTCCAGGGCCCCGCTGAACATAAGGATAGAAGTTAAGCCCCGGTTCAGGCACCGTGCGCCTAGAATGCAACCATTTCTACTGCCAGCAAGAGGAAAAACCATGACAAACACGTCTCCGAAATTCATTCTCGCACTGACGCTGTTCGCCGTCTTTGTGACAGGCTGCGAAACGCTGGATCCCTATACCCGCGAAGAGAAGACCAGCAAGGCGACGAAAGGCGCACTGATCGGTGCGGCAGCCGGCGCGGTCGTCGGCCTTATCTCCGGTGATGACGCGGTCGAGCGCAGGCAGCGTGCCCTGATTGGTGCAGGTGTCGGCGCGCTCGCCGGCGGCGCAATCGGCAACTACCAGGATCGCCAGGAAGCCAAGCTGCGCGCGGAGCTGGAAGGCACCGGTGTCAGCGTCACGCGCATCGGCGACAACATCACGCTAAACATGCCCGGGAACGTCACGTTCGCGACGAACAGCTCGGACCTGAGCCCGGCGTTTTTCGACGTGCTGAATTCCGTAGCCAAGGTCATGAAGGAGTTCGACAAGACCGTGGTTGAGGTGGCAGGGCACACGGACAGCACCGGATCCGACAGCTACAACCAGAGTCTGTCCGAGCGCCGTGCCGGATCGGTTTCGACCTACCTGACAGGCCAGGGCGTCAATCCGCAGCGCCTGATTACGGTCGGTATGGGTGAGCAGCGACCGGTTGCTGACAACAGCACGGACGCAGGACGCCAGGCCAATCGCCGTGTCGAAATCACGATGGTACCGATCACGGCCGGCTAATGTCATTTAGCGCGAGTATCTGCGGTTCCTGAATCGCCACGAGCAGACAGGACGGCAGAGCGGCGCAGGCAACACGCAGAACGCGGCAGCCAGGGATGGTTTGCCGCGTTTTTTGTGGCACGCTGTATTGCAATGGCCCCCGTACAAGAACAGAAAATCAGGAGGGCGTAGCTTGAGCAATCGTCTTGGCAAAGCCGACACTGGTACCTGGATCGAGATCCGGGGCGTCGTGGTAAGGCTGTTGTCGAACGACAATGACGGTTCGCGACACCAGCGTTTTATCCTCGATATCGGTAACCGTGAAACGCTGTTGATCGCCCACAATATCGATCTTGCGGAACGAGTGCCGGTCGGCCTCGGTGATCGTGTACGCGTTCGCGGCATGTATGAATGGAACGATCTGGGCGGTCTCGTGCATTGGACCCACGACGATCCCCTGGGTATCGAAGAAGGCGGCTTTGTTCGCTACCGGCGGCGGATGTATCGGTAGCGCGCCGCCAGCCGAATATCGCTGCACTACGGATTGCGGGCTGACGCTCTCGGTAATACATGCAGGCACAAAAAAAAGGCCGCCCAGAGAGCGGCCTTTTGCTTGATCGGCAAAACTGTATCACGCCATCAGACAGCCATTGCGTTCCTGAGTTTCCTGATGGCATTGGACTCGAGCTGGCGGATACGCTCTGCGGAAATATCGTACTCCGCGGCGAGTTCGTGCAGCGTCATCTTGTCGTCGGTCAGCCAGCGCTTCTCGAGAATTCGGCGGCTTCTTTCGTCAAGGATGTTCAACGCGGACGCCATGCGCGTCGCTGCGTCATTGTTCCAGTCGGCACTCTCGACAAGCACGGCCGGATCGGAGTCGGGACTCGGCAAGTACGCGGCCGGCGTGAAGTTACGTTCGTCGTCGGCATCGGGTGTCGGGTCGAAGATCGCGTCCCGCGAGTGCAGGCGCTTTTCCATTTCCGTCACTTCCTTCGCACTGACGCCGAGATCGCTGGCAACGGCTTTGGTCTCGTCCGCAGACAGCCAGGCAAGACTTTTCTTCGCCTTACGAAGATTGAAGAACAGCTTGCGCTGCGCTTTGGTCGTCGCAACTTTCACGATGCGCCAGTTCTTCAGGACGAACTCGTGTATCTCTGCACGAATCCAGTGCACAGCAAATGAGACGAGGCGCACGTCGTAAGCAGGATCGAAGCGTTTGACCGCCTTCATGAGCCCGACATTGCCTTCCTGAATGAGGTCGTTAAGGGGCAGGCCGTAGCCTGTGTAGCCCTTGGCGATGTGAACAACAAATCGCAGATGCGCCATAACCAGGTCGCGCGCGGCCTCGAGATCTTCATGCTCGCGGAAGCGATTGGCCAGCGCCTGTTCGTCTTCCTTGGACAGCACGGGAATCGTCCCGACGGCCTGAATGTAGGCATCAAGGCTGCCTACCGGTCCTGCCAGAACGAGGTCGTGATTAAATTTGGCAATAGCGTCTGTCATGTACTCCCTCCATGTTGGGCGCAATTTTAGCACTCGAACCCTTAGAGTGCTAATAGCGAAACGGGTTCCCGCATCAAGAAATAATTATAAGTTTAAAAAACAATGAGTTATTAGCTTTCGAGTGGCTGCGCCCGATGCGGCACCTGCCATTGGAGCCCCCTGCAAAAGCCGTCCTGAGGCCTCGCGTGTCCGCTTATTTGGGCTCAATACGCCTCATATGGCGGGCTGCCGTGACCCAGGATCCGACCAGCCCGAGGAAAATACCGGTACCGACGATGGCCCCGGTTTCCACGAGATCGAGGGAGGCAACGGCGATATTGCTTTGATACAGGCCCGCGAGCCGTGCGACCGGGCCGCTGAGCATGTAAAGCCCGTAATAAACGAGCGCCAGCGCCATAAGGCCGCCAAACAGCCCGTACCAGAACCCTGCCCACAGGAACGGCCTTCTTACGAAGGCATTGGTCGCACCGATAAGTTTTGTAACCTCGATTTCGTCGCGGCGATTCTCGATATCCAGCCGAATCGTATTGCCGATGATGACGACGATGGCGATCGCCAGCAGCACCGCGCCAATGGCTATGGCCTGACGCACGATGTCCAGGATTGCATGGAAGCGCTGTACCCATTCCGTGTCGACCTGGACGTGATCCGTCTCCGGAAGATTGCCGATTTCCTCCTGCAACAGGACCAGCGAGGCGCTGGTGTTGCCCGGGCCCGGACGAACCACCAGCGTATGCGGCAAGGGGTTTTCCGGCAGCTGGTCGAGCGCCTCTCCGAAGCCCGATTGCCGTTTGAACTCCACGAGCGCTTCATCGGCCGATATAAACTGAACCGTCTCGACGTCGGCGCGCTGCCCGATCAGGAAGCCCAGCGAACGTGCTTCTTCGATTGTCGTGTCCTGTTTCAGGAACACCGCGAAATCGAGCGCATTGTCCCAGCTGCCGCTGACTGCTCTTGCATTCTTGACGAGGAGGTTGATCGCTGCAGGCAGTGCCAGGGTGACGGCGATCACCAGGATTATCATCAGGCTCGAAAAGGGTTGCCGTGCGAGACGCCCGAGCGCACCGACGGCATTACTGGCGTGGCTCATCCACCAGATCGAGAGTACGCCGGAGGAACGTACCGGTGCGACGGCATCGGCATGACGGGTTACAGCCACGGGTCAGCCTCCTGTTGCAGTCGCCCGTCTTCCAGCTCGATGCGGCGACAGCCCAGCCGGTCGATCAGGCTGATATCGTGGCTTGCGATCAACAGCGTAACGCCCACTTCATTGAAGCGGCGAAAAATACGCATTACTTCGAGCGACAGGTCAGGATCGAGGTTGCCGGTCGGCTCGTCCGCGATCAGGAGTTTCGGGCGCGTGACAATAGCGCGGGCGATACCGACACGCTGCTGTTCGCCGGCCGACAGGGTTTCCGGATTCTGTTTTTCCTTGTGTAACAAACCGACCTGGTCGAGCGCCGCACGCACGCGTCGCCCGGCATCCCGACGACTGACGCCGGCGATGATCAACGGCAATGCTACGTTGTCGAAAACGCGGCGGTCGTAAAGAAGTTTGTGATCCTGGAAGACCATGCCGATCTGACGCCGGTAGGCCGGAATCTTGCGACGTTTAACGCGCCGTGTGTTCTGCTGATCGACGATTACCTGTCCGCTGGTAGGCCGTTCGATCAGCGCTATGAGTCGCAGGAGTGTGCTCTTGCCGGCTCCCGAGTGGCCGGTGACAAACACCATTTCTCCCTTGTCCACGACCAGATCCAGGCCCGACAGTGCTTCCTGTCCGCCCGGATAACGTTTTGTGACGTTCTCGAGTTGAATCATGGGCTCTGGTCAGTTTTCCGGGCCGCCGGTCGCGAGCAGCGCATCGACGAATTCATCCGCCGAGAAGGGCTGCATGTCCTCGGCAGCCTCACCGATGCCGATGTATCTAACGGGGACATTCAGTTTGTCGGCGATGGCCAGCAAGATTCCGCCCTTCGCGGTGCCGTCGAGTTTGGTCACCGTAATTCCCGTCAGGCCGAGCGCGGCGTGGAACTTCTCCGCCTGTACCAGCGCGTTCTGTCCCTGGCTGGCGTCGAGAACCAGCATGATTTCATGCGGTGCCGATTCGTCTCGGCGCGCGATGACGCGCTTCACCTTTGCCAGTTCGTCCATCAGGCCGGTCTGGCTCTGCAGTCGCCCTGCCGTGTCGGCGAGCAGGATGTCTATGCCCCGCGCACGCGCCGCCTGCCACGCGTCAAAGATAACGGCCGCCGGGTCCGCCCCGGCCTGCTGCGCTATGACCGGGACATCGTTGCGATCGCCCCAGGCCTGCAGCTGTTCAACCGCGGCGGCGCGAAAAGTGTCGCCCGCCGCCAGCATTACGGAGTAGCCTTCATCCTTGAATCGTCGCGCCATCTTGCCGATGGTCGTGGTCTTTCCCGCGCCATTGACGCCTACCATCAGTATCACGAACGGTCCCTCGGCTTGCGGAATGCTCAAGGGCTGCTCGACGGGTGCCAGGATCTCGCGCAATGAACTGCCGAGGCCGCTGCGCAGGGCTTCGATGTCCTTGAGTTCCTTGCGAGCGAGTCGCTTCTGCAGGTTCGATATGATGCGCTCGGTTGTTTCGACGCCAACGTCGGCCATGACGAGCAGCGCTTCGAGCTCTTCCAGAACGCTCTCGTCAATCTTGCCGCCGGGTGCGAGATTGGCGAGATCGTAAGTCAGCCAGCTGTCGCCGCGATTGAGGCGGGCGCGGAGTCGCTTTATGAAGCCTTCGCGCTTCCGGGGCTTTTCTTTCCTGGCAAACATGGATATACGTTAGCTGACCTTGAAACGCTTCCCGTACCAGGAAGACGATGCCGAAACGAAAAAAATCGAACCAAAGCCGGTCCGGACGGCTGCGTATTGTAGCGGGAAACTGGCGCAGTCGTCTGTTGGATATCGCCGATGTCCCGGGACTGCGGCCGACCTCGGAGCGTATTCGCGAAACCTTGTTCAACTGGCTGGCGCCGCGAATTGAGGGGACGCGATGCCTGGACCTGTTCGCCGGAACCGGCGCGCTCGGACTCGAGGCGCTGTCGCGTGGCGCGAAAAGTACCGTGTTTGTCGAAAATTCGCCTCGCGCTGTCGCTGCGCTGGCCGGAAATATCAAGCTGCTCGGTGCCGCGGGTGCGACTGTGAAGAATATGAGCGCCCTGCAATACCTGAAAACGGGTCCAGGCGAGAAATTCGACCTCGTGTTTCTCGACCCCCCATTCGGCGCCGATCTGATGGACGAATTGTGTAGACTGCTGGAGGAGAGCAATGCGCTGGCCGATCCCTGCCTGGTCTACATCGAGCAGCATCGTTCCGCAGCGGATGTATCGATGCCGCAGGGCTGGGCAATCGTAAAGAACAAGACGGCCGGCAACGTCCGTTATATGCTCGTCGAGCGAAAGAACTGACAGGACTGGACTGATGACCGTTTCTGCAATGTATCCAGGCACATTCGATCCGATAACCTACGGGCATGAGGATCTCGTTCGCAGGGCGGCGCGTCTGTACGACAAGGTCGTTGTGGCGATCGCGTCGAATCCGGGCTCCAAGTCAACCATGTTCACTTTCGAGGAGCGGGTGGAACTGGCCAGCGAGGCGCTGGAGGAGATAGAAAATGTCGAGGTTACGGGCTACGAGGGTCTCACCGTCGATTTTGCACGTGACCACAATCTCGCTGTAATCATTCGCGGGCTGCGTGCCGTCTCCGACTTCGAGTACGAATTTCAGCTTGCCAATATGAACAGGCACCTCACCCAGGATGTCGAGACCGTATTCCTGACGCCGACCGAAAAATACACGTTCATTTCATCCAGCCTCGTCCGCGAAGTGGCGGCGCTGGGTGGGGATGTGTCCGAATTTGTCTCACCGAAGGTGAAAAAGGCGCTGCTTTCGCGTCGCGGCAAGGGGCCTTAGGCGGCTTTAAGCGGCCTGGCGGCCGCCGCTGTGCTTCGCGGCCTGGGGCCGCTCCTACGGGTGGTGCGAATTGTCCTGGTTTTGCGGGTGTACGGCATGCTGTCGGATTCTGTAGGAGCCCGCCCTGGCGGGCGACATAAAGCTAGGTCTGGCAGCGCTTGCAGTAGTAGGTCGAGCGCTGTCCCTGGACGATTG
>Ga0210366_10000022_pt1 | contig 15988 bp, 16 predicted proteins | sample S641metaT_FD_190380 | JGI IMG/M metagenome (GOLD analysis project Ga0210366, IMG submission 190380) | Metatranscriptome of estuarine sediment microbial communities from the Columbia River estuary, Washington, United States - S.641... | ecosystem: Environmental > Aquatic > Marine > Intertidal... | reverse complement strand
GTCGCCTTGCCGGTCTGGTTGTGGAGCGTGACGGTGACCGGGACGGCAATCTTGCCGTCGATGGGGATACCGTCAGCCGGGACGGTCGCCCGCAGGTGAACGTGCTGGCCCGTCTCGCTCGGGACCTCGATCCCCTCCAGCCTCCACCACGCCTGGCTCTCCAGCGTCACAGATTGAGCAGGGGCGGGAGTGGGTGACGGTGCCGGAGCGGTAGGTGAAGGTGTAGCCGACGGCGTAGGGGTAGGGGTAGGTGACGGCGTTGGGGTCGTCGTAGGTGACGGAGTCGGTGACGGCGGAGGAGGGGTAGGAGCAGGTGTGGATGGGCTCGGGGTAGGTGTCTGACATTTCTGGTGCTCCGGCTTTCGCTCACAGAAGTCTTGCCACAGGATAGCGACCGCGTCATCGGGCGGCGGGGTCGCGGCGGCGAGGAAGAGGGTAAGGGCGATGATCGCTCCGGTGATCGCCCCGCGCCTCATCATCCGTAGACCACCCCGACCTTCGCCTTGGCCCGGTCAGCCTCGACCGCATCGGTGATCATGTCATCGACGGCCTGCTTGGGAACGCAATCGGGATCGGGCACGGTCACGACGATCGGCTCAAACGTCACATCGTGCCGCAACGCGAAAGCGGAGGCTCCGAACTCCGGGCGATCGACGAGATAGACCTGGTCGCGGTTGTTCTTGGGCGGCTGGTTCCCGTCGATGTCGATCGGGACGCCCTTGGGGTCCACCAGATCCATCGCCGCGTAGACCGTGTATGCCTCGCCGGTCGTCCGCGGGCCGTACCGCTTGCCCTTCGGGTCGGTCGTATTCAGGAGATACCGGCCGGCGAGCATCGCTGCCGTGCCGATGATCGGGCCACCCGGCTTGCTGTGGTACATATCCTCCTCCTTCGACGGGACGATCTTCCCGACTAGGTGATAGCCGCCGAAGGCATCGACGTACTTCTTCAGATCGGCCTTGCTCATCCATTCGCCCGAGTAGGTGCCCTTTGGTGCCAGCGGATCGCACCACCATACGCGGTCGGACGCATCGACCCGGAAGATGCAAACTGCATGAGCGCCGCCGAAGCTCCGATCCCAGCGCCGCCACTTGGAGGTTGACGGGAACGCGCCCATGCTGCCTTGTGACACGGCGACGGTGCCCGGCTTCAGTGCGCCCCATAGGGTCGAGAAGCCCCGGATCGGAGCGGGAGTCGATGCCTTGTACCGAGCGCGGATCGCCTTGACCACGTCGAACAGGTTGGTCCCACCGAGCATCGACCGGCCCGAGGCGCAGCGGAGATGCTCACCTTCCTCATGGGTCGCCGGGACATCGGGATGGCCGGTTGCCCGCCACCACTCGACCGCCGACATGAAGGTGCAGTCCTCCCACTTCGCGTCATCCCAGCCACAGGGCGATTGATGGGCGACCTCGCGCTCCGTGACGTGAACGTGGTCGAAGCCGCCGATCATCGCCGTAGAACCGATGTCGCTTCGATACCGAGGAGGACCAAGATCATCGTGGACAGGACCCCGAGGGTGGTCGGCTGGAGTTCATAGTCGACTTGCACAGCATCGAGGAGGAGCAGAATGGCCAGGACGAACACCAATCCACCAGCAACCACAATCCGCGCCAGCCGATAATCATCTCGGCGCGGGTTGCCGTCCTCACCGGCCACGACGGACAGGATGGGTCCGCATATAGCGGGTCGTCACATCGACCATGATGGGAATCACGACATATCCAAGGAATATCCCAAGGACCATTCCAAGAATCACGCCCTGGAGAAAGTCGGTCATCGTCAAACCATCCTAGTCTTCCCCATGGGCCATCGCAAGATGCGACATCCCATGGCTACTACGCACAGATTCCATCAGACAGCCTCCAAGGTGGTACCACAGTTCGGACATCGTTCCGGTGGCCGCTTGCGTCCTGCGTAGGGACCAGTCACGAGAAACCCGACATAATCGGCCTCAACAGCCCAGCCGAGGCGTCGTCCATCTCGCCGAGCGACCCGTGCCCATGGACGACAACGAGGGCATCGGTATGGCTGTGAATGCGACATACCGAACCTCCACTGCTGTCAGTTCAGGTCGACCCACCCACCATTCGCCCGCAACCGGAGTTTGTGAGTGGTGGTGTTGTAATAGACCTGTCCATTCGATGGGCTACTTGGATCAGATGACTGGACGGGGAAGATGATTCCTGTGCCGTAGAACAGATGCTCCGTCCCGGTCGTGTGCTGGGTCTGCACCGTGGAGTAGGTATAGATATAGCCATCACTGTCGAGGAAGACATCCGCCGCCTGGGTCCCGCTCTTGGTGACATTGAGTTGAGACCAGATGTAACCAGAATCGGTAGCATCGAGAAAGAGTCTGGCTTCGTTATCGCCTCCGTCACCACCCTTGCCACCGATCCAGTTGGCTGGATTACCCGCATAGGTCCCGGTGAACCTGACGCCAGGGAAGTCGATCGAATCGACAGCATCGATGAGATAGGCCAGACCACTCCCGCCCGATCCACCGGCGATACCACTGTTCATCGCCGACAACACCTCGTGAAGACCGGTCCCCGAGAGGTAGGATCCGATATCGCCATCGATGACGATCTGGGTATCCAGCGCATCGCCGAAGTGATCCAACTGAAAGTCGTGTTGATTCCTTGTCATCTATGCCTCCAGCGTGAAGCACACGACGTAGAGGTTGTCCGCCGACAACGGCGCCGAGGTCAGGGTGAACTCACCAGCTACGTTATCCGACTCGGTGAAGTCCGTGGTCGGACGCTGGGCCAGACCATTGAGATAGACCTGGAGCGTTCCACTGATGTAGCCGAATGGGATGGCGAACGTCGTCTCGGCACCATCGGTCGCTGGGGTCGGCTCACCGGTGAATGAGGCACCATAGGTCGTTGCGGTCGAAGACGATGTGACGACTGCCTGCGTGGTCTGGATGGTATCGATGATGCGTTGCTCGGCGTTGAGCAGATAATCCCACAGGGTGAATGGGTCGGACAGTTGGAGACCGAACGTCGCCTGGAACTGGACAACCCGATCGTTCGGATCACCAGCAACCGCCTGAGCATCGGGGAACGTCGTCCGCAGCGTCCTGACAGGCAACAGTTTGGTGACCCCGAAGGTATCCATGACGATGGTCACATTGTCACCCGGAACGATGTGGTCTGGCGTTCCCGTCAGAAATGGAACGTCTTCGCTATGCCAAGTGAAGCTGAACTGCCACTGGGTATAGCGAAGACCCTTCTGCTGACCATAACTGTCAGCCCCAGGCGGCCCGTTGACGATGACGTTGGCCCGCGCAGTGACCTGGTCCTGGATGGCGTACTTACCATCACCGAAGTGTGTCTCACCGATCTGCCAGCGACCATAGGTCGTCTGACTCGTCGCATCCTGGACGCGGGCGAAGACCGTTCCGCCAGATCCGGCATACTTCGATCCACCCCAGATCAATGCATCGTTCTGGATGTACGACCCATCCTCCTGGCCCTCGACCTCGCGAAATGGATAGAGCGCCCCCTGATAGGACGCCGGCGAGGTAGTGATGGCATTGAAGTTGGGGACATCGCTAAAGCCCCATCGCTTCTCGACATCCTCGTATGGCTTGTAGATGAATGTCTTATCCGGGGCGATGTACCAGACCGCAGCGCCGAAGAACGATAGTTGCTCGAACTCGGTCCGGAGCTTCTGGCCCTGCTCGATGAGATCCCCACCAGCGATAGTGGCGATGGCCTCGATACCAGATGAATCGAAGTCGGACAGATCCGCGTAGTTGTCGACCAGTTCAGTCAGGATGGCCCCATCCGTCGTAAACGCCGATAGGTCGATGTAACTCAGGTAATCGGCGGTGTCCCGCCAGACCCGACGGTCGAAGATGATGTTGTAGTCGGCACCGCGCAGTTCCCATGCCCGCAAGTCGTAACTCATGAGATCGGATGTATCAGCCGCAGGTGCCTGATGAATCAGGCCGACCTGGGTGACATAGCCACCGAACATCGTGATGCCGTCGACGAGCAGTTCGATCTCCCAGCCGGTATGGAAGTCCCACACTTGGTCGGGGTCGCGGACTTTGACCCGGAATGACCCCGGCACCGCGTTCATCTGTTGCTCGAATGAAGTTTCGCGGAACATCACCGAGTTGGTGATATCTACCGGCGAACCACCGGGCTCGGTCACGAGGATCTGCACGGTTGCCATCAGGGAGCCTCCGCGATGTAGTAACAGACCCGGATGATATCCGTCGGCAAGACATACTCATCGAAGGTGATGTCATTCGATGAAGGCGTCTCGGTATAGTCCGCGAATCGCCGCTGGAGGATACCGTTGCGCCAAACCAGGGTCGAGAATGGGATGTAGGAAACGGATGTTCGATAGATGAACCCCGAGATACGGGATGGATTCTCGCATCCCCGACCAGTCGGGTCAGACGGGGGCGGCGCGTAGACCCTTGGAACGGTGTCGGCTCCGACCGTACAGACACCACCTACCTCGGTGATGAAGTCACCGCAGACAAGGTCGATCTGGACAGGATCGATGGTGAACGATGCCATCAGAGCTGTCCCGCCGACCATGCCTCGGGTGAACTGAACACCGAATGCAGTGGGAGTCAGAAGAGACCCAGCTAGATCCGATCTCGTGATTGCCCATGACCCAGGTTCTGGATCAACGGCGTTCCAAAGCTTGGCCTTGGCAGCACCATCTTCAGATCGAACCCGAACCTTGTACGTCGCTCCATTGGAGAACGAGAAGGCTGTTGGCGTCGGCCATGCCCCGGTTCCACCGAGGTCGCCTAGTGTCCAATAACCCCCATTGGTACTGTCCATGGCGATGCGAAGGGTAGTCGGATTGTTCGAGTTCGGACCACTGTGTCCCTGTGACTCGAACCAGAACTGAAGGTATTGCTGGGGAACAGTCTTGGCGATCAAGTTATCTAGGACATAGTTCGCCGGGAAGAAGACATACCCCGGCGGTGGAGTGCCGACCGTGTTATAGACCTCATACGAGTTGAACGCGGCATCGGCCGTAAACGAGACGTAATAGTCCCACGGTTCACCATTCGTACATGGCGTAAGGTCGAACCGTCGAATCGCAGATTCGACCTGAGTCGTCGGGCTCTCGGAGATGTTCCAAGTCGCCGTGTCGACGACATTCGGAACCCCACCAGTGATGCCACCACCGGCAGCCGACGAACTACTGGTCACCCAGTAACCACCCCAGTCAGGAGCCGACACCACCCGATTGAAGTCGTCATAGGCACAACGCATGATGATGCAACCATTCGGACATCGACTGCGCGGGATCCGCCAGCCCTCAGGGATGAAGATGCGAATGTCGGGCCACTGGAGGATGAATGGGTCGATGAACCCGAACGGAACATCGATCTCATGGCTCAGGGTGAGGGTATATTTCGGATTGTTCGGTGCCTCGAATGTCGTCTCCATGATCCGAATGGGAATGACATCGTTGAAACCGAAGACATTGCTGGTGAAGTCGATCTTCTGGGCTGGCAGGAATCCAGGGGTGTAAGTCGTCACGATAGCCGCGACCTTGTCGTTCTTGGCCCCGCGTTTGGACTGCGGCGACCCATCGATGATGGATTCGGCGATGCGATTGATGGTCGCCTGCTTATAGACCCCGAACCGAGTGACCCCGACCTGCCATAGACCATGCTCAGCCTGACTGGTCGCGTCCTGGTCGCGCACGAAGACCGGAGTGTCGCTACCGTAGCCCGCACCCCAGGCAAGGACATCATTGGCCAGCCCGCCGCCATCCATCAGGATCTCCATCTCCCGATAGCCGACACTCGTCACTCCATCGGGTTGGTCGGACATCGCATAGGCAGCATTGGGAGTGTCCACGTCGGTATAGACGAAGTTGAGATCCGGGTCGATGTAGTAGATGGCGGCCGGTAGCGAGGCGATCGACGCCATCGCCTGTCCCCACTCATCCCCACCTTCCCATGCTCGCGCTTCCTGGTCAGCGTTGATGTCTCCGACGTTCTCGACATAGGTACTGGTATCGAGGCCATCGCCAGTCAGGTCCAGCCAGCCAGCAAAGAGCGCCGCGATGGCAGTCGTATCGGCGGTGTATGGCCCGTACAGCGGAGCCAGAACCTCGGCCGGAGCCGACTGCTTGAATACGAACCGCCGTCGCAGGAGGATGTTCACGTCAACGCAGGTGATATCGATGAAACGAGCCAGTCCGAAATCCGACACATTGAAGGCCGGGGCGATATACACCCGGTTCACGCCAACGATGAAACCTCGCCAGACATTACTCCCATCGACCCGCAGGATGACCGGTTGGCCAGCGGTAAACGACTTGGTGCGATCGAGATCACGAACCCTGAACTTCGCTTCGCCAGGCGATGCGTTGACCTGGCTGACGAAACGGGCGGTCGAGAAGATGATGTCCGACCAGTAGTCAGTCCCGCCGATCAGGACCTCGACGCTCATCCGATCGACCGCATCCCGATCGCGCTGGCCTTACGACCCATGGCCTGCTCGACCTTGCGAGCGATCTTGTCGATATCATCCTCGGACCGGACATGGATGTCACCACTGAACTGAACGACATAGGTGCCACCACCTGCTCCGCCACTGAGGATGGGCTTGGGATTACGCAGGATGGCATACGCCTCGGTCCCGGCCTCACCCATCCAGCCAGCACCGGTCAGAGTCGGGCCTGATGTGGTACCCACATACCCCTGCGCGTTGCCGCCGCCGCCATAGATGGCGTACTGACTGAACGATGCCCCGCTCAGACTCGCTGTGGCAGCATTCAACTGAGAGGTGATGGAGCGAATGACGATACCGTACTGCCGAATGACCTGCTCCGCTGCACTGCCGAGGGCGCGAACAGCGGCAGTTTCGAGGGCTTGGATCTCACTGAAGGCAGCAGCCGCCAGGTTATCGATCTTGGTGAGGTAGGTACTAGCCTGAGCGACCTGCTCCTGCTGGAGAGCCTGAAGACGCAGCAGCTTCTCCTCGGCCAGCGCCGTATCGATGGTGACCTGCCGACCCTGGAGTAACAGTTGGATCTGCGCCGCGAGATCGGCCCCCTGTCGAAGATTCTGGATATCGACGATCTGAACCTGATTCCCGAAGATCTTGCGCTGGATATCAAGTTGCTTCTGAGCGTAGTCAGCCTCGATCTGCGCAGCCTTGACATTGGCCTGCCGTTCCTCGGGAGTAACCCCCGGAACCTGAAACCCAGCCACCGCCACCTGGAAGTTGATCTGGCGTTGGGCGAGGGCGAACTGGAGGAGTTGGGCCTGTCGCGAGAGGGCAAGATTCTGGCGTTCCAGGATGCCGAGATATGACTGTCCAGCCCCAAAGTTCTTGCCGGTCAGACCGCCGATATCTGCCAGCGTTCGGCGAGCGATACGCAGCTGGAAGTTGTACTGGGCCACCTGATAGGCCGCCTGATCATTGCGGATACCCGCCTGGATAGAGGCGATCTCCTGCCCGATGGACCGGATGCTGCTGATAAGTGCCGGCGGGATCTGGTAGGTCTCCTGAAGGATCTGTCGACCCTGCGCGTAGTACGAGTTGAGTTGCGTCTGGAGGGCGATGGTTCGCTGTTGGCCCTTCTCGATGCGTGACTGCTCGTCCGCGTTCGCTGCCTTGATGCCGGTACCGACCGGAGCCGGTGGGTTGGCGAGGTTCCGAAGCGCCGCCTGTGCTGGCAACTGCGTCCCGAGGGTGAACTGCTGCTGACGCTCGGCCGATCGGACCAGGGCTTCGCGAGCGGCATTATTCTCACGCCGGAGCGTATCGACATCGGGCTTGGATACTCCGACAGCAGCAGCCTGTACCGTCTGTTGATATTGTTCAGCACTTCCGGCCGCTCCATTGACGGCGATGATGAAGCCCTGCGCTGCTGCTGCGGCCCCGGCGAGGTCTCCTGCTGTCGCGGCGGCAGCAGCACCGAGTCGTCGCTGTTCCACATCTGCGGTGAAAGTGAACTGCCCCGGTGCCCCACCACCACGATCGATAGCACTGTTCAGGCTATCGAGGTAGTTCTGGGCAACCTCGTTGATCTGGTCCTGCCCCGTGGTCCCCGAGGCAGCACCGGGTTGCTGTTCCGGCTGACCACCACGGAAGACCAGATCACCAAGCCCACCCAGCACAGTCGACGAGAACGGGAAGACCTCTTCGAGCGGGGTCTTCTGGCCCTGCGCCTTCCCGAGCGCATCGATACCGGTTCGGAACTCCTCACTCCCAAGGTACGACAGACCCTGGCCCAGCAATGCACCGAGGTCGGTACCACCCTCCTTTGGACGGTTGACATTGAGTAGGTCACCGAAGACCGTTTCGGTGAAACCCTTTCCGCCACCGAGTTGTGTACCAAGCAGGCTGGTTCCGGCAATACCACCGAAGCCACCGAACAGGCCCTGCGGACCACCGGCTCCTGCTGCTGCGCGGAACAGATCGGATGCCTGCTGCTGCGCGAGTGCGCCAGCCTTGACCTGAGTCGTCAACCGCAACTGGGTATTGAGGTAAGTCGCAGCCTCGGCTGACACGCCTGCCTGGGCTTCTGCCTGAGCCAATGTCGCATCAACATTGCCATGCATGGCCGCCGTCTGTTGAGCCAACGCCGAGGTGACTCGGGTCGAGGTCGCAGCGAAACCTGTCTGCTCGTCGACGAATGCTGCGAGCGATGGCACGATGGCAGAGACCACGACATCGACTGCCCGCAATGCGGCACTGAATACGGCTGACCCAGCGGCAACCGCGGTCAGGTTCCGGGCGATGGAACCGAAGCCCTCCAGTTTCCGCAATCTGGTATCAGCCGCTTCGAGGCGACGGACACCCTCTTCCTCGCGGGCAAATACGGCCTGGGTGACCTCACTTCGACGCAGAACACCGGCAGCCTGCTGATAACGCCGGCGCTCGGCCTCTGAACCGGCATCAGCAGCCTGCTCATCGAGTTCTGCCAACCGCCGCCGGATCGGCAATGCGGCCCGTTCTGCTTCGGTCAGTTCCCGCTCGGCCGCAGCCTGCTCGCTACGCGCCTCGATGCCAGCCCCGCGAGTACCAAAGAACAACGCACCCAATCCGGATGCGGCCGTCCGACCTGTCTGACCAGCAGCAGTGATGCCAGCCCGTTGTCGTTCGATATTCTGCTGGATCCGTCGTTCGCGTTGAGCCTCGGAGATGGATCGACCACGCAATGACTCCCTGACCGCAGCATCAGTCAGCGGATCCTCACGAAGATTGAACTCACGATCAGCCGCCGCCTCTCGAACCCGTCGTGCTTCAGCAACCCGCTCGCTCGCAGCAGAAAGTCTGGCGGCTCGTGCCTCGGGAGACAGGTTGGCTCGCGTCGTGGGTGGTCGACGGACATCGTCGCGGGCAGGAACGTAGGTGACGGCCGATGATTCCATCAGCAGATTGTTGTTGGGCGAAGGATGGGTCGGGATGGACGCCTGCCGCTCGTAGAAATCCCCGATCCTGGACGACTCGCGATCGAAGTGCCGCGTGACGATACGCTCGGCCTCGTTGTAGAACCGCTCGATATTGTCGAGTTCCCCGTGACGAGCACGTTCAGAATCGGCATAGGCACGCTGGGCAGCGGTCCGTCGGGTCTGCTGGACGCGAGCCTCATGACTCTGCCCTTCACGCAACTCGAAGGCAGCCTGACGAGTCTGGAAACCGATCGTGCCGCCTTCCTCGTCACCTTCCTCCGCGACGGTGGCACCAGCAGCACCCCCACCACCTCCTCGTCGACGGGTGGTCGGGGATGGCAGGGTCAGGAGTTGTTCGGCCTGTTCTCGCCAGGTCTTCAGTTCGGCTGTCAGCGAGGCGAGTTCGGCTGTCAGCGACTCAGCACTGACTGACACCGGAATGGATTCGACGGGAGCCCGCTCGACCTGCTGGGCTACCCGTGTTTGGACCTGCCGAACGCCCTCGACTGCCTGCTGCTCACCCGTACCAAGGGCCTCATTGATCTGACGTTGGAAATCGGCCGGCAGGTTCTCCAGCGTCCCACCCCTGACGCTGCCGAACGCGCCGAAACTGACCGGCGTACCCTGATTCCGCCCACCCCCTCCCCCACCACGAGGGACGGATTGGATGGCACCAGCCACGCCGGTCGAGATGGCATTCGCCAACTGGGTGTAGTCAATCGCCCCGCCGCCACCACCAGCGGCACCACCAGCTGGTGTACGCACCTGCGCGTTGAGGGTGACGGTCGCCTGCGCCGACATCTGGCGCACGGCCTCCTGGACGAGGCGTTCAGCAGCCGCGAGGTCTGATGCCAGCTTGGTATCGCTGGCGCTGAGTTCGACGCTGATACCGCCGACAAGTTCGGACTCTTCAGCCACGGCTCACCTCCCCTCTCGCATCTCATCCTGGGTCGCGTAGCCACGATCACGGATGACGCCCTCACGGTCGCGCATCACCTGAAGTTGTCGCTGCGTATCAGGAGCATCGGGTGTCGTCGGCTTACTGGCCTCATCCATCGCCCGCAGGGCATCGACGTAGTACCAGCGAAGTTCGCGATACTCCCGCAACGAATATCGCTTCAGTTCCCGTGGGGCGATGCGCCAGAAGTGGGCGACATTGAGAAGCTCTACCCGCTCTGGCCTTGGGCGTTTGGGTCCGACTCCGGTCCCACGGTATTGAGGCGATTGAACGCCCGCGACACAAGGACGTAACGGCGACCCGGCCACTTGCCGATGTCATCGGGTGAGGTCGGTGGGGAGACGATGCCCTGGGCCAACGAGAGGACCATGGAGAGGTGGAAGTCGTACTTCCCATCCTTCCCCGTGGCAGCCTTCTCGATGGTCTGGTTCTCCTCCACGCTGATCTCGCGAATGACGTAGGTCTTGTTTCGATCGACCACGGTGGCCGTCTCGAACTCCTCCCCGTCGATGGTGATGTAAGTCGGCTCCTTGGCCGCACTCTTCGTCATGGCACTCCCTCTCCCTGGCGAGCGATCTCGCGGTACTTCAGTTCAGCGTACTTCACATTCTCCAGCGTGAGTACCCCACCCTCGAACCTGGCCTCATCCCATACGAGGATGTCGACACTCTCGATGCCATACTTGGTCTTCATCTGGACGATGACGCGTTTCTTCATCTTCAGGCCCATGAGTACGTCATTGACCCATGAGAACTGCGCTCGGAACCGAAGCACCGGCGTGCCGTCCGGGTTCAGTCCCGAGCGCGTGATATTCCACCTGCTGATGATGCCAGCCTTGGCGGCCCCAGCGACCGTCACATAGCCAGCATCACCGTTGATACTCTCGAACACCACTCACCCTCTCAGTCAGGTGCTACGAGTCTACTGGACTAGGACCCGTCAAAGATGGTCCAGTTGGCAGCGGCCCGGAACTGACCACTGACCTTGACCATGTCGTTGAGGCTACAGTTGACGGTGGCGTCGAGGAAGCCCGACCCGTGGGCGACCTCATACAGGCCGACCGAAGAGCCGCCCTGGTTGGAGTCTGCGTACAGGTAGAGCAACTGGGCGCCGAGGCCAGCCGCGTTGAGGAGCAGATCGCCCGACACGTCGAGCAGACCCGAGTAGGTACCCTGCGCATCACGCAGGCCAGCGAACCATCGCTTGTTGGTATCTCCGAAGGCCGAGCCATCGAAGAAATCACGCTGGTTGCTGAATGTCCACTCGGTCTTGGCGGCGACGAGGGTACCCGGCGAGGGAAGTGCCCCGCCGATGGCGATCGCGCCGTTCAGACCTGAAAGTCTGGTATCGCTGTTTGCGGCCACGGTGGTCCTTTCTGCCCCAAGGGGCTAGGCGATGTCGGAGTCGACGGTGAATGACAGGCTCTGAAGCGACGGATTGGACTGGACCGTGATGGCCTGCCAGATCCCGCCCAGTTGCCAGATGGATGCGCCTTCTGCGTCCTCGTCAGTCAACGAGATGGTGCTGACGCGGCGACAGGTGAGGCTGGTCTGCCCGGTCGGAGTCAACCTTGCATCCTGCAAGGTGTCGAACACAAGCTGGTCCAGGCTGGCTGCCTGACCACTATCCTTTGCGAATATGAAGACATCGAACCCGATGATCGTCGTCACGCCCGTCCAGTCGTAATCGGCCGGAGCGTAGTGCAACGAGATGACCCCGAGTGGATGTTCCGTACTCGGCGGGGCGACTGCCTCCGACCACCCTCCCGGCAACGACGCTTTGAGGACGAGGTTGGAACGGAGTTGACGGATGACAGCCTGCCGGAAACTAGGCCAGGGGACGACCAGAGCCATGGTCAGCCTCCAAGCGACTTGCGAACCTCCGCAGCGACTGCCTTGACGAGTCGCTTGCGGTGGCCCTGTAGGGCTGGGAGCAGGAATGGCTGGGCAGCAGTCCGAACGGTCGGGAACTCCACATACTTGGCGTAGCGGATCCCGGCTGTGACACGGGCCTTCGCCCCGTTTCCTGCGACAGTGACGCCCTCGGACTCGATGGACGCCTTCAACTTGCCACCGATGCGCACTTCCGTGTCGCCGCCGGATAGCACTTTCTTGTAGACCGCTCGTCCAGATCGGACCTCGGTCCGACCACGAGCCGTGAGAAGTGGCCGAAGAGCCTCGGACTCATAGCCGATGCCACGTCGACTTCCGACTCGACGAGCATCGACCCTCGGGATGAAGTCACGTCCCCGAATCACTCCGAGATTACGAAGCGTACGACTCCTGACCAGACTATTGGCCGAACCCTTGCGATGCACTTCGGCTCGACCATAGTTCCTGATGTGAGCAGTGACCTGAGCCGCTCGGAATGGGTCGTTGGAGTAGTACGTCTGCGCACGTCTGATAGCCAACCCCTTCTCCAGCGGAGTCAATGGTCGAAACTTGCGACGGTAACCCTTCTTCTCCCTGAACACCTTGCGCACCGGTGCTCGCCGACGCGCATCGGAAGCAACCCCTTCGGCCATGACTTCTAGGGCCTCTGACTCGCCTGCCCTGACGGCAGCGAGAATGGCCGGGATGTTGAACACCGCCATCAGCGTGGGACCACGATCTTCACCGAACACACCAGCCACGGCAGGTAGGTCGAGTCGTCATTGGTATGCTGGATGACGAAAGTCGACGATCCCACCCGAGCCCGATCACCAGGTTCGACCGCCGTGCCGACCGGAAGACGCAACCACAGCGACTCGGCCAGACCGACCGCCCCGGCAACGACCCCGAGAGTCGCCCCAGATGGCGTGATCTCGTAAAGCCAGCCAGCAACCGGCGTTGACGACTCGACCCATGTCTCTGACCAACCATCGGGTGCGTCGCGATCGATGCTCTTCGTCTGGATATAGACCGGCGTGACCAATCCGGATTCCGCGACTTCGCGGATGGCTGCCATCTCGGCGGCGGTGATCAACGACATGACGCCTCCTTGACAGCCCTACGAGAATAACCTGACCGGACGGACAAGGCTTTGGCCCGAGTCGTGGCCTACCACCACGATGCACAACGGGGTGGGTAGCGCGTGGTCCGGTAGAACCTCACCCTGACCCAACGACCCCAGACGCGAATCCGTCGAGCAGCGCCGCCGCCTGGACAGGGACAGTCACCCCGTTCTTGGTGATATACCGCCCCGGCTGCATGGCAGTGATGGCCACCTCGGCGACGCGAATGCTGGACAACCCGGTCATCCCTCGACTGGCGATACGCGACTGGCCGATGATGTCGGTCGCCACGATGCCGGTTCCCTGTGCCAGCGCATCCGGCAACGTGTTCGTGTAATCCACTGTCACCACCACGTCGGGATCCGGCATCGTGGTCTCGGTGAAGGTGATGCTGCCGGCATCATAGTCAAGGGTGTAATCACCCGAATCGATCTCCACGCCATCGCCATAGACAGTCACGGTCGATGTGGTATCCCAGTTGCCGAACGAAGCCAGATACTCGGTCGTCGACACGGCTTCACCTACGTCTCCGACGACCGGGAATCGCCAACCGTAGGTGTAGGAGATCTGAGCGACCGGCTGATAGAGACCGAACCAGTAGCCGATGGGCGGGTAGCCGATGATGGTCGGCTGTGACGCCACGATCTCGACATATCCAGCCTGATTGTTGATGAACAGGTCGGTCGCCGGATCCAGCGTGATGCTATATGAAGCCGTGAACATGATTCGGAAGGCCGATACAGCGCGGATGGGTCGCCGTGTCGGATAGACCCGGCGAATCTGTGGGTCATCCAGTCCGTAATGAGAGGCGATCGGGAATGAGTGCTGTTCGTTGGTGATGGAACCACCGCGGAAATCGGTCTGGTCGGGGATGAGGGACAAGCCGCAATACGTGTTCACCAAGCTCGTCGCCCGAACGAGTGTGTTGCGAAGCGCCACGGCCGTCAGTGAAGAAGTATCGATACCGAAGCCACCATTGATGAACCGCAGGGGCGAGATGTAGGTCTGGAGCATCAGCGATCCTCCTCCCGCAACAACAGACGGTAAGGCTGGCGGCGCGAGGCCGCATGAGGGAGAGGGGCCTCCACACGACCTCGCGCCTTAGCGACCGCGAGGACGGCCACCATATGGTGAGAAGGCTGAATGGAGGAGTCGGGGGGCGGCAGGTTGGTACCGCCCCCCGGTTGGATTACGAGGTCGCCAGGTTGGCTCGGATCTTCGTCGAGGCCGGAACGACCTTGACCGCAAGACCCATGAGGCACCAGACGATGAACAGCCGGGTCAGCTGACCGGCCACGCCAGGCGGGATCTCCAGCACCGACGGACCAGGTGCGCCGAGGAACGGCAGCGTCATGGTCGAATCGTCGAGTACATAGATGTCCGCCACGGTGTTGCCGGAGAACGTGCCGGTCGCCGTGTAGGTCCCGATGGAGTCACCCGGAACACCGATGACCGGGATGAGCCCAGCCGACGATGCGATGGCCGGAACCACCACGCCGGGAACGAACTCGGTCCGATCGACGGTCCGCTGGATGTCGGTCTGCTGGTTGGCCAGCTGGGCCGCCTCGGCGAGCCGCAGGTAGGCCACGTTCGGGGTCGTACCGACGTTGTTGCCGATGTTCGTGACAGCGTCGTTGAAGGCACCGACGAACGCGTCGGGCGACGTGGTCAGGTACGGGCTGAAGTTGACGGCATCGGCCGTGTTGAGGATCGAGCGCAGGCCGGTGAACCCGTTGGGGTCGTACAGACCAAGCTCGTTCGATGCGGTGCCACCGGAGTTGGCGGCCTGGCCCTGGAAGATCGTCTTCTGGAGCTTGTGGGCCATCGCGGTCAGGCCCTGCTCGATCTCGATCATCTGAGGATTCCAGTTCATGCCACCGGCAGGAACGGCCAGCTGCTCCTTGAACGTCACACCACGTCGGGTCGCCAGCTGGGCGATGTTCGTGGTCTGGCGCTGGTAGGTCGCCGTGTCGTCCGTGACCGTCCCGAGTTCGGTCATGAACTCGGCATCACCATAGTCGGTGATCTGGTTCCAGGTGTGGACGACGCCGTTGGACGGCTCCTTGCGGAACCGGTCATATGCCGGGAACTTCTTGACGAAGATGGCATACAGGATCGGCTCCAAGTCCTGCCGCTGGAGGGCGGCGCCGCCCGACGTGTCGAGGGCCTTGGAGATGTACGGATCGTCCGCGAGGGCGGCCTGTGAACCCCATGCCTTCTCGATCGAGATGCCAGTGTCCTTCTTGGCCATCTGGAGATACAGGAGTTCGGTCAACTCCTGCCCGGACAGCTTCATCAGGCTGCGCTGGAGGTACATGCGATCGGTGGACGACAGGACGCCTCGCAGCGAAGGCTGGGTGGACGTTTCCTGGAGATCATCCCCGGCCGTCTTGGTGATGCCCGGCGCGTCGTTCGCCTTGTCGAAGGTCGAACCGAACTCGTCGAGCGTGCGCAGGACCCTCTTCAGGTCCAGGTCTTCGCTCATTGCTCACCTCGTTTGGTCAGGTAGTTGGTGAGCCGAGGGTCGTACATCGGGAAGCGATCAACGGCACTCTGGATGTATTCCTGCGCCTTTGGTCGGAGCGGGATGTCCAGGGCCTTGGTGATGACTTCTCGCACGTCCTCGCGCTCGTCGTTG
>Ga0210366_10000021_pt1 | contig 16191 bp, 13 predicted proteins | sample S641metaT_FD_190380 | JGI IMG/M metagenome (GOLD analysis project Ga0210366, IMG submission 190380) | Metatranscriptome of estuarine sediment microbial communities from the Columbia River estuary, Washington, United States - S.641... | ecosystem: Environmental > Aquatic > Marine > Intertidal... | reverse complement strand
CCGATTTCTAATGACGCAGGGAGGGGATTGATCTCGAGATCCCGATAGGCGTCCTTGAATTCCTCGAGCTCCGCTTGGGCCTGCGCCAACGCAGAATCCTCGTTGACATACCCCACCGAGAACACCTCGGGGAACTTCGAAATGTCATCGGCCGCCAGGGTGATGGTTTCGAGTGGCGTCCCGTGCAGTATGAATGCGACGATCTCCACCCGACTCTCCAACCCCCTGAGGGCCTGCCGCATGTTGATCGCGACAAGGCCGAATAGACCGACGGCAAAGAGCGAGAATGCAATCGTCGTAATGGACAGCGTCGACAGGAGCGGCGCGCGACGGAAAGCCAAGAGCGCCTCACGGAACAGCAATCTCATGCGAGACCCTCCCGCTGCCCGGTTTCCACGGCGCTGTCATAGACCACCTCGCCGCGTCGCAGCTCGATGGTACGGTTGTTGGTCCCACGAACCAGATCGAGATTGTGGGTGGCCATGACCACGGCCGTTCCTCCGGCGTTGATGTCTCGCAGAAGTTGAAAGACACCGCGCATGGCCCGCTCGTCGAGGTTGCCGGTTGGCTCGTCGGCCAGGAGGATGGGCGGGTCGAGCACCAGGGCGCGGGCAATGGCCACACGTTGCTGCTCTCCTCCCGAGAGCTCATTCGGGAGGGCGTGCATTTTGGCGGCCAAGCCGACCTGGGTCAGTACCCGGCTGGTCCGCGACGCGATGCTGTCCGGCCGGGCCCGCGTCACTTCGAGCGCAAATGCCACGTTCTCCTCGGCCGTCCGATCCTCGAGGAGCCGGAAATCCTGAAAGACAATGCCCAATCGCCGGCGTAATCGGGGGATCTCTCGTGCTGTAATGTTGGGAAGCGAGAACCCCAAGACGTGAATGTCGCCGTTGGTGGGGCTCAACTCGCCGTAGATCAGCCGGAGGATCGTGGACTTGCCTGCCCCGGAATGCCCGGTCAGGAAGACGAATTCACCCTTCGCGACGCGGAACGAGACGTCGAGGAGGGCCGACTCCCCCTTCGCAAAAGCCTTCGAGACGTGATTGAACCTGATCACGGCGTGAAGATAGGGGAGTTCCCCGGGGTAAGTCAAAGGAGTATGCGGAGATAGAGACACCACCGGGCGGGGAGATGGTGCCCTGCGGGCCGCCGGGCCGCCCGCGCGCAGGGTTACCGCTCGAGCGCCTGCTCGAGGTCGGCGATGATATCCTCGACGTCTTCGATGCCGCAGCTCACGCGCAGGAACCCGTCGGCGATCCCCATGTCAGCACGCGCCGCGGCGCCCACCTGCTTGTGCGAGGTGTACCGTGGTTCCGAAATCAGGCTCTCGACGCCTGCCAGGCTCGGCGCGTGCGTGATCAGCTTGAGCCGACGGAGGAAACGCGCGACCCCATGCACGCCATCGGCGAGTTCGAGTCCCACCATCCCGCCGAACCCGTCCAGGCATGCCGTGGCGATTGCGTGATCGGGGTGGGTGGAGAGCCCGGGATAATGAACGGCGGCAAAGCCCGGGTGCTGCGCCGCCCATTCCGCCACCGCCTGGGCGTTCTCGTTGTGGCGGGCCATGCGAACCGCCAGCGTCCGCATGCCGCGCTCGATGAGCCAGGCGGCGTGGGGGTCGATGGATTGACCCCAGAGCCGCATGAGCCGGGTCACTTCCTCCACCAGATCCCGCGTGCCGGCCACGGCCCCGCCGATCACGTCACTATGTCCGTTGAGATACTTGGTCGCGCTGGTGATGACGAGGTCGGCGCCGTGCTCGAGCGGGCGGAAATTAATCGGGCTGGCGAAGGTCGAATCTACCAGCAGCACCAGTCCATGCTCGTTCGCCAGCTGGGCGACCGGCCCGAGGTTGACGACTCGCATCAGTGGATTGGTCGGGGTCTCGACGAAGAGGGCACGGGTGCGATCCTGGAGCGCCCGGCGCCAGACCCGGGGGTTGGTGGGATCCACATAGGTGACGCTGATGTCGAAACGGCTGAGCTCGGTGTCGAACAGCTGACGGGTCCCACCATAGATCACCTCGCTCGAGATCAGGTGATCGCCCGGACGCAGCACCGCAAGATGCGCCAGCGCGGTGGCGCCCATGCCGCTCGCGACGAACACGGCATCCTCCGCCCCTTCAAGCAAGGCGTACTTGGCGGCGAGCCGCACTTGATTGGGATTGTTCCCGTAGCGGCTGTACAGCACTTCTTCATCGGAACCGACGGGATTGATGAAGGTGCTGCTCTGGATCAAGGGCTCGACCACCGGGGTCCAGTCAGGGCGCCGGACCGGCAGGCCATGAATCGCGATGGTGGAATGCCCAGGCTGGCGTTGGGTCATGGGGCTCCCGGTGGGCTGTACAGTCCGGCGTCTTCACGGATCAGCCGGTGCAGGGCAAGGGTGTCGAGCACCTCGCGGGTTCGCTCCAGCGGCCATGCGAGCGCTGCGGCGACCGCCCTCGCGGTGGTCGGGGCCAGAGCGACCACGCGATCGAACGCAGTGCGGGCGTCGGGCGCCACCCGTCCGAGGATGGCCGGACACCCGCCTACTCGCATCACCGCGAGGATCGCGAGCGCCTGATGCTCCAGCACATGATGAATCGCGTCGCGGTGCGCCTCGTTCAGTCCGTGCAAGACGACGAAGTCGGGCCAGTCCGCCGGCGGGTCGCGCAGAAGCTTGGCCACGACTTCGTCTGCACAGCTGAAATCGAGCAAGCCGATCGACGAGAAGTCCAACAGGGCGGTGCGGCACTTGGCCTCGGCCATGGCCGCTCGAATACGATGACGCACCGCGGCTCCGGTGGGCCGGGTGACGAGATCGCAATACGGCGTCCGGATCTCTTCCTGGAGCACGTGGCCCATGTGGATGGTCTGGATCATCGCCGCGTGGGGTCCTGGGCTGGAATGACGATTTGCACCTGGGAACCAGGAAAATAAGGTAATGCCTCGCGGAGGGGGACGTCATCATCCCAGGACGGGACAATCGACAGCCGGGCCGTCCCGCTCCGGATGGAGATCTTGCCGTCCCAGCGCGACAGATAGCGCTTGATGCCGGCGAGTCCCTGGCCCCGCCCGGGGTCCCGAAACCGGCTCACCCCTTGGACCAGGGCGGCCTCCAGGGCCCGCCCGTCTCCCCAGCGGTCGCCGTAGCGCCGTCCCTGGCTGGCGTCGAGCGAGCGACGGAACCCGACGCCGGCGTCACTCACCGCGATCACCACCACGCGCTTCCCCAACCGCTTGCGCCAGGAATAGGCGTGCACCGCCACCCAGCCGCTCGTGCCGGCATGCTCGATGATGTTCTGACAGGCCTCCGACAGGGCCATGGCGAATCCCATGGTAGCCTTGGCCTCGATCCCGAGCTCGCCGTGGAGGATGTGCGAGGCACGTTCTTGGATGCGGCCGACGATGTGATGGATGTCCTCCGACGCGCGAACCGGCGTCACCGTCAGCAGCACGTCCGACTCTGCCGCTGGTTTGACCCGCGGCACCTTGCCATGGAGTTCGAACAGATCCCCGGCATGCGCAAAGAACCCCGCCCGGGCCCAATAGCGGCTCACATCGGTGTTGGTGGGAACGGTGAGCAGCGGCCGTTCGCGCTCCGCCTCGGTCAAGCCTTGGGCCGCGGTCAAGAGGCCGATCAGGCCGTAGGGCGAAGCCCACTGCGCGCTGCGCGCGTCGAACAAGACGCGCTCCTCCGGCGGCCATGCGCCGTGCGCCTGGGCGAATTGGTCGAAGCTCTTGTCATCGAAGGAGACGGGAATCTCCACGACGCGCGTCATGTTATCTGGTCTCCGGGGCGGTCACAAGCGCACCACGCAAGTGCGTGGATAGGTTCGAGGCCCCACGGTACGCCGCATTCCGGGCCGCCAATCGATTGGCCTCTGCGATTGCGGCCTCCACCGCGACACCCTGGAGGAGTCCCGCGCACAAGGCGGCACCAAAGACGTCGCCGCACCCGGTGGGATCGAGCGCGTCAACCGCGGGAGCCTCGATACGTGCAGTGGTCACGGTGTCACCTAAGGTACGGGTCAAGCCGGGCGAGGCCAAACTCTGGAACCCAGGGGCGGCGACATAGACGGCCCCGTTCCGGCCGAGGGTCACCACCAGCAGCGACACGCCGACGCCGAGCATCTCGGCCGCGAGTGCCAACGGGTCCGACGACAGTTGGCGCAGCTCCCCCTCGTTCAGTTGCACGACGTCGAAGCACCCGAACCATGCCGGTGCGTCGGGCAGCGGACGCAGGGTGCGCACGCCATCGTGGCCCATGCCGAGGAAGAGGCTGTGGAGATCGGCGTAGATCGGATCCCGAAACCCGTGGCGCAAAGCCTGCGCGGTTCCCAGGCAGAGTTCGAATCCGGAAATGAAGTTGATGTACAGTGCATCGAGGTCGCGGACCATCGGCCCGAGATCGCCCCACGTCCACGCGGGCACGCCTCCCGCCATGCGCTCACACCGCCGCTCGCCCTTTTCGTAGCGCAACACGACTCGGTTGTTGGGCACGGGGACTTCAATGAAGCGGCTGTGTGACGCTACCCGTTGCAGACTCCGCAGGAACGTCCCCGCCGCCTCCCGGACATCGGAGCCGACCTTGATCAGTGGGACGATTTCCCAGTCGGGCCCCAGCGTGGCATCCAATCCGGCCAGGGCGTAGGCGACGCCACCCCACTCTTCGACCGGCGGTGCCGCGGTGTCGCGCCCGTGGATGACGTCCCACACCAGCGACCCGATCACCCCGAGCCTAGGCATGTGCTCCGCTTCCGCCACGATGCGATTGCCGCCGCTGCAAATACATTTTGGTTGCCCCGTACACACCGGCCGTGCCGGGCAGCTCGCCCGGGACGATGCGGCAGATCCGCGTGCTCGGCTTGAAGGCCCGGCGATTCACCTCTCGCCGGAGGGGGGTGAAGAGGCGGTCGCCGGCCAAGGTCACTCCGCCGCACACCACGACGACTTCCGGATTGAAGATGTTGACCAGGTTCGCAACGCCAACCCCGAGCAGACGAGCGGTTTCGTGCACCACTTCGAGCGCCAGCTCGTCGCCGTCTTTCGCCGCCTGATAGACGGTCTCGGCGGAGACCCGTCCGAGATGGTTACTCACATATTCGGGCAAGGTACTCTCCACGCCGGCTTCAATGGCTTCGATGGCGCGGTGCGCAATGGCCGGTCCTGACGCGTATGCCTCGAGGCATCCGTAGTTGCCGCACTTGCACCGCCGTCCGTCTGCCTCGATGCTCGCGTGGCCGAACTCGCCGGCGGTATCGCCGGCGCCGTGGTAGATCTCGCCGTCGAGCAGGATGCCTCCGCCAATGCCGGTGCCGATCGTGAGGCCGAGCACGTGCCGGCTTCCCTGCGCGGCGCCCTGCCACCACTCCCCGAGTGTCGCGCAGTTGGCGTCGTTGTCGAGCTCGGTGTGGAGGCCAAGACCCTGTTGCAAGCGCGCCCTGAGCGGCATGTCGGTCCAGCCGAGGTTCGGGGTCGACAGCACGGTGCCGGTCTTGGTATCGAGCGGGCCGGGCGAGCCGACCCCCAGGCCGGCAAATGTCACGGTGGAATCGACCTGCGCCGTTTGCTCCATCGCACGTTGGGCCAGGCCGATGAGGCGGTGGACCACGGCGTCCGGGCCTTCTTCCGATCGAGTCGGCTCACGATTGAGGCCGTGCAGCGCCGATCCGTCCTCCGCGACACAGCCGACGACGAGATTCGTGCCGCCGATATCAATGCCTACGACGTATTGCACCGGATCCTCCCCGCACTTCGAGTTGCTGCAACGGCCACGTGGGGTCTCCTACGATAACATTTCCGGGACCGTCGCTCCACCGGCCGCCAGGGTGATTCCGCAACCCGCTCTTCGATCCACGCTCCGGCCGCATTAGTCGGCGGCCGGGGATTGATAGGCGGTGTACGATTTTTCTTCGATGATGACCGAGCCGGTGACCGCGTTGATCTTCCGCTTGAGCGCGCTGCGCTCATCGTTGGTGAGATACACCGAGCGCGCCAGCTCAATGAACTGTGCATCGAATTCACGGCGATGCTCCTTCGTACGCAGCGCGTCCTCGATATCCCACAGGCGCAGATTCAGGGCCTTGAGCGCGTCCCGGAGGTCTTCGAGGTCGGCGGGTGCCTGCGGCTGGCTGTGCCAGGCTTCTCGCAGGAGCCCAAGCTCTCGCCTGACATTCGCGAGCTTCCCGGGCTCGGTGATGCGTGCCGCCTTGATTTCCAAGATCGTGATCTTGTCGATCAACTCCCCGACAGCGACTGGTATCTGTACGCTGCTCATCCGCCGGTTTCCTCTCTCCGGGCCACCGCCCGCAATCCTGCGTCATCGGCACAGGCCCGAAACACCGCATCCACGTCAATGTCCCGCATGCACTTGTGGTGCCCCAGGGGGCACTCCCGCTTATGACACGGGCTGCACGGCAAGTCAAGGAAAAACAGCTGCCGATGAGGGGTGAGCGGCGGGGCCAGAGTTATCGGTGTGGGGCCAAACAAACCGATGACCGGCGTCCCGACCGCGCTCGCGATGTGCATCAGTCCTGAGTCGTTACTGACCACCTTGGCGGCCAACGCCGCCAGATCGATCGCGTCCTCGAGGCTCGTGCGACCACACAAATTGATCACGCCGCAGTCGGCGGTCTGACGAATGTGCTCTCCCAGACTCTGTTCCTTGGGCGATCCGTCAACCCACACTTGAAAACCTATGGCCATCAGGCGTTGCGCCAAAGCCGAGAAATACTCGATGGGCCAGCGTCTGGATGGACCGAACTCGGCTCCGGGGGTCAAGAGGATCACTGGGCGCTCGAGGTCGAGTCCGAGCCGTTGCATCAGATCCTGCTGGTTATCGGACCGCACCGTCAGTTTCGGAAGCGGGATCGCCGGTGGCATCGGCGTATCGGCCGGGAGCCCCAAGGCCACGTACCGCTGCACGGTCCCAGGTAACACGCTCGTATCCAACGTGCGAATATCGTTGAGGAGTCCGTAGCGCATTTCCCCGCGATACCCGGTGCGTCGCGGTATGCGTGCGAAGAGCGGGGTCAGCGCCGCCTTGACGGTGCGTGGGAGGACAATGGCCTGATCGTAGCGCTCCCGGCGTAAAGCGTGCGCAAGTCGAACGCGTGCTATGAGTCCGAGCTGGCCCGGCCCAGCGGTCATCTCCACGGATCGTCTCACCTCGGGCATGCGGGTCAGGACGGGCAAGGACCAGCGGGGCGCAAGCACATCGATCGCGACGCCGGGGAACCGGGTCTTGAGCGTCATGAACAGACTCTGGGCCATGACCATGTCACCGACCCAGGCAGGGCCGACGACCAGAATCCGGGCGGGTGACACCTGCGCGTCCGCCGCCGAGGAGGTCTCTTGGATCAGTCGACCTGCAACACGGCGAGGAACGCTTCCTGCGGAATCTCGACCGAGCCGAGCTGCTTCATACGCTTCTTCCCTTCCTTCTGTTTCTCGAGAAGCTTGCGCTTTCGCGTCACGTCGCCGCCGTAACACTTGGCCGTCACGTCCTTGCGCAGGGCCGAGATCGTCTCGCGCGCGATGATGCGCTGGCCGATGGCGGCTTGGATCGCCACCGCGTACAGTTGCCGCGGAATGAGTTCCTTGAGCTTCTCGGCCACCTTCCGGCCCCACTCGTAGGCCTTGTCGCGGTGGATAATGATGCTGAAAGCGTCGACTTGCTCGGTATTGATGAGCATGTCGAGCTTGACCAGGTCCGCCGGCCGGTAGTCTGCGAGCTCGTAATCCAGGGACGCATACCCTCGGCTGATGGACTTGAGCTTGTCATAGAAATCGAGGACGATCTCCCCGAGCGGGAACTCCCAATCGAACTCCACTCGCACGGGATCGACGTAGCGCATACCCAGGTAGATGCCCCGCCGCTCCTGCCCCAGTCGCATCAGCGCGCCGATGTATTCGCTCGGGGCCATGATCCTGGCCTTGACGTAGGGCTCTTCGATCCGGTCGATGTGGGACGGGTCGGGCAGGTGAGTGGGGTTCTCCACGACCAGCTGCTCGCCGTTCGAGAGGAACACGTGGTACTCCACGGTCGGGACGGTCGTGATGAGATCCAGATCGAATTCACGTTGCAGCCGTTCCTGGACGATCTCCATGTGCAATAGGCCGAGGAAGCCGCACCGGTAGCCGAACCCGAGCGCAGTGGAGCTTTCCGGCTCGTAATGGAGACTCGCGTCGTTGAGCGCCAGCCGCTCGAGGGCGTCCCGCAGGGCTTCATACTGATCGGATTCCGTGGGGTACAGCCCGGCGAATACCATGGAGTGCACGTCGCGATAGCCGGGGAGCAGGCTCGCCGCGCGGCGGTCGGCGTCAAACACGGTATCGCCCACTCTGGAGTCCCGCACATCGCGAAGGCTGGCGACGAAATAACCGACCTCGCCGGCGCGCAACTCGGGCGCCTTGTGCTGGCCAAGCTGGAGATACCCCACCTCGTCCACTTCGTACACGTCCTCCGGGTGGGCGCCGAAGCAGATTCGCAGGCCTTTCCGGAGCACGCCGTCCACTACGCGGATGCTCGGGATGGCGCCGCGATACCGATCGAAGTACGAATCGAAGATCAAGGCCCGAAGTGGAGCCTCGGCGTCACCGCGCGGCGCGGGGACGCGGGCCACGATAGCCTGCAGCAGCTCGTGAATGCCGGTGCCTTCTTTGGCCGACACCTGCAGGATGTCCTCCGGCGCGACGCCCAGGAGTTCGCTGAGCTCTTCCATGCGTAGCTCGACCTCGGCGCTGGGGAGGTCGATCTTGTTAAGGACCGGGATGATCTCGAGATCCGCGTCCAACGCAAGAAACAAGTTGCTCAGGGTCTGTGCCTGCACGCCTTGGGCCGCGTCAACGACGAGGACCGCCCCCTCACACGCAGCCAACGACCGGGAGACCTCGTACGTGAAGTCGACATGGCCCGGCGTATCGATCAGGTTGAGTTCGTAGCGCTGCCCGTCATCCGCGGCGTACTCCATACGGACCGCGTTCAGCTTGATCGTGATGCCGCGCTCGCGCTCCAGGTCCATGGTATCGAGGAGCTGCTGTCGCATGAGCCGCTTCTCGACCGCGCCGGTGGCCTCGATGAGGCGGTCGGCAAGCGTGGATTTCCCGTGGTCGATGTGCGCGACAATGCAGAAGTTACGAATCCCGGCCGGTGGCATGGCCGGTAATATAGTGGTGACGGGGGGGCGGGAGCGGACCGGCCGAGGGAGGGGACGCTGACGGCGCCTCCCTCCCCGGACCCGTGGCTAGTTGTCCGTCTGAACGATCTTCTTGTAGCTCTCCGGATTCCATACCGGGCGCTCTGGCGCGTTGGCGATGTCCTGTCCGAGGTAGAACAGGAGCCGGCCGATGCGTGCCATCTTCTCCGAGTCGATCTTGTCGACCTCGTCACTGACCCGGTGGTAGTCCGGGTGTACCCCGGTGAAGAAGAAGAGTACCGGAACTCCCTTGCGGGCAAAATTGAAGTGATCGGATCGGCTGTAGAAGTTCTCCTCCGGCCAGATATCGTCGATGGCGGTCATGTTGAGCTCGGGATGACGCGCGTTGACCCGAGCCAGCGTCGCCCCCAAATTGGAGTGCTCCTTCCCGATCGCCACCACCGTGTCGGTCCAGTTGCGGCCGACCATGTCGATATTGAGGTTGGCCACCATCCGGTCGAGCGGTACGGTGGGATGCTCGGAGAAGTACCGGCTGCCCCAGAGCCCCCGCTCTTCGCCGCTCACCGTGATGAACACGATCGACCGACTGGGCCGCGCACCGGGCTGGCTGAACGCTTCGGCCAGCTCGACCACGGTCACGGTGCCGGAACCGTCGTCATCCGCACCATTGTTGATGCTGTCCACCTCGCCCGGCGTGATGCCGATATGGTCCATATGCGCCGAGTAAACCACGTATTCCTGCTTGAGCGTGGGATCGGTGCCCTCGAGAATGCCGATGGTGTTCGGGGCGGAGGTGGGTTCCGATCGCTGTTGGACGTCGATGCCGGCTGTCAGTCCCGCGACCACGCGCGCCACGGTGTGGTCGGCCGACCGTATGGCGCTGAGATCCACTCCCGCGGCCTTCAAGATTGACCCCACCGCGCGGTCGTGGACCTCGACGACAGGGAATCCGGAGGCGGGTCCGCGGGGCGACGGCAGGCTGATCGAGGGGCGAGCTTGCTCCGCCGCCTCGCGGGCAAAATCGGCGGCATCCTGATTTGCCAGGAGGACGATTCCCTTCGGCGCAGCGTTCCGAAGTGCGCCGGCCACCCGGAACATCTGTACCCTGGCATTCCGTACGCCCTTCGAATAGTCCGTGACCACCACTACGATCTTGCCCGCCGCCATCGCCGCATCGATTTTGCCCGCGTCGATCGAACCGCCGATCACGTACACCTCACCCTTGACCTCGCCGGGAGCACTGGGGCCGCGCAGCACCCGAGCATCCGTGATGAAGTCGGCGTGCACGTGCTGGCCGCCGGCCATGAAGCCAACATGGGACTGCTCGACGACCGTCACGCGCTGCTCGAGCGGATAGCGCTGGAACCACGTGCCGTTCTCCCCGCCCGGCGTGAGCCCGAATCGCTTGAATTGATCCGCCACATATTGCGCCGTCATCTCCAGGCCCGGGCTCGGCGTGGCCCGACCCATCATGGAGTCGTCGGCGATGATGGCGAGCCGGCCATGCAAGTCCTCGGCGGTAATCGTCTCCGCAGCCTTGCGGATCGGAGCCGGAGAGGCCATCTGCGAAAAGAGTGGTGCCGCGGTGCCCGCCACAACGGCGGCGAGGAGACCAAGAGACTTCGTGGCTACGTGCATTCGGAGATCTCACTGAGGGAGGTTCGCGTCAGGTTGAACGAACGGCACTTATCATAACGGCGCCCGCTCGAAAAAGTGTCGAACGGACGCCGGTGGCCGCGTGAAGGAGCGTCCTTCAGGGTTTGCGCCGCTTGAGTTCAGGAGTACCAGTGCTCTTTCGGGGGGTGGTCTTCGGTGGGGCGGCCCGCTTGGGCTCCGCCCGGGGTGTCTTGGCCCGGGTGGGTGCGGGACGAGACACCGCCGGGGCCCGGCGCGGCTCCTTCTGCACGGTGGGGGTCGACGGATTGGCGCGGCGGGTGGTGGACCGATCCGGAGTCCGGGCCCGGTTGCCCGAATCAGTGGGCCGGCGCTGCACCTCCTTGTTCGACTGAGCGGGAGCGGGAGCCGCGTTGGGCGGCAGCGCTCTGCGCGTCGGCTGATCCTTCACCTGGCGCCGCTGATCGTCGTCCGGGCGATCTGGTTTCACGGCGTCCGGCCGCGGGACGACCACTCCACGCCGGCCGCTTTCCGCCTCCGGGGCCGGGCGGGTGCTCGGCACCATCGGCCGCGCCCGGTCCGGCTCGGTGGTGCGCCGACGATCCGGAGCTCCCGTAGTCGGAGCCGGCTGGGTGGGAGTCGGCCTCCGGGTGCGCGGCTCGACCGGGGCGGGCACCGAACCACGGCCGCCGACATCCTTACCCGACCTGTCACCTTCCGCCGCCCGCCGATCCCGATCGGTCGTGGCGGGACGCCGCGCCCGGGTGACGTAATCGCTCTTGCCGTCCGCGTCCTTGAAGACGTACCGTGCGCCCGGCCGCTTGGGCCGCACGATCACGACCCGTCGCCCGTCATACCGGCGGTAGGGGTAGTAATAGGGATCGTCGTAGATCACCAATCGGAAGTTGGTGCAGGAGGTCCCGTATGGATCCCACCGAGAGTACATGGGGTGTATATGGCAGTCGTAGCACACGAACCGCGGATAGTCGTAATGCCGCTCGACGTAGTACGGTATGATGTCGTAGTCGTAGTCGCTCCGATACGCGATACGGTCGGCCAGGTCCGTCAGAGCCACGTACGGGTCGCCGGCCACCTGACCGTCGGAGACGGCTCGATAATCCCAGCGGTCCCGCAATGAGATCTCATGGTAATCGAAGGGGTCGAGTGAGCTGACCGCGAAGATGTACCCGACGCCGGGGGGATCGTCGATACGGAAGGCCGGCGTGCCGGCGCGTCCGAGTACCTCGAACGTCCTGTCGCCCCGCGCGAAGTTATCTTCCCAAGGCTCCACCGGGAACAACACCCGTAGGCGTCCATCGGTGTCGACCCGGAAGATCGTCACATAGGCATCGCGGTCCGTACTGAAATAGACCTGGACCCGTTCGCCCCGGTAATACGGATCTTCGTCCCGGTTGGTCCAGACCGTGACGCGGGGCTGTAGCCCGAATGGCGGAACCCATGCGTCGCCCGCCGGTGGGGTTCCCAAACTGGTCGCGATCGCGAGGGTGAGTGAAATAATCATGGTAACTCCGGTCGTCGTGTCCCAACGTCCGCATGCCAAGACAGCAGGGGGCATGCCACCCCATTCCTTGACGGTAACCTCTTACAAGAAAACGAGATACCGTGGCGGACCAGGGATCCGGCGAGGCCGAGATGTCCGGCCGCGGGGACACCCGACCGCGGGAGGGCCACCGCGGTGGGCCAGCCCGGCGGCCCCGGCGGCCCCACGGTAATGCGGATCGATCTGTTGGACCCGGTGGAGGCGGCCCGGCTGGGAGGGCTCGAACTGGTGACCGGCGGGATCGTCGAGGGATTCCTGACCGGGCTTCACCGCTCACCCCGCCGAGGGTTTTCCGTCGAGTTTGCCGAGCATCGCGCGTACCAGCCGGGTGACGAGCTTCGCTACGTCGACTGGAAGATCCTGGGACGCAAGGATCGCCTCTACGTAAAGCAATTCGAGGAGGAGACCAACCTCCGCGCCATGATCGTGTTCGACACCAGCCGCTCGATGGCTTGGACCGGCTCGCCGGAGGAACTCCTCACCAAGCTCGACTACGCACGGCGTCTGGTGGCCGCGCTGGCCCTCATCCTGATCCGCCAGCACGATGCGACCGGGCTCATCACCTTCGACGACGAGATTCGTTCGATCACCCCGCCACGGGCGCGCATGAAGCACTGGCGTCTTCTGCTGACCACGCTGGCTCGACTCGAGTCCGGGCAAGGCACCGCAGCCGAGCAGGCGCTCACTCGAGTACTGGCGGCGCTCCGGCGGCGCGGACTGGTGGTCTTCGTTTCGGATCTCTTGTTCGATCGGGATCTTGCCGTGCGAGCGCTCCGCTTCCTGCGCCACCGCGGGCATCAAGTGCTGGTGCTGCACATCATGGACCCGGGTGAGCGGTCGCTCAGTGGCCCGGCCGAAGCGCGTTTCGAAGATCCCGAGACCGAGGCCTCAGTGACGTTACGTCCCAAGGACTGGGCGCGGGTCTACGAGTTGACGGTGCGTCAAGCGGTTGCGGATTGGCGACTCGCCTGTCGCGGCATCGGCATCGGCTACCACTGCGTCACGACCGACACGCCATTCGGTCTTGCGCTTCGGGAGGTGCTGGCAGAGCCAGCCGGTCTCGCGTGATCAGCTTTCTGTATCCGTGGGCGCTCCTGGGCCTAATGGCGGCCGCCGTTCCGATCGTACTCCATTTGATCGCGCGGCGCCGTCCGCCCACGGTCGTCTTCCCCGCGATCCAATACCTGGTCGATACGACCCGGCAGCATCACCGGCGGCTCAAACTCCGAAACCTGCTGCTCCTGTTCCTGCGCACTGCGCTCATCATGGCCCTGGTCCTGGCCGCCGCGGCGCCATCCGTCCCGGTGGCCGGCGCACCCGGGCACGCTCCGGGCGCTCTGGTTCTGGTGCTCGACAATTCCGCCAGCAGTGGTGCGGTGGTGGACGGCATCCCGGTCATTGACGGCCTCGGTGACGCCGCGCTGGCCGTGCTCGCCAAGGCGACCCCGGATGACGCTCTCTGGCTCTTGCTTGCGGACGGCGTTGCTCGACGAGGGGGCCGCGAGGTGCTCGAGGCCATCGTGGCTGATACCCGGCCCTCCGATCAGCGGTTGGATTTGGGGGCTGCCGTCGCGGCAGGGGACGATATCCTCGCGGCTGATCAACGGCCCGGCGAAATCATCGTGCTGAGCGACCTGCAGGCCAGCGCAATCTCGGAGGCCGCGCTGGAGGCTCAGCTGGTGGTTGCCCGCCCGCTCGAAGCCCTGCCCGGGAACGCAGGCATCGCCGGCCTCGACCCCGGTGTGCAGCCATGGCTTCCTGATGGAGGACGGGTTACGCTCGCCCTGGCGGGTGACTCAGGCCGAACCGTATCGGCTGCCATCCGACCTGGCGACCGTCCCCCGCGGCAAGCCCTGGTGACCGTCGGTGCTCCCGCCGAGATCCGGGTCGCCGGCCTGCCCGCTGGGTGGTGGCCGCTCACCGCAACGCTCGACCCGGATGAACTGCGCGTCGATGACACGCATGTCTCCACCGTTCGGGTGGCGCCTCCGGCGCGGCTGTCCTGGAATCCGCTCGACCGCCACGTGTCGGCGGCATGCGAAGTGCTTGCGTCCGCCGGACGCGTCACGCGGGGTGACCGGATCACTCTCGGGATGCTCGGGAACGGAACGTCGATCGTTCTTCCACCGGCCGATCCAGCGCAACTCGGCGCGCTGAACCGCGCCTTGGGCCGGCGTGGCATCGATTGGCGTTTTGGAGAAGCGATCACAATCGAGCAGGCGACGGACAGTGCAGGAATGCTCGGGTCCGTTGTGGTGCGCCGCCGGCTCCGCCTCGAACCAACGGCGAGCGGCCGTACCGGCGTCCTGCTCACCGTGAATGGCGAGCCGTGGATGATTCAGAGCCGTGACGTCGTGTTGGTGGCGAGTCGGTTCGATCCCGAGTGGACCGACCTGCCAGTCACGGCCGAGTTCGTGCCATTCCTCGATCTTCTCGTGAATCAGGTCGCGCAGGGCGGCTTGGCGTTCCTCTCCGCCGCCCCGGGTGATGCGGTGCAGCTGCCTGACCGGGTGACCGAGATCAGACTCGGCGACCGTTCCTGGCGGGTCGAAGGAGGAGCCGCCTTCAGGGCGCCCGCCGTCGGTGCCTATTATCTGCTGGCCGAGGGAGATACCGTGGGGGCGCTGGCTGTCAACGTCGACCCCCGTGAATCGAAGCTGACGCGCGCATCCGATCAGTGGGTAAGGAGCCTCTGGCGCTCCGCCCGCCTGGTCACGCTCGATGAAGTAGAAGAGGTCGCGTTTACTGCCGGGGCCCGGAGCGACCTTCGGGGTGCGCTCCTGTGGCTGGCCCTCCTCCTCGGCCTCGCGGAGGTGGCGGTGGCAAGTGCCGGGAGACGCGTGGGATGACCGTGCGGCTCATTCTCGACGCATTCGACCAAACCCGTGGCACGACGGCCCTGCTCGAGCAGCTGCCCTCTCGCGGGACCGCGGTGCGGGTCGGAGGTCTCCCGGGTTCGAGTGATGCGGTTCTGGTAGCCTGGCTCGCCACCCGGCTCCCTGAGCGGTTCATCACGGTGCTCACCACCTCGCCGGCCGCAGCCGACCGATGGCTCAGCGACCTCCAATCGCTCACGGATCTGCCGATCGCGCTCTATCCCCAACGCGAAGGACTGGGAGAAGACGAGCCGCACTACGACATCGCAGGCGAGCGAGTGGAGACACTCGAGGCGCTCCTGAGCGGAAAGCTCCGGATCCTGGTCACCCCTGTTCGCGCCACGGCCGAGCGTTCGCCAATTCCAGCGGTGTTGTCGCAGAGCACGCTCCGACTTCGTCCAGGCCCGGGGAATTCGGCTACCTCGCTGAGCCGGGTGGGCGAGCAACTCGAGCGGATGGGGTACCACCGGGTCCCGGTAGTCACTGAGGTAACCCAATACAGCATTCGGGGCGGCATTGTCGACATCTACGGCTTCGGCATGGCGACGCCCGCGCGCTGCGAGTGGTGGGGTGATGATCTGGTGTCGCTCCGGGGCTTCGATCTGACGACCCAACGGTCCTTGGGTGATCTCGAAGACATCACAGTGCTTCCCATCGTGGCGCGGGTGGAGAGCAGCGAAGCGCGGTCCGGCCAGACCCAAACGACGCGCCAGAGTCTGTTCGAGCTCTTGCCGGGGGATTCGCTGGTGGTGGTGGACGGTGGGGAACGCCACGAGGCTGAAGTCGCGCGTGCGTGGCAGGACGCCGAACATCATCTCGAGGTTGCCCGGCGCCTCGGCGAGCTCGTTCCCTCACGCTCGTCGCTCTACGTGGAGCCGGAGGAGTGGCGCGCGCGGCTGGAGTCGTATCCACGGCTCGTGCTGTCGCCGCCGGATGCCCCAAGCGATATGGTGATGGGGTTCTTTCCCCCGGAGCGGGTCGACCGCAGCATGAATCGT
>Ga0210366_10000020_pt1 | contig 16192 bp, 15 predicted proteins | sample S641metaT_FD_190380 | JGI IMG/M metagenome (GOLD analysis project Ga0210366, IMG submission 190380) | Metatranscriptome of estuarine sediment microbial communities from the Columbia River estuary, Washington, United States - S.641... | ecosystem: Environmental > Aquatic > Marine > Intertidal... | reverse complement strand
CTGGCCAATTCCAGCATCTCGTCATAGCTGACCTGTTTCACGCGGCGGGCTTCGGGCAGCACCCGCGGGTCGGTCGTATAAACGCCGTCCACGTCGGTGTAAATTTCACAGGCATCCGCTTGCCGACGACCAATGGGTCACATGGCTGCTCAAATCTGGGCGCGGGTCCGGCAAAACCCGCACCGGCAGCGAACTGACACACCGCATGGTCGAGAAAGTCCCCAGAATCGGGCTCATCGGCGCCACCGGAGCCGACGTACGCGACATCATGCTCGAAGGTGAATCAGGGCTCATGGTCACCGCCCCACCCGGCAAACGACCCCTCTACGAACCGTCCAAACGGAAACTGACATGGCCCAACGGGGCCACCGCCCACCTGTACTCAGCCGAAGAACCCGACCGGCTCCGAGGACCGCAGCACTACTTCGTGTGGGCAGACGAACCCGCGCACTGGGCGCTCGTCCAAGACGTGTGGGACATGATGCTGTTCGGGTTGCGCCTCGGGAAACGGCCCCGCGTCATCGCCACCACCACCCCCAAGCCGCGACCATGGCTCAAGACCCTGCTCGCCGACCCCACCACCCGCGTCAGCGCCGCATCGACCTACGCCAACCTCGACAACCTGTCCCCCGTGTTCGCCGAACGGATCATCAACAAGTACCAAGGCACCCGACTCGGAAGGCAAGAGTTGGACGCCGAACTGCTCGAAGATGTTGAAGGTGCCCTGTGGAAGTGGGAACTGATCGAACGGGCCCGCGTACTCGAAGCACCCGAACTGGACCGCATCGTCGTCGGGGTGGACCCAGCCGGGTCGAAGAAAGCCACCGCCGACGAGACAGCGATCGTCGTCGTGGGCAAGAGCGGGAAAGACCTGTACGTCCTCGAAGATCGCAGCGGGCACTACTCACCCTCCGGGTGGGCGCAAGCCGCCAACGCCGCATACGAGAACTGGTCCGCCGACGCCATCGTCGCCGAGAAGAACTTCGGCGGCGAAATGGTCGAACACACCCTGCGGACCTCCGGGCACACCGACGCCCGCATCCTCGTGCGACACACCCGGCGGTCCAAGGCGCTGCGCGCCGAACCCATCGTCGGCCTGTACGAGAAGGGCGAAGGGACCGTCCACCACGTCGGCCAGTTCACCGACCTTGAAGGGCAGATGACCGAATGGCAGCCCTACGTGGACACCGACTCACCGGACCGAGTTGACGCCCTCGTGTACGCCTGCACCGAGTTGGTGCGCGGCGCCGCACCGGCAACACTGGGTGACCCGACGAAGTTGCGGCTCGTCAGAGGCGGTGTGGCGTGACGTTCGGCTGCAATACTGCTCGCGGGAGGTGCCATGTGGGGACTTGACTGGCCGACGCTGCTCGCCGCAGTGACAGTCGGCGTACTCGGCGTCGCCCGCATGACCCGACTCGTCATAGACGACGACTGGCCCCCGATGCTGTGGTTCCGCCGAATGTGGGACCGAGTGTGGGGAACGTCGTCGTGGGTGACGCTCATCGAGTGCCCGTTCTGCGTGGCACCGTACTTCGCCGCTGCGAGCATCGGGTGGGCGTACTTCTCAGACCTGCATTGGTCGTGGTGGCTGTTCCACGGCTGGTTGGCGGTCGCGTATCTCGCAGCCATGCTGAATGTCCGCGACATCCCACCGGAGGCATGACATGGCCCGCACCCGCACGACACGCCGCACCGATCCGGTGCCCGAGCGGAACTCGCTGATCGCCAGCGCCATCCGAATGCCACCGGTCACCCGCAACGCGACCGGCAAGACGCAGGGTTGGCAAGGTGACGCGTGGCGGTACTACGACAGCATCGGTGAACTGCGGTTCGTCGCCAACTGGGTGGGCAACGTCATGTCGCGGGCCAAGTTGGTCGTCGCCAAGGACATCGACGGTGTGCTGACCGTGCAGAACGACGGCCCCGCAGTTGAAGCGCTCGACATGTACTTCGGTGGGATGCAGGGCCAGTCGCAGATGCTCCAACAGTCCGGGGTCCACCTGACGATCGCCGGTGAATGCCAGCACGTTGTCCGCAACGAGACAGAGTGGGCTGTCCTCGCGTCCGACAAGGTGAACACGTCAGGCAAGGACTCGATCACCGCCGACTTCGGTGACGGCAAGCGGTACACCCTGACCAGCAAGGACATGAGCATCCGGGTGTGGACTCCACACCCCCGGGAGCCGTACCTCGCGGACAGCCCGTGCCGGTCGAACCTGACCGACCTGAACGAGATCCACACCCTGTCGCAGCACGTCAACGCTCAACTGGAATCCCGGCTCGCTGGGGCTGGCATCCTGTGGATTCCGCAGGAGATCACGTTCCCCACCCCGAAGGAAGCCGACCCTTCGGCGTCGCAGGTGGACCAGTTCATGCAGATGCTCGGTGAGGCGATGACCACACCAATCGCTGACCGGTCCAACGCTGCCGCGATCGTGCCGGTCGTGGTGCAGGCCCCCGGCGACGAACTGGGCAACATCCGGCACATGACGTTCTGGACCGAGTTGGATGAGAACGTCATCCCGATGCGGCAGGCCGCGATCCACCGGCTCGCTCTCGGGCTCGACACCCCACCCGAAGTGCTCCTCGGGATGGGTGACAGCAACCATTGGAATGCGTGGTTGGTGGACGAAGCGGCGATCAAGTCTCACCTCGAACCGCGTCTCGCTGTCATCGCGCACGCACTGACCACCGCGTACCTGCGGCCCGCGCTCACCGATCAGGTGACCGACGCCTCCGACTACTACGTGCTCGCCGACACAGCCGAGATCAGGTTGCGACCCAACCGGTCCCGGGAAGCCATCGAACTGTGGGACCGGGGCGAACTGTCCGGGCGGGCCGCGCTGCGAGAGACAGGGTTCAACCCGGAGGACGCACCGAACCCTGCCGAGAAGCGGGACTGGTTGCTCCGCAAGATCGCTACCGGCTCGACCAGTCCCGAGCAGACGCAGGCCGCGCTCATGCTGCTCGGCGCCGACCTCGGCGATGTCAGCACCGACGGGGAGAACGGGGAGATCACCCCCGTCCTCGACAACCGGCGGTCCCTCAAGGAACACCCGGAGAACCGCATCCCCGAGCGGGCCCGATCGGAGAAGGACCGGGCGTCACGCGACGGGCTCGCCGCCGCGTGTGAGGTTCTGGTGTTCCGGGCGTTGGAACGCGCCGGGAACAGGTTGTGCGACGCGAAGGCGAAAGCCGAAGGGCTTGGTGATGTGCCCGCGCACAGCCGGTACATGTACGCGTCGGGGAATCCTGACAGCCTCCTCGACGGCACATGGTCGTTCGCTGACATGGCTCTGGATGGGCTGACCCCGGACACCGCGTTCACGACTGCCGCTCTCGACTCCTACGTGCGGTATCTGCTGAACAACAAGACGCAGCACTCACGTGAGTTGATGTTCGCGTCGCTGCTCGCCGCAGGAGTGATCGAACCGTGAACCCGGAGCAGGGAGGTAGGCGATGAGCCCGTCGCAGCGTGAGGAGTTCCGGCTGTCCCGCCTGACACAGATGGAGGCGGCTTCCGCCGCGCTGCTCGACGCGATCACCGAAGCGATCGACGCCGGGCTCGTCGGGACCGACTTCTCCGACTACATCGCCGACCCCCTGTTCGACACGTTCGTCGCGCAGTACGGCGCGGAGCAGATGTCCCCGTTCGCCCTGTACGACACGCCGAAGAAGGCGTGGGACTGGTTCTACGCACGTGTGAAGCCCGGACTCGACGCGGTGGTCGAGGCGTCGAACCCTCGGCGGATCGCTGACTGGTTGGGGACTGCGATCGTCAACGGCGCCAAGTTGGCCGGGTCCGAGGAGACGGGGGGCGGTGGTTTCAAGCAGTGGTTGTCACGACGTGACGACAAGGTGCGCCCTTTCCACATCGAGGCCGACGGTCAGACAGTCCGTTGGAACGAACCGTTCGTGGTGTGTGGGGGGATCGGGATGATGTTCCCCGCCCAGCCCGTCGGTGACCCGGAGTGCTGGCTGAATTGCCGTTGCGTTCTAGGTCCCAGCGATCTGGTCAACGAGTCGGTAACGGCGGGTGCGGGCTCTGGCGCAGACTCGGCAGAAGCGCTTGCCCCGGTTGTTGACGCCCCACTCGGAGTGGCCGCGTTGGCAGACGCCAGTGCGGGAGGCGATGGCCGACGGGCTGTTGCCGCGACGGATGTTCTCGCGGTGAGTGGACACGATGAGGTGTTCGGGACGGACGCACAGTCCGTTGTCGCAGCGATGGTCGATGACACCTGTCGGCCACTGTCCATGGTGGAGGAGCCACGAGACGCGATGAGCGGCGACCTTCTCGCCAACCTCGTAGACCCAGATGTTCCCGTACGACTGCCTGTTGCGCTGGCTGCTGGCCGCTCCGGTCCACAGCCAGCAGTCGTCAGTCTTGGTGACCTTGGCCCAGAAACGGTCGGCGAGGGGCGCACGGATGTTTCCCATGTCTCCATGTTACAGCACAACAGCGCAGACGAGATCGCCCAGTACGCTGACGGCGAGGAGGACATCATGGACGACACCGAAGTCATGGAACGCCCCGCAGACGATGACACCATCGACGTGGAAGGCGTGGACGACGATGCGCTGATGGAGGAGCACCCGGTGCCATGGCACGGGGTCCTCGTCCCCGAAGGTGTGTACACCGGCGATGGCCGCAAGTTCGCCGAAGGTGCGTTGACGTGGCGTGACCTGCCCCTGCCGCTGCTGTGGCAGGAGAAGTCGGGCATGGGCCACGAGGGTTCCATCATCATCGGGCAGATCACGAACATCACCCGTGAGGGCAACATGCTCATCGGTGATGGGGTGTTCGCTGACACGGAGGAAGCGGACAAGGTGATCGGGCTGGTCGCTGAGGGCCACCTGCGCGGTGTGTCCGTGGACGTGGATCAGGCTGAGATGGCGATGGAGTCCGAGGACAGCGACAACATGCTGTTCTCCAAGGGCCGGATCAGCGCGGCCACGATGTGCTCCATCCCGGCTTTCGCTGAGGCGTACATCTCCATCGGACTTCGGATTGTCGAGAATCCCACAAGTGAGATTTCGGATGAGCCGGAACCGTTGGTCGCGTCGCCGACCGGTCCGGTGCTGGCGCCGTTCGTGGACGAGCCGCTGCCGTTCCGCGACTACGACACCGCGCAGCGCAAGGCCATGATCGAGAAGGGGTGGGCGCTGCCTGACGGGTCCTACCCGATCGCTGACGAGGAGGACTTGCGCAACGCGATCCAAGCGATCGGTCGTGCGTCCGACCCCGCGAAGGCGAAGGCTCACATCAAGAAGCGGGCCAACGCGTTGGGCAAGGGTGACCTGATCCCAGAGGGTTGGTCGGAGGACACCGAGGCGTTGGCCGCGTCGGCTACCGAGTTCAAGCGTGGCCCGGGTTGGGTCACTGACCCGGTGGAGACGAAGCGCATCCACGACTACTGGACGAAGCCCGGTCAGGAGGGGTACGCGAAGATCGGGTGGGGCACCCCCGGTGACTTCCGCCGCCTACGGGCACACCTCGCCAAGTACGTCAGCCCCCGGTTCCTCAACCGGACCACCGCCCAGTGGCACCACGACGCGCTCGGGTACTGGCCGGGCGAGTGTGGGCGTCCCGGGAACCCGCCGTGCGGCGCGAAGCGTTCGGTGGCGTCCGGTGAGACTGTCGCCGCCGCCTTGGGGCTGGTCGCAGCCGGTGGGTGGTGCGCCCCGTCGGAGTGGTTCCTCGATCCGAAGTTCTCTGGACCTGCTCCAATCAAGGTCACCGACGACGGGCGTATCTACGGGCACCTCGCCACATGGGGCACCTGCCACATCGGCATCCCCGGAACCTGTGTCGAGGCACCCATGTCGGACTCCTCGTACGCGTACTTCCGCACCGGGGTGGTCACAACTGACAGCGGCACGGAGATGGCCGTCGGTCAGATCACGATGGACACCGGGCACGCCCCGCTGAGCGCGAAGGCCCGGGCGGCTGCCGCGCACTACGACAACACGGGGACGGTCGTGGCCGACGTTGCCGCTGGCGAGGATGAGTTCGGCATCTGGGTGTCGGGCTCGGTGCGCCGAGGTCTGACCGATGACCAGATCAGCGCACTGCGCGCTGGGTCGCTGTCCGGTGATTGGAGGAACATCCGTGGGAATCTGGAACTGGTGGCAGCCCTCGTCGTCAACGTCCCCGGGTTCCCCATCCCCCGGACCGGACTCGCCGCATCAGGCGGGCACCAGTCGGCGTTGGTCGCCGCTGGTGTGGTTCAGCAATCTGGGTCGGAGTCAGACGTTGAAGGCGCTGTGGCGGAACTGGTGACCGCAGTGGCCGATGAGGTGGAGGCGCGGGCAAGTCGCCGTGCGCGGGCCGCTGCGCTGTTGGAAGATACGAAGGCGTTGCGCGTCGCATCGCTACTGACGGACATGGAGGTCTGACATGGGCTGCGGATGCGGTGGAGCGAAGAACAAGCAGACGTACGAGGTTGTTGACCCCAACGGCAAGGTCACTGAGGTCGATTCTCGGACTGCCGCGTTGGCGCTTGTTCGCAAGGTCGGCGGCACTTGGAGACAGAAGAAGGCGTAGTTGCTGCATGATGCGTGCGGTGTGATGTACCGTTCGCATCAGCAGACACATGGAGTAGCCCTGTGACTGGCCTCGCGGAGCGAGGGAACCTGACCGTTCCTATCGAACCGGGAGAGCCACCATGGCCGAGTACCAGATTCCTGAGAACCTGACCGACCTGTCTGACGACGAACTGAACGACGCTCTGAACAAGGGCATCGACGCCTTCAAGGAACTCGGCATCACCGCCGAGTCCGACGAGGACACCATCGCCGAGGGTGAGCGCATCGCGCCCCTCGTGCAGTCCATCCGCGCTGAGCAGACCGCTCGCGTCGAGGCTGCGACCGCACGCGCACAGCGTGCCGCTGAACTGCTGGCAACCGTGCCAGAGCAGACCGCCGAGGTCACCGAGGAAGCCGCTGTCGAGGACGAGGCCCCCGTGGCCGAGGTCGAGGCCGAGGTTGCTCCGGTGGAGGAGGAGGCACCCACCCCCATCGAGAACGAGGAGAACGTCGTGAGCGACAACCTTCCCGAGCCGGTCGCCGCCTCTGCCCAGAGCCCGGTCGCCCGCGCCGCCCAGAACGCCCCCGCGCAGGTTGTTGCCGCCCCCCGGGCAACCGCCTCCCTGATCGCGTCCGCTGACGTGCCCGGCTTCTCTGCCGGTGCTGAGATGGACGATCTCGGCGTCGCAGGTCAGGCGCTCGTCGCCCGGCTCAAGGGGATGCCGCGCAACTCGCCGTCAGCCGTCCGCCAGCGCTTCGGTGCCGCCATCATCCGCAAGGACCACGGCGACCTCGTGCAGGGCGCGCAGTACGACGACTTCTCCCTCGTCCAGAAGGCCGGTGAGGAGTCCCGCCTGCCCGGCGGTTCCCTCGTCGCTGCCGGTGGCTGGTGCGCACCGTCCGAGACGGTGTACGACATGTGCCAGTTGGAGGTCGCAGCCGGGCTGCTCGACCTGCCCGAGTTCGGTGTCACCCGTGGCGGCATCCGCTACACCCCGGGTCCCGACTTCTCCGCGATCTACGCCGGGTGTGGGTTCCATCAGACCGAGGCGCAGGCCATCGCCGGTGAGTGCAAGGTCTGCTGCGAGGTGGACTGCCCCGACTTCGAGGAGGTCCGTCTCGACGCGGTGGGCATGTGCGTCAAGGTCCCGATCCTGACGAACGCCGCGTACCCGGAACTGGTTCGCCGGTACATCGAGGGCGCGCTCGTCGCCCACGCCCACAAGAAGAACGCGTGGCTGATCTCCCAGATCGAGACGGGCGCCGGAACCCCGGTCGTGTCCGCCGCTCAGGGCGCCACGTCGTTCGCGCTGGACGCCCTTGAGTGGGAGGCCATCGCCATGCGCCAGAAGTGGTCGCTGGCGCTGGATGCCTCCATCGAGGTCGTGGCCCCGGTGTGGTACCAGCCGTTGCTGCGCATGGACGTGGCCCGGCGCAACGGTCAGGACTGGAACAGCGTCACCGACGCTGCTGTCGAGGCGAACCTGTCGGCCCGCAACATCAAGGTCCAGTGGGTGCGACTTCCAGAACCTCACCGTCCCGGCCCGCCCGGGTGCGACACCGACCGCTGTCCCGGCGTCCGCTGACGTGCTGATCTACCCGGCTGGCACGTGGACAATGGGCACCGCCGATGTCATCTCGCTGGACGCGGTGTACGACAGCGTGGGCCTTGAGTCCAACACCTACACGGGCATCTTCGTGGAGGAGGGCATCCTCGCTGTGCAGCGTTGCGCCGAGACGTGGGCCGTGACCCTCGACACCTGCGCGAGCGGTCTGACCGGTGAGCAGAAGGCCGTCTGCCTCGGTACCGCGATCGCGTGATCCTCTCCGGTGGGGCTGGCCGGACCTGTCGGCCCCACCGGACCACCCACCCCGTGAGGAGGTGAGGTCCAGTGCCGAACATCACAAAGGCGCGTCGATACGTCGAGGTGCCAGCACCGGCCCCCAAGGTCGGCGGTCTGTACGCGGTCGCTCGCGTCATCAACACCTCTGACCCGCATGACTTGCTGGGAGCGGAGTACCAGACCGACGCCTGCACGCAGGCTGAGCACTGGTCAGATGGGAACTGCGGCTACGGCTACCCGGCCACGCCGTGCAACGTCGGTGGCACGCCGACGCTCAAGGACTTCCATGGCCTCGACCTCGTGACAGGTGATCCCACGACCGTGTACGACGGGATCGACTGCAACCTGCTCGGTGGTGACACTGACTGGTTCGAGTCCCGCGTCCGCGCTGGGCTGGACCTCAAGGAGCAGTACGCCGTCGAGAAGCACGTCGCTGGGCTGCTCGACTCGCTGGCTGGGGCACCGGTGGACACCGCTTCGGTGGTGGCCGCGATCGCCACGGCTGAGGAGTTCTTGGCCGACAACTACGCCGGGCTCGGAGTGATCCACATGGGTCGCGGTGCGACGACGGAGGCCATCGCGGCTGATGTTGTCGTCGTCGGCCTCGACGGAACGCTGACCACGGCGCAGGGCACCCCGGTGGCGAACGGCGCCGGGTACGGCTCAGTGACCGGTACCACCGTGTACGCGTCTGGTCAGGTCACGATCCTTCGTGGCCCGCTCGACTCGCGGATCGCACCCGGACAGGACTTGGGCGGGGGCTCCTGCGGCCCGCCTCGGGCCATCGCCGAGCGGACCGTTGTGCCGCTCATCGAGTGCACCGTCGCCAAGATCACCGTCACCCCCGCCCCGTAACAGGAGGAATCCAAGATGGCACAGAGCAGTTTCCCCCTCGTCAGGGGCAGGACGATGCGCGTCACCCAGTTGGACGCCTGCGGCGTCCCCATCACCGGCGATGAGTCGGTGAACGTCAGCGAAGGCTTCGTCAGCGTCGGCCTCACCGCAGAGATCAACGAGGCTGAGGAGATCGAGGTCAAGAACGCGAACGGCAAGACCTGCGTTCGGGACCCCGGATGCCCCGAGTTCAAGGGGTACACCGCTGAGATCGTGTTCTGCGATGTGGACCCCTGCCTGTACGCGATGATGACGGGCCAGTCCACCATCGCCAACGAGGCGGGCGATGTCGTCGGCTTCAAGATGAACACCGATGTGAACGCCTGCGACAAGGCGTTCGCACTTGAGGTGTGGGCCGGTGTCCCCGGTGTCGCGTGCGCGGGTGGCGAGGGTGCCTTCGGGTACGTTCTGCTGCCCTTCATGCAGGCCGGTGTCGTCGGAGACTTCACCATCGAGAACGCGGCGGTGTCGTTCACGATCAGCGGGGCCAAGTCGAAGGACGGGAACACGTGGGACGTGGGCCCGTACGATGTGGTCCTCGGAGCAGGTTCCACCCCGGCGAAGTTGGCTGAGGCGCTTGAGCCGAACGATCACCTTGCTGTTCTGTACACGGAGGTCGCGCCCCCGGCTGCGACTGACGGGTGCGTCGCCTTCCCCCTCGCCTGAGGGGTAACCCTTAGGAGGACCGGTGGGTGACTGCTCCCAGTGCGGATCGTGTGTGCCGTGGTCGCCGGACATGTCGTGCTGCGAGAACTGGGGCGACTTGGATGATGCGCTGCTGTGCAAGGCCGTGGACCTCGCTTGGGACACTCTCCGTGTCCTGAGCGGGGGTCAGGTCGGCAACTGCCCGGTGCTTGTCCGCCCGGCTCTGTCAGCGCAGTGCAACGTGTGCGTCACGGCTGGGCTGAACCAGTGCGGCAAGTCGGGGTGCTCCTGCGCCCGGTTGGAGGAGATCGTCCTCCCCGGCCCGGTTGCTGAGGTGTGGCAGGTCAAGGTCGATGGGGTCACCCTGTCGGTGGACGCCTACCGGGTGGACAACGGCAACCGTCTGATCCGCACCGATGGGTCGAAGTGGCCCACCTGTCAGCAGATGGACAAGGGTGTGGACGACGAGGGCACCATGGCTATCTGGTACGTGCCCGGTGTGGCGCCGGGCGCTGCTGGGGCGTGGGCTGCCGGTGTGCTGACGTGCGAGTTCACGAAGGCGTGTTCGGGTGGGAAGTGTCGGCTGCCGTCGTCGGTCACGTCGATCGCCCGTCAGGGCATCTCCATGGAGATCAGCACGGGCATGTTCCCCGATGGGATGACTGGCATCCGCGAGGTGGACGCGTTCCTCACGTCGGTCAACCCATACGTGCATCGCACCCCGCCGAAGGTGTGGTCCCCTGATCTGGTTCCCGCGAAGCACCGGTACACGACGTGGCAGGGGTCACCGGCTGAGGCGCCGACCCCGTGACCCTCTACGCGACACGGCTCGCTTCCATGATCGGGCAACTGACTGACTGCCTGTGTGATCTGCTCGCCAGCGAGGGGGCCGGGCCGACATGCTTCTGCGGGGTGGTCCCCGGGGAGACACCCGCATGGGACTACTGCGGGGAATGCTCGGGCGACAACTGTGGGATGGGTTTCATCGTCGTCCAGACGGTGTTCCCATCGAACGCGTTCCCCGGGGCTGTCGAGTTCGCCAAGTGTGAGGCGCCGCTCGCTGCGTCGTTGCAGGTCGGGGCGTTGCGCTGCGCGCCGACGATCGGTGAGGGCGGTGAACTGCCAGATGAGGGCGAGATGTTGGAGGCCACCCTCGGGTTGATCTCCGACATGGGTGCCATCCACAAGGCCATCGCCTGCTGCGGTTTCCGTGAGTACGCGATCGGCGCGTACACCCCGCTCGGCCCGAACGGTGGTTGCGCGGGGGGTGCGTGGGACCTGACGGTGGGCCTCGATGGCTAGATGGGTCAAGTCCTACTTCCCTGACGCCTTGGTCATCAAAGCGCTGAACACCACGACTGGTTCGGGTGGGGTAGCGCGTTCGTTGAAGAACACCGCGTTCCGCACGAAGATGCGGGCCATCTCACGGTCGCCTCGGAACAACCCACTGAATGCAACGCATCGTGGTGGGAAGGTCGGCACGTACCAGCAGTCGTTCAAGACCTCGGGCAAGGGGTCGAACGGGCACTGGGTGCAGCGCACGATCTGGAACACGGCACCGCACGCGTGGGTGGTAGAAGAAGGCCGAGCGGACACCCGGTTCGGGCAGCGGTTCTACGCGAAGGCGTGGCCGGGCCACTACGGGGCGCAGGGCCGGAACCGCGCCGTCCGGTACACCTACATGCGTGACTACGTGGAGGTGGGGAACAAGCAAGTCCTCATCGGGGCGTTCGGCAAGTGGGAGACGTTCGGGTGGACCCGGCACGGCGGCGCGATCTTCCACTACGCAGGCACCAGCGGTCGGGCTGGGCAGCACGTGTTGGAGCACGCGTTCAAGCATTCGACCCGGAAGTACACCCGCACGTTCACCCCGGGCCGGATCATGAACACAGTCGGCGCCCGGGTGTGGCGACCCTGATTCCCACTAGTGAGATTCTGGCGGCAGGAACGCTACACTCGCAGAGCAACGTCCACTAGGGAGGTCCACGTTGAGCCTTGAGTTCAAGACAGCCGCGAGACGGTCGGCGCCATCGGCGCTGGAAGGCGCGAAACCGATCCAGTTCACGATCGACGGAGACGAGTTCACAGCGTACCCGCCGACCCCCGGCCAGATGGCGATGCTTGTCGCTGCGCAGGCCGACAGCCGCGAGGTCCCTGAGAGCATCGCAGCGGTCATCGACTTCCTCGACGGGTTGTTCGATGACGAGGCGAAGGACATGTACCGGAAGCGTCTCCTCGACCGTGATGACCCGTTCGACTTCGACACGGTGAATGAGATTGTGGAGGGCCTGCTTGAGGAGTGGTCCGCCCGCCCTACCAAGTCGCCGTCAGATTATGCCTCATCGCGCAAGAGCGCTGGGTCGAAATCGACGGCGAAGCGGCGCTCCACGGCCAAGACCTGATGCTGCTCCCGCTGGACAGGTTTCTCAACGCCATCTACATGTGGTGTGTCCAGCGGATCGAGCCTGACAAGTTGGACCAGTGGAGGTCGCAGTTGTGGGGCCCCATCCCGGGTAGGGCTGTCACGCAGGCCACCGTGGAGCAGGACTTGGAGCAGTTCGCAGCGTTCGCGGGCGCATTCGGTGTCTCCAAGCCGTCACCCGGCTAGTCTGGCCTCGGAGGTGTCCCCATGGCCCTAGGCAACACTGTCGGCTTCGTCTATGTGCAGGTGTTCGCGGACACCGTGAACTTCGGCAAGCAGATCGACCGTGACCTCGACAAGTCGCGCGGGAAGTTCGACAGGTGGACGCTGCGCCTGCGCAACTCGCTGCGCCGGATGGGCACCGGTGGCTGGTTCGACACGATCACCAATGCGCTGGCCGGAGTGATCCGCCTTGGCGCCGGTGTCGCCGACTCCTTCAAGACCACGTTCGACTTCATCGGCGGAATGTTCGAGAAGGTCGGTGGCAAGATATTCAACCTCGGCAACCAGACCGACGGGGTGTTCGGGAAGATCATCAACCCGATGCTCCAACAGGCCGGGCTGAGCGCATCCCGGTTCGGCTCGTCGCTGGCCGCGTTCGCGGGCACCCCGCAGGGCGCGGTCGTCGCCATCGCCCTCGCCGTCGGCGCGATGCAGGTTGTTCTGTCACTAGCGGTCACCGCAGTCAGCGCGCTCACCGCTGGTGTTGTCGCGCTCGGGTCAGCGATCTACTACACCCTCGCGGGTGTGCTGATCCTCGTCCCAGCGCTCGGCGCGATGGGTGTGGGTCTGGCTGGGGCGGCGCTCGGCGCGTGGGAGGCTGGCAAGGCCATCGGCGCCATGTACAAGTACATGAACGAGACGGACCCGAAGAAGAAGGCCGAAGCGCTCAAGGCGTACAACAAGGAACTGGCGAAGTTGGGCCCCAACTCACGGGCTGCGGTCAAGGCCATGGAACCGCTGCTCAAGCAGTTCGACGGGTTGAAGAAGGCCGCAGGTGAGGCGTTCTTCGAGGGCATGGCTGACGCGCTCAACAAGTCGAAGCCGCTCATCAAGGCTGTGGAGAGGGGGCTCGTCCTCGTCTCAGGTGCGATGGGCGATGTTGTGGACCGGTTCCTGCTGCTGGGCCGCAACGAGGTGTTCCTGAGGAACTTCAACAAGATGTGGGAGTCGTCGGCGAAGATCATCGACTCTCTTGGGGCTACGGCTGCCAACCTGTTCGAGGGCTTCACGAACTTCTTCGCCGCGATCGCCCCGCTGACGGAGAAGTTCGCCGACAACTTGGCGAAGGCCACTGGCTCTTTCGCTGATTGGGCTGGCAGCGCGGAGGGGCAGAACTCGATCGCAGAGTTCTTCCAGCAGGCGTGGGACATCGCGTCGCAGATGTGGGCCGTCCTCAAGGAGATCGGGCTGACGCTGCATGACCTGTTCACGGCTGAGGCCACGGTCGGTGCGGCTGAGGGGTTCCTTGGGTGGATTCTCGCCCGCATTGAGGAGTTCCACAATTGGATCATCACGGTGTCTGAGAACGGGAAGTTGCAGGAATGGTTCGACAGTGCCAAGGAGATCGGGCTTGAGTTCTGGGAAATGCTCAAGGCCGTCGGCAGGTTCTTGAAGTCGTTGGACTCCCCGGAGAACAGGGAGTGGCTTGTGAGCCTGATGAGGTTCATCGGGATGGTCGTTGACGCGATGAATCTCATGATGCGAGTTGGGGCGCTCGTGTTCAACGGTCTGCTCGGCTGGGTCAGGCCGCTCATCAACGCCATGTCCACGCTGGTTGGGTGGATCAAGTCTGCTGTCAGTTGGTTCAAGCGGATCGTCATTCCCAAGTTGCCGTCGTGGCTGCCGGGTGTGAGTAGCAGCGGTGGCGGGGGGTCGTGGGCGACACCTTCGGCGCAGATCATCCCCTTCGGGGCGCCCGCGAACAGTTCCATGGTCACGAACAACTGGAACATCACCACCCCCGGCATGGACGCCCGGGTGGTCGCCGCGCAGGTGCTCAACCGTTCCGTGGCGATGGCCGGGTAGGAGGCGCACATGTACAACGGTTGGCTGGCGATCAACGGTGATGAGGTCGTGAACACTCACCGCGCCCATGAGTACGCGAAGGCTGCTGGGCTTGGATGGGTCAAGGGCTGCACCGAGTGCGTGAGCGTGACGAAGCCGTACGGCGGGCCGTACGTGACCCCGAAGATCGACGCCGACAACGGCAACCCACCGCCGTGGTGGGGTGATGGGTCCAACGAGGACGCGATCGACTTCCTCGGTGTGATGGGTGTGACGATCCAGAACGTCGATGACTCGACCCGCAACATCACCACGATCGCCCGCGCCGGTGGCGGAGGGTTCATCGGATCGCTGACGAACATGATGCGCACCATCACGGTGCGGGCTGTGCTCGTCGCCGGGTCGGACTGCGCGTTGGGGTTCGGGCTGGAATGGTTGCGGTCCATCGACTCCGATCAGGACTGCGCCAACGGGTACACGGAGTTGTTCGACTGTTGCCCGTCGCTGACAGCGGGAGAGTGCGACGACCCGACGTGCATCGGTGAGTGTGTGGAGCCGCGTCTCCGCTCGTTCTACAACACACGGCTCACGATCGGTCCGACTGTGCTGCGACGCGTGGAGATGGCGCGTGGCGCGATGGCTGAGGTGGAGTTCATCATCGCCTGCGCTGACCCGGGCATCTACGCACCGGTCACCCCGCAGATGGTGCCCATGGAGTCGGTGCCCACGGTCGATCCTCTGATCGTTGTCGATGAGCCGGTGGACGTGTTCGCTGTCACGGTGCCGCAGCCAGCGAACGTCCCCATCCCAGTGGAGCGCACCCTGCCGCAGCGCACCGTGTGGGAGCGGCAGGAGATGGTCCTGACCCGCCCGGTGTGGGGGCTTGAGGTGACACCGGAGATTGTCCTGTCTCCGACGACGCACACCGAAGATGTGCGCCTGACCCTGCTGCGCGACGGTGAGCCGGTGATGGACGCCCGTGTCCCGGCGATCCCGATGGGCGGCATTGTGCGGCTGGACCGCCGGTCGAAGCGCATCTACACCACGTCGGGTGGGGTGGAACGCGTGAACGGGGCGCTGGTCCGCGCCGCTGACGGCACCCGGTTCCTGTGGCCGAGAGTGGCCCTGCCGAACAGCGGCGAGTACGTCCTCCATGTGGATCGTGCCGCTGGGGGCCCGCTCGTCGTTGAGGTGGCGCTGCATGGGCGGGCAACTCCCTGATGGCGCAACTCGGGTGCGGCGAGCATCAGGTGGAGATACGTGACCGTGGCGGGCAGACGGTCCTCCTCGATCTGACTGAGGACAAGATCAGGGTGTCGTGGACCCGTGTCCGTGACGACATCTCGTCGGCGACGATCGTGGTCAACGGTCGTGGTGGGTGCTGCGACCAGTTGGGCCAGTTGGAGACTGGGTACCACGAGGTCCACATCTTCCGGTCAGGCATCAAGGTGTGGGAGGGCATCCTGACCCGCATCGAGTACGAGACAGACATGGTTGATCTGTACGCGTCGGACATCCTGTGGGTGGCGAAGAACACGGTCCTGCCCAGCGGTTATGACTACTCGACTGCGGGGTCGGGCGCGGTGGCTTGCGGTTGGCACATGGAGCGTCTGCTGCGGGACTGGACGTTCGCCCCGCTGGGAGACAAGTGGAACGGTGTCGCCGGGGTGCAGCGTCAGGTCGGGCCGAAGGAACCTAAGACTTCCAAGGCGGCGCAGAAGTGGTCGATGACGACGTGGGAGGACTTCGACAAGTTCGCTGAGGATCACGGCATGGACTACTCGGTGATCGGGCGGCAGATCAACTTCTGGGACACGCAGTACAGGTGGCGCACGATCGAGGAGCCGCTGCG
>Ga0210366_10000019_pt1 | contig 16812 bp, 28 predicted proteins | sample S641metaT_FD_190380 | JGI IMG/M metagenome (GOLD analysis project Ga0210366, IMG submission 190380) | Metatranscriptome of estuarine sediment microbial communities from the Columbia River estuary, Washington, United States - S.641... | ecosystem: Environmental > Aquatic > Marine > Intertidal... | reverse complement strand
TAAAAGGATTAATTTTATGGGTCAAAAAACACATCCTTTAGGATTTAGATTAGGAATTACACAAGATCATAGATCAAAATGGTATGCTAATTTTAATCAATATGCTGATGTATTAAAGGAAGATGATCAAATTCGAACTTATATTGATACTATTTCAAAAGCAAATAGCATTTCAAAAGTTCTTATCAATCGAAATGGATTAAATGATCAAATTCAATTAAATATTGAAACTGGAAAACCAGGAATACTAGTTGGTGATCTTGGAAAAGGACTTGAAAATTTATTAGCAAATATTAAAAAACTTTTACCAGCTAATCGACAGTTAACAATCAATATTTTGGAAGTCGAAAGAGTAGATTTAGATGCTTCTCTTCTAGCTGATTTAGTTGTAGAGCAATTGGAAAAACGTATAGCTTTTAGAAGAGCGATTCGTGAAGCTTTACAACGAGCTCAAAAGCAAAATGTAAATGGAATTAAAATTCAAGTATCAGGAAGGTTAAATGGTGCAGAAATTGCACGAAGTGAATGGATCAGAGAAGGTCGAGTACCATTACAAACATTACGTGCTGATATTGATTATGCAACGAAAGAAGCACATACAATTTATGGAGTTTTAGGAATAAAAGTTTGGTTATTCAAAAATGAAATTTTATAAAAGTAAAAAAAGTTAGTTACTGAGATCATTTGTATTTTTATTAAATTAATTTATTATGTTAAGTCCAAAAAGAACGAAATATAGAAAATATCATCGCGGACGCATGCGAGGGAAAGCTACTAGAGGTAACGAAATATGTTTCGGTGATTTTGGTTTGCAAGCATTAGAACCAACCTGGATTACATCTCGTCAAATCGAAGCAGCTCGTAGAACGATTACCCGATATACAAAACGGGGAGCTTCCTTATGGATTCGAATTTTCCCTGATAAAACTGTAACTGCTCGTGCCGCTGAATCTCGAATGGGATCTGGTAAAGGTGCAGTTGATTTTTGGGTAGCTGTGGTAAAACCTGGAACAATTTTATTTGAAATTAGTTCTGTACCAGAAGAAGTTGCTCGTGCAGCATTAAATTTGGCATCTTATAAATTACCACTAAAAACAAAATTTATTATTAAAGACAACATTAAATAATCTATGAGTATACCTCAATTTACAGATATTATATCGCTTTCAAATACAGAAATCTCGGAAGCAATTATTGAAACTGAAAATGAATTATTTAGTTTACGATTTAAAAAAGCTACCCGTCAAACATTTAAATCACACGAAATAAAATATGCAAAACGACGATTAGCACAATTAAAGACACTTTTAACAATGCGATTAAAAGAACTTGATCCATACGAAAAAGATGTTCTTAAAAATGCAATTACAAATTAGAAATAATGAGAATATGTAGAGACAATAACTATGAAAATTAAGGAGTTCTAAATGCCAGTAAAAGAAGAAATTGGTATTGTCGTTAGTAATAAAATGCAAAAGACAATTGTGGTAAAAATTGAAAGTCGATATTCTCATCCGATTTATTCTAAGACAATGACAAAAACGAAAAGATATTTAGCTCATGATGAATTTGGTGAATGTAATATTGGGGATCAAGTTTTAGTTCAAGAATGTCGCCCATTAAGTCGACGAAAACGTTGGAAATTAGTCAAAATTATTTCGAAATCATCTTTAATTAGTTAAGTTATACTTTTATGATTTACCCTCAAACGATGTTAACAGTCGCCGATAATACTGGCGCTAAGAAAATTATGTGTATAAGAGTACTAGGCGGGAATAAAAAATATGCAGAAATTGGTGACTCAATTATTGCTGTAGTGAAAGAAGCAATTCCAAATATGCCTATTAAACGATCTGCTGTTGTCAGAGCAATCGTGGTACGAACTAAAAAAACTGTCCGTCGACAAGATGGTATGTATATTCGATTTGATGATAATGCTGCAGTAATTGTTAATGTAGATAATAATCCTCGGGGTACACGAGTTTTTGGTCCTGTTGCTCGTGAAATTCGTGACAGGAATTTTTCAAAAATTGTATCATTAGCACCGGAGGTTTTATAAATGGCAAAGCAGCAAAAAATACATCTTAAAATCGGTGATGTTGTAAGAATTATCTCAGGGTTTAATAAAAACGAAATTGGTGAAGTTGTAAAAATTAATAAAAAGACTGGGAAAGTATTAGTAAAAGGAGTGAATTTTAAGTTTAAACATATTAAACCTAATAATGAAAACGAAATTGGTGAAATCAAACAATTTGAAGCTCCGATTCATCATTCCAATGTAAAATTAAATATAAAAGAAGTATCGTAATATGTTAAATCAACATTCATTAGAAGAAATTGCTGACATTCATCGTTTACTTGATGATATAAAAAAAGAATACGAAGAAGGTATTAAACCAGTTTTACTAAAGAATAGTCCAAAATTATTTAAAAATCCACATACTGTTCCTAAACTGAAAAAAATTCAAATTAATCGTGGGTTAGGGTTGGCAGCTCAAAATACAAATGTTTTAAAAAAAAGTATTGAAGAATTTGAAAAAATTACTGGTCAAAAACCTCTCATTACAAAATCTAAAAAAGCTATTGCTGGATTTAAAATCCGTGAAAATATGGAATTAGGTTTATCTGTAACCTTACGTGGTGAAAAAATGTATACATTTTTAACCAAATTAATTTTCTTTACATTTGCTCAAATTCGTGATTTCCGTGGATTATCAATGCGAAGCTTTGATAAGGCAGGAAACTATACATTAGGGTTAAAAGAACAATTAATTTTTCCAGAAATTGATTATGAAGATGTTGAACAAACACAAGGCTTCACGATTACTATTGTGATAGAAAACTGTTCACCAAAATATCGAGCAAAAACAATGGATAAACTTTTAAACGGAATGATTTTGTTTAAATTTTTAAGATTTCCATTAAATGATTGTGGTTATTACGATAAATATTCATCTTTTTCTGAGATTAATCAAGTGTGGGATCGCAAAAAACATTTGAAACGTAAACGATGGTCTCAAGAATAAAAAAGTAAAAATGATTAATTTATAAGGAGATAATTGTGGTAACGGATACTATTTCAGATATGTTAACAAGAATTAGAAATGCGACTATGGTAAAACATCAAATTGTACAAATTCCTGCTACAAAAATGTCGTTAGCAATTGTATCAATACTTAAAGAAGAAGGTTTTATTGAAGATTTTGAAAGTTATACCGAAGATAAATTTAAGTATTTACTAATTTCATTAAAATATGTTGGGAAGTCAAGACAGCCTGTAATTTGTAAAATTAAACGAGTTAGTAAACCAGGCTTACGTGTTTATTCGAATTCGAAAGAATTACCAAGAGTTTTAGATAATTTAGGGATAGCGATTATTTCTACATCAAAAGGAGTAATGACAAATCTAAAAGCTAAAGATCTTGGAATTGGTGGTGAAGTTTTATGCTATATATGGTAAATACAAGGAGTTTTTAAAATGTCACGTATCGGTAAATTGCCAATTACTATACCAGAAAACGTTGATGTTACGTATAGTGGATCTGAGATGACAGTGAAAGGAAAATTTGGAACATTACAAATGACAATTCCAGAAACGATTGGAATTGAAGAAGACAATGGTATTCTAATGGTAAGTTTAAAAAATAATACACGAAATCTACGTTCTATGCATGGATTGTATCGAACATTAATCAATAATATGGTTATTGGAGTTTCTGAACAATTCGAAATAACTTTAATTTTAAAAGGGGTTGGATATCGTGCAGCAGTTCAGAAAAATGAAGTAGTTTTAAATTTAGGCTATAGTCATCCAGTAACACTAGAAATCCCAGAAGGAATATCAGTTGAAGTAGTTAAAAATACAACAATAAACTTAAAGTCTTGTGATAAAGAACTTCTAGGTCTATTTGCAGCAAACATTCGGGCTTGGAGACAGCCTGAACCTTATAAAGGGAAGGGAATTCTTTATAAAGACGAACAAATTATTCGTAAAGCGGGTAAGTCGGCAAAATAAGAAATTGACTAATTCCCTTCTAATTTTATTAGTAACAGTAAAATTTAATCTAACGTTATTTAATTCGTAAAAAAGTGTTACTAGTTTATACCGATTTACTAATCAATTAACTTTTGATCTAAGGTGAGATTTTAAAGTCAATTATAATTCTTTTTCTAGGAATTCTAAAAGTTCTTATAATCTTAAAAATTACAAATTATAATTATGAAATTTTCAAAACGAGCTTTATTGAAATTAAAAAACAAAAATAAGCGCCTAAAACCCACGAAATATAAAAAGTTAAAACGTCAAACTTTGCGTGGTACAGTGAAAGGAACAAGTGAAAGACCACGTTTATCAGTCTATCGTTCAAATGAAAATATTTATGCTCAAATAATTGATGACACAAATTCGAAAACATTAGTAGCATGTTCTACGTTAGACCGCGCTATTAAACTTACGATTTCAACGGGACGAACGTGTGATGCTTCACGAATTATGGGAGAAAAATTAGCAGAACGTAGTTTAAAACAAAATATTACAAAAATTGTATTTGATCGCGGTCCTTATTTATATCATGGACGTATTAAAGCTTTAGCTGATGGGGCAAGAGCTGGTGGTCTTCAGTTTTAACTTAAAATTTGAAAATAAGTATACAAGTTGAATTAATTTTATGAGTAGCGATTTAAAACAACTAAATAAAGGAAAAAAGAATTCTCGCCGTAGTACTAATCTACAAGAACCAAAATTTGTAGAACGATTAATAAAAATTAGTCGAGTTTCAAAAGTAACGAAAGGTGGAAAAAAATTAAGTTTCCGAGCAATTGTAGTAGTTGGAGATGAAAATGGAAAAGTCGGAGTTGGTGTAGCAAAGGCAGATGATGTAGTGAATGCATTCAAAAAAGCAAAAACAGATGGACGAAAAAATTTAATAACATTTCCAATTACAAAATCGTTAAGTATACCGCACGATGTAAATGGTAACTTTGGAGCTTGTAAAATAATTATGCGGCCATCTATTGAAGGGTCTGGTGTTATTGCGGGTGGAGCAGTAAGAATCGTCTTAGAAGTTGCAGGTGTTAAAAATGTTATTGCAAAACAATTAGGATCAAATAATTTATTAAACAATGCTCGAGCATCAATTAATGCTCTTCAAAATCTAACAACAAAATCACAAGTCGCTAAAAAGCGAAATATTGATGTATAGTAAATTATTAAATATGAATTGAAATTATCAAAGTGAAGATTAATAAAGAAATTAGAGACATTATAGTAAAGCGTTTATTAGTTAGTCTTGGCGTACTACTATTTATTCGAGTAGGGACTTTTCTTCCTGTTCCAGGAATTAATCATAGTGATTTGGCATTTTATATTCAGACACATTCACTTACTAAGAGCTTAGTAAGTACATTTTCTGGTGATGATACGTTTGTGATTGGATTATTTACGTTAAATATATTTCCATATATAAATGCGTCGATATTAGTTCAGCTTATCATTAGTTTTTCTCCAACTTTCTCGAAATTACAAAAAGAAGGTGATTTGGAAGGACGACGTTTGCTTAATCGTTTGACACGTTTTATTACTTTAATTTGGGCTTTTATTCAGAGTATAAGTTTAGCTATTTATTTAAAACAAATCTTATTTGATTGGAGTATTGGATTAGCTTTTGAAATCGTAATCTGGTTAACAACTGGTTCAATGATTGTATTATGGTTAAGTGAATTAATAACAGATTATGGACTTGGTAATGGTGCATCGTTATTAATCTATACGAATATTATTTCAAGTTTACCAAATCTCTGCAAAAAAGTAATTACTGAGAATGGACAAAATTTAACACCTTCTTCAATAATAGGTGTGGCTTTTTTAGTTTTTGTTTCTTTATATGGGATCGTTTTATTACAAGAAGGAGTTCGAATTATTCCTTTAATATCCTCAAAACAATTGAACCAATCCTCATTACAAGATTCAGAGGCATCCAATAATTATATACCGTTACGTTTCAATCAAGCCGGTGTAATGCCTATTATATTAACCACGGCGGTGCTAGTTATTCCCAATTATGTGAGTAATTTAGGATTATTGCCAATTATAAGTCTTCCAGTGTTTCTGGAATCGTCAAGATTAATTTATTGGATCAGTTATTTTACATTAATTCTACTATTCAGTTCTTTTTATTCAACAATCGTTTTAAATCCGAAAGATATTTCGGATCAATTACAAAAAATGGCGGTAACAATTCCAGGTATTCGACCAGGTATTCAAACCACTTTTTATTTAAAACAAGTAATGAAACGAATAACATTTGTTGGTGCAGTAATGTTAGCTGTACTAGCAACCGTGCCAAGTTTTATAGAAGTAACATTAAATATTTCGAGTCTTAATGGATTAAGTACAACATCATTATTAATTTTAGCTGGTGTAGTATTGGATATAGTTCGTGAAGTTAAGAATATTTATTATTCGAACGTTTATAATAATATGTATCAGTAAACTAAATAAAAAATTATTAATTAAGAAGTAAAAATGAAAGTTCGTCCTTCAGTTAAAAAAATGTGTGATAAGTGTCGAGTAATTAAAAGACATGGAAAAGTTATGGTAATTTGTTCAAATCCGAAACATAAGCAACGTCAAGGATAAAATACTTTAAAAGGAGTTCACAAAATGGTCAGATTAGTTGGTGTTGATTTACCAAGAAATAAAAGAATTGCCTACGGGCTTACATATATTCATGGTATTGGGCTTACAAGTGCAAGAAAAATTATTGAAATAGCGAATATTAGCCCTGAAACACGTGTGAGTGATATAACTACTGAACAAGCAATAGCATTGCGAGAAGCATTAGAAAATCCAGAGCTAGATTTAAAACTGGAAGGTGACTTACGAAGATTTAATGGTTTAAATATCAAACGATTAAATGAAATAAATTGTTATAGAGGAAAACGACATCGAACTAATTTACCTGTTCGAGGACAACGAACTCGGACAAATGCTCGTTCAAGACGTGGTTCAAAGAAAACTGTTACTGGAAAGAAAAAATAATATTATTTTGAATAGTCTTAAATCTATTAAATTTATATATTTATATGGCACAAACAATTAGAAAATCAACTATTAAAAAAGATAAAAGTAATTTTACGAGTGGTATTGTTCATATTCAATCCACATTTAATAATACGATAGTAACAATTACAAATTTAACAGGTAATACAATTGCCTGGGCTTCTGCAGGGAGTACAGGTTTTAAAGGTGCTCGTAAAAGTACACCTTTTGCAGCTCAAACAGCGGCAGAAAAAGCTGCTCTAGATGCATTAAGTACTGGAATGAAAAGTGTTGAAATATTAGTAAAAGGACAGGGATCTGGGCGTGAAACAGCTATTCGAGCAATAGAAGGTGCTGGTTTTGAAATTACTTCTATTCAAGATATTACAGCTGTTCCACATAATGGCTGTCGACCTCCAAAACGACGTCGAGTTTAAAATTTATATTTCTACGAAATTTAAATATGAATGATATTTCTATTAAATGTCTTAAATCAGAAAAGATTCAATCCGGTGCTAGTTATGGACAATTTTTAATAAATTCTTTACGGCCAGGGCAAGGTATAACAATTGGAAATCAATTCCGACGAGTACTCTTAGGTGATTTAGGTGGTACAGCAATTTCAGCAATTAGAATTGCAGGAGTACGTCACGAATTTTCAACTATTCCTGGAGTTCGAGAAGATATTCTTGAAATATTATTAAATTTAAAAGGAATTGTTCTAAAAAGTAAAACAACTGATTTAGAATTTGGACGTTTAAAAGTTCAAGGACCTACAGTAATTACAGCTGATTTAATCCAATTACCATCTAATGTAGAAATTATAAATCCTAATCATTATATTGCAACAATTTCTACTTCTAATGTTCTTGAAATTGAGTTTAAATTTGAATATGGAACCGGGTATAAATTAGCGTCGCAAATGTTTGCAAGCGAATCTGATAATTATTTACAATTAGATACTATATTTATGCCTGTTCAAAAAGTAGATTTTAAAATAGAAAATGTTTATGATACTACTAACAATATAACTGAGCGATTGTTTATTGATATTTGGACCAATGGTAGTATTTCACCAAATGAAGCAATACAATCTGCTGCTCAAATTATTATTGACTTATTTACTTCATTGATTCAAAATAAAGAAACAACTGAAAAGAATGAAACAGAAACAAGAACTCATTCAATAAGTATTGAACCATATACGAATATTGCAATTGAAGAATTACAACTCTCAGTTAGAGCTTATAATTGCTTAAAAAAGGCGCAAATAAATACTGTTGGCGATTTATTGCAATACTCTCCCGAAAAATTACAAGAGTTGAAAAATTTTGGACGTAAGTCTGCAGATGAAGTATTTTCAACATTAAAAAATAAGTTGGGAATTATTTTAAAGTAATTAATACCTTTAATTAAAACTTATTAAATAACGATTACTATTAATTATTTAATTTCAAATAAAAATTTATGAATTCTTTAAATAAAACATTTTTACCAAGTGAAAAATACGAAAATCGAAATTGGTTTCTTATTGATTGTAAAGGTCAAAAATTAGGCCGATTAGCAACCCTAATTGCTGCATTATTAAAGGGCAAAATAAAGCCGCATTATTATCCTTCAATTGATGTTGGAGATTATGTAGTATTAGTTAATGCTGATTCAATCATAGTAAACGAAGATAGTAAACATTATCTTGTTTATAATCCAGGAAAACCTGGAAGTTCTTTAAAAATTAAAAATGTTTCTGATTCTCTTTCTACATTAACAATAGAAAGAGCTGTAAAAGGAATGTTATCAGAAACAGAAACAAAACGATTAATAAGACGATTAAATATATATCGAGATCAAAATCATCCACATGAAGCACAAAATCCTATTAAATTAGATGTTTCAAATTTAAAGTTTGATATCGAATCGACTGTCCCAACTAGATAATCGAGTTAAATTAATCTAAACCATTAACAAAAATAAATTAAATTATTGATATTTTAAGTATATGAGTTCTAATATAAAATTGGTTTTCCAAAAAGCTAATATTGGCCTTGGAAAACGAAAACAAGCTGTTGCAAGAGTCTTTCTTGTTCCAGGAGAAGGAAATATTATCATCAATAAAGTTCCAGGTGATAAATATTTACAATATAATGAAAGTTATTTAAATAAAGTTTGGTCTCCTTTAGAAAAGTTAAATTTAGAGAAACAATTCGATATTATTGCTTTAGTGAAAGGGGGTGGACTGACAGGTCAAACTGAAGCTATTCAATTAGGAGTTGCCAGATTACTATGTAAAATGGAAAATCAGAATCGTCCAATTTTAAAACCATTTGGGTTTTTAACACGTGATTCAAGAATTAAAGAGCGTAAAAAATACGGTTTACGAAAAGCTCGAAAAGCTCCACAATATTCAAAACGTTAAAAAATTATAATATATGCCAAAATCTGAAATACAGCCTACATGGTTTAAAGATACGCCTATCTTTTGTGATGGAAAGCCATTATGTTTAATTGGATCGACAAAACGTGAATTACAAGTTGATATTTGGTTAGCAAATCATCCTTTTTATACGGATTCACAAGTTCTTATTGATAGTGAAGGTCGTGTTGAAAAATTTATGAAAAAATATCAATTAGATTCAAATGAACAATAATTCAATAAAAATATTTATCGATAAATTTTAAAATTTATGCCAACTATACAACAATTAGTCCGTTCACGACGTGTACAAATAAAAAAGAAAACAAAATCACCTGCACTTGTGAATTGTCCTCAACGACGTGGTGTTTGTACACGAGTATATACAACAACACCCAAAAAACCTAATTCAGCGATTAGAAAAGTTGCAAGGGTTCGTCTAACATCAGGTTTTGAGGTGACAGCTTATATCCCAGGAATTGGTCATAATTTACAAGAGCACGTGCGAATTGGATAAATAAATTGCGATACCAGTTAACTGGTCTCACTGGAAGAATGTGAATAAAACCAATGACTCACCTAAAGGGGAAATCCGGAGGGGACAATAGCATGTCATTAAAGCGCATTGAGGGATAATCCCTATTCCCGAGATGATGTGCGAGGTTAAAGAAGAATATGGATAAAGCTAGACAGCTTGAAACTTAGAGTATGTGCGGGCCCTGTAACTCGGGTAACATGGGGAAAATCGGTTATCTTGACGTTTTAGATGAAAAGAGTGCTCGTCACGCTAAACTTCCAACGTCAACACTAGTTATTATATATAAGAAAATAAGCTCGAACGGGTGTCCTAAGTTCTTAGTACGCAATTTATTGAAACCAATATAACTCGCTAAAGTTAGCAATTTCTATGCGAGAAGAGCCCTGATTGGGGGTAGCCTTATTGTCCTAAAAGTTTTTTAATGTCCTGAATGGGATGTCAAATTAAAAAATGGATTAAGACTAAGACCAGTTTAGTAATAAATTGATATCTTATGATAAGGGGGAAAGCCGTATGCAGTGAAAGTTGCACGTACGGTTTGGGAACAAGTATTTCTACTCCACAAAATGGTGGATAGGGTTACTGAGTTTCATTCTGTTGTGTTGATTCGTGGTGGTCGTGTAAAAGATTTACCCGGTGTTCGATATCATATCGTTCGAGGTGCCTTAGATACAGGGGGTGTAAAAAATAGAACCCAAGGACGTTCAAAGTACGGTGTAAAAAAACCAAAAGCTGAAAAATAATAATATAAAAGAAAAAAATTTCTAAATTAAATTATGTCTCGTCGAAATATTTCAAAAAAACGATTTCCCGAAGCCGATTCTGTTTACAATAGTTATTTAGTAAGTTTACTGATTACAAGAATTTTAAAATCTGGTAAAAAAACAATAGCAAACAATATTGTTTATCAAGCCTTTGATATTATTAAGAAAAAAACAAATGAAGATCCATTAGAGATTTTTGAAAAGGCAATACGTAATGCGAGTCCAATAGTTGAAGTAAAAGCTCGACGCGTCGGGGGTTCGACATATCAAGTACCGATTGAAGTTAGTGGCTTTCGAGCAACTAATTTAGCATTACGTTGGATCATTCGTTACGCTCATCAACGAGCTGGACGAAGTATGTCAATTAAATTAGCGAATGAAATTATTGACACATCAAACGATATAGGTAATACTATAAAAAAAAAGGAAGAAACACATAAAATGGCGGAAGCTAACAAAGCTTTTGCTCATTTTAGATATTAATTCTAACTAAATTTATTCTCGCTAAAAGCTAAATAAAAACTCATAAATTTAAAAAACTTAAAGGAATTAAAAAATGGCACGTGAAAAATTTGAACGTACAAAACCGCATGTTAATATTGGAACAATTGGTCACGTTGATCACGGTAAAGTGCGAATGAAATAGACATTAGACGTTGTTGTCTGTAAGAAGACAACTCCACTGTTTGGAATGTGGATAAGACCAATAACTTACCTTTAGAGGAAACTCGAGGGGGACTATAGCATGTTATTAAAGCTTATATGCGATCTAGTCGTTAAGATCAAGAGAATAAGCAAGGTCAATAGATTAGAAATCTAAGAGATTAGATATATGGTTAAAGCTAAACTGCCTGAACTCTAGATATGACGCGGATCCTGATCGCTGGGGGGCAAGTAACGATTATCGGCCTCAGGAGTATTCTTCTTAACCAGTTTTACCGTTTAAGAGGTCCAAACAATACTCCCGTCTGCCCTTGAGAAGGGAAAGAATATCGAATGGAGAACCTAAGTTATCTAACACTCGTCAATGTACGAAAATCATATAGTTCGCTAAGGGAAGTAATTCCTATGCGAAAGGAGCCTCCAGTTAGGAGGCAGGAAATTCAACCCCAAGAAATTTTAATTATCCCGGAGGAGGATCAAATGAAAGGATTAGAACGACTTGGAGTAGTTCGAGAGTTAAGCCGGTATAATCCCAGATGGGAACATAAGGATTTATTTCGACTTCTTCGAAAAGAAGACATTTGGGTGGCTGCCTACGAAAATATCAAAGGAAATCGGGGAGCATTAACTCCTGGAGTAACAAAAGAGACTCTAGATGGAACTGGTGTAAAACGCTTACAAAAAGTACAAATGGAAGTACTAGAAGAAAGATATCAGTTCCAACCCGTGAAACAGACATGGATTCCTAAACCAGATGGACGAAAACGTCCTCTTGGAATCCCAACGCCGAATGATAAATTGGTTCAAGAAGTTATTCGAATGATTTTAGAAGCTATCTATGAACCGAACTTTGATAATAGAAGCTTCGGTTTCCGAAGTGGAAGAGGTGTCCATGATGCATTAGAATGTGTTGAAAAAGAATTTAGATGGATGGACTGGGTAATTAAAGGCGATATTAAAAACGCTTACCCGACTATTGATCATAAGATATTATGTGAAATTTTATCCCTACGCATTAAAGATCAGAGATTCATGAATTTGATTCGAAAGTCTTTAAAATGCGGTGTATATGATAATCCATATAGGCTATACTCCAAATTAGGAGTACCTCAGGGAAGTATTGTCTCACCTATTCTAGCAAACATTTATTTTAATGAATTAGATCAATGGATAATAAAAAAATCAGAAGAAGTTTACGTAGAAAAATCTTCAAAACGTCATCCAGAATACAAACAATTAGAATACCAAATTAAAAAGGTATCTAAATTAGCAAATGAGGCAGATCGCAATTCAAAATTGCGAGATAAATACGTTCGAGAAATCAAACGCTTTATTCAACAACGAAATCAAACTCCTAGTCTTTTAGATAAAGGAATTGAAATCCAATACGTTCGCTATGCGGATGATTGGATTGTTGGTGTTAAAGGCCCATTTGAGTTAGCTGAACAAATCAAGGTTGAAATAGATTATTTCTTAAAGAAACATCTAAAACAAGAACTAGATCCTAATAAAACAAAATTAATTAATTTAAGATCCGGAAAATTCACTTTTCTAGGTTATGAAATATTTCTTCCACGAAATATGAAATTAGTTAAATATAAAAAGGATAAGGGTAAACAAACAGTTCGTAGGTCTAAACCTATCTTACGATTTCAATTACCTATAGAGAAAGTTACTAAACGTCTTCAGGAAAGAGGTTATATTACCTTTAACGGTAACAAAATTCGTCCTATTAGTAAGGGTAGTTATACCCCACTAGAGGATGAGGTTATTGTTAAACATTTCAGGAGCGTTTGGTTGGGATTATTTAACTTCTATTCTGGAAGTACTAACCGGTCACATCTGCAATACATTCACTATTTGTTACATACGTCATGCGCAATGACATTAGCACATCGTCATCGATCGTCTAGTAACAAAATATTTAAGAAACATGGTAAAAAACTAGAAATACGAGATAAAATCTCTAAAGTTATTGTCTCTTTTCCATATCAAACTAGTTGGAAGTTTTCTGATAGAAAATGGCAAACTGCCAAAGTCTTTAAGGATCCTTTTACGATATACGCTAATCGTGTATCATAAACCAGATTAAATAAACCGTGTTGTATCTGTCAGTCAAGAAACAATATCGAAATGCATCATGTAAAACATGTGCGAAAACAAGGATATCGTTAGAGAGGATTTCATGCCGAAATGGCACTCCTTAATAGAAAACAAGTTCCATTGTGCAAACAATGTCATATTGCTGTACACATGGGATTATACGATGGAATTAGATTGTCAATTCTTGATTAACTATCGAATGAATTTCTGGAGAGCCGTATGCATTGAAAGGTGCACGTACGGTTCGGGAACAGGCTATTGTACTCCTTCTTCGAAGGATATGGTTGCCGAGTTTCACACAACTTTAACAGCTGCAATTACTGCTACTTTAGCGTTAGACGGAAATTGTGAAGTTAAAGATTATTCAGATATTGATGGTGCTCCTGAAGAACGAGCACGTGGTATTACAATTAATACTGCTCATGTAGAGTATGAAACTGAGAATCGTCATTACGCTCACGTAGATTGTCCGGGTCACGCGGATTATGTAAAAAACATGATTACTGGAGCAGCTCAAATGGATGGAGCTATTTTAGTAGTTTCAGCAGCTGATGGTCCAATGCCACAAACTCGTGAACATATCTTATTATCAAAACAAGTTGGTGTTCCTGATATTGTAGTTTTCTTAAATAAAGAAGATCAAGTTGATGATGCTGAATTATTAGAATTAGTAGAGTTAGAAGTAAGAGAATTACTTTCTGCTTATGATTTTCCAGGTGATGATATTCCAATTTGCCCAGGATCTGCATTACAAGCAATTGAAGCAATATCATCAAATCCAGATATTCGTCGTGGAGATAATCCTTGGGTAGATAAGATTTATGCATTAATGGATGCAGTTGATGAGTATATTCCAACACCAGAACGTGATACCGAAAAAACATTCTTAATGGCAATTGAAGATGTTTTCTCAATTACTGGTCGTGGTACTGTTGCAACAGGTCGTATTGAACGTGGTATTGTGAAAGTAGGTGAGAACGTTGAGATCGTTGGTATCGGTGATACACAAACAACAACAGTTACTGGTATTGAAATGTTCCAAAAAACTTTAGAAGAAGGTTTTGCAGGTGATAATGTTGGTATTTTATTACGAGGAGTTACTCGAGAAGATATTGAACGTGGAATGGTATTAGCAAAACCTGGTACAATTACACCACACACGAATTTTGAAGCTGAAGTTTATGTGTTAACGAAAGATGAAGGTGGTCGTCATACTCCATTCTTTACAGGTTACAGACCTCAATTTTATGTACGAACAACAGATGTAACAGGTGCTATTACTCAATTTACAGCGGATGATGGTTCAGTTGTAGAAATGGTAATGCCTGGAGATCGTATTAAGATGACAGCCGAATTAATTTATCCAGTTGCTATTGAAGAAGGTATGCGATTTGCAATCCGTGAAGGTGGACGTACTATTGGTGCAGGTGTAGTTTCTAAAATTATTAAATAATTAAAAGTTTATATGGAAATAAAAACGAATGCGAAAATTCGTGTAAGATTAGAATCTTTTAACCATGAACTTCTAGTTTCTTCATGTCAAAAAATTGTGAATATCTTACAAAATACTCCTTTAAATTCAATTGGAGTTGTTACATTACCAACTCATAAACGTATTTATTGTGTATTAAGATCACCTCATGTTGATAAAGATTCAAGAGAACAGTTTGAAATTCGAGTTCATAAACGTATCTTAGAAATTTATTACGATTCAGAGGTTGAAATTTTTGACTTGTTGTCAGAGGCAGATTTACCACCTGGAGTATTTTATCGTATTTGTTTATCCTAAGTTAGTAACTTAGGATAAACAAAATTATAGAGTAATTGAAAGACTTTTAGAGAGGTTGGTAAAGAAGATACTCCATAGATTAGAAAACAAGACAAATTAAAAGCTCTTTGGTTATCCTTTCTGCTATTAATTAGCTGAAAAGAATTTTTAAAGTAGATCTTTATCACATTGTTTTAACTTTCGATCGTAACACAAGTCAATTCGACCAAGATTTGTATGTTCTAAATCAAAAACAGACCCATCAAAGATTTGAAATTTCAAATAGCCATAGAACAATTCCGCATGCCGTCCCTTAAAACGTAAAGTGGTTCCGTTCCAATACCTGTTTGAATTGACGACAAATTCAGCTGTAAAAAGACATCTATTATCCCCAATTAATAAATGTCTCTTCCTGTGTGACTGATCGAATAAAATACATCGACAATTCAGGGTATCAGACAAGAAATTAGCGATTCTTTTAATTTGTTCAAGATTATTAAATTGTAAATTTAAACTCAAATAATCTATTCTTAAGCCTTCTGAATCAAAACAAATATCACTAACAGTAGTATTCACAGTCAATTCTGTTAACCTAAAGTTTTAGCAATTAAAATACCACATAAACTCCTGCTACCGGCATACATGCTATACAAGTAATACCTGCGGCAATAGACAGAGCAGGTTTACTTCGTGCAACCTTAAGGGCTTGATTTAGAGCTTCTTTACCCCCTTCAGACCCTACCACATCTTTTGCGGCATCAGCAGCATCCACAGCTGCAGCTGATCCAATTACAAGGGCAGCAGAAAATAAACTTATACCAATTTGACCAAGCTTATTTAATGTTTTCTTTTTTAATGAAATATTTTCATTTGTGTTATTCATAATTGTAATATATAATAATACTCAATATTAAACCTGCAACAATTCGCTTGAGTTGGGAATCACTTCTGTAATTCTTAATCCTTATTAGACGTCACTTTTAATATTTTTAACAGACTAAATAAAAAATATTTTAGAAACTGAATAGTCCTAATTCAAGGGTTTATCTTAGAAAATTTTTAATTAGGACTATTCATTCTATTGTTTTATCATTTTACGTAGAAAATCAAACTAACCACTCTTATAATTCAGAAGATCGCTCTTGTCTCTCTTGATCTGACAACTTATCAACGTACGAAGAAGTTGTATCTAATCTTCGATGGCCGACTGATTGTTTTACAAATTCAATATCTTTGGTATCTTTCCAAAGTTTAGATATATGACCAATTCGAAAACTATGACTAGTAATAAAGGGCTGATCTGGCAGACTTCTCGAAACGGAGCGCATTACTCGATTAACGTCCCTTGTAATTGTATCACGCCGTAACATTCTATCATGATGTAACTCAGAAGTAAATACGTATGAATCTCGAGTTTTCATATGGAAAAGAAATTTAAAGTCTCTTTCTCTTTCTTTTACCACTTTTTTACCTTCTTGTGTTAAAAAAGCTTTATGACTACTAGGACCCCGTTTGGAACGATCGATC
>Ga0210366_10000018_pt1 | contig 16968 bp, 15 predicted proteins | sample S641metaT_FD_190380 | JGI IMG/M metagenome (GOLD analysis project Ga0210366, IMG submission 190380) | Metatranscriptome of estuarine sediment microbial communities from the Columbia River estuary, Washington, United States - S.641... | ecosystem: Environmental > Aquatic > Marine > Intertidal... | reverse complement strand
GCAGATCCAATTCAAAATAACGTCGGTCGGAGAAACCTCGATATGGCAAGTAAATGAGGTTTCTATAACAGGGGAAAACCCCTCGGTCCCCTTCGGTCCTGGCATATTTCTCGGCCCTGGCGGTATCGTTCGGTAAAGATGGAAACACTTTCTCCAGAGTCCGTAAAGATACTGAACGACTTCAACGCGCTTGCTCAGTTTAAGTCCACTCCGATTTTTGAACGATTTATGAAATGCCACCTTAAAGTGCGTGCCCTCTTCGCCGGGAACCAGGGAGGAAAGACCTGCTACGTGATCCGGGACTACATCTTCAGGTTCCTGTCCATGCACCCGGTCGCGTCCAAGAACTTCAACTGGCTGGTGTGTAGCAGCAAGGGGCATAAGTATCCCTTGGCGTTCCGGCAACCCGAAACCGTCTGTGGGTACAAAGGATGCGACGGAGTGCTGAAATTCTACTCCGACCCGTTCCGGAAAGTACGGTTCGCTTCCGAAAACCTGCCGATGCAGAACACGACCTCTGGAGCCGCGGAACAGGGCGGAGGGACCGTGATCGAAGTTCGCAACACTCAGTACCCGGAACTCCTGAAGTGGATCCCGAGGCACCTCATCAAGAAGGACATCAACCAGCGCAACTCCGTGATGGTGATTCGGGACATCTGGGGGGGGCCAGATATCGTTCTTGAGTTCGTGTCCTACAACCAGGATGTGCAGGCCATGGCGGGGGTCCAGCTTAAATCTGTGTGGGCCGACGAGCAGCCGCCGAAAGCGTTCCTCGAGGAAATGAGGATGCGCCTCCTGGCGACGGACGGGGATCTCGTGATCTCCCTCACGCCTGCGGAGCGGCTGTCTTACCTGTTCGATGAAGTATATGAGCCGGCTGCGGTCTATTACAGGAGCGACGTGATCTGCAAGGAGTTCGGTATCGAGCCGGTGGAGCATACCGAATCGAAGAAGTCAATCGCTGTGTTCCAGATGGCAACCGACGATAATCCTACGCTGGACCCTGCCGCCATCAACCGGATATTTGAGGACCTTGACGCTGGAGATCCCGACGTGATCGCCATTCGTCGATACGGGATGTTCCGGGCGGTGTCGTCCACTATTTTCAAGGCGTTCACATTCGATACGCACCTCATCTCCCACGAGAAATGGTTCCCGCACGGGGTCCCGGACAAGTGGATGCATGCCCGAAGCATCGATTACCATCCGGTAGTGCCGTGGGCCGTGATCCACGTATCCCTCTCTGACACCAACGAGTGCTTCGTCTGGTGGGAAAACACCCCGGACCCCACACGCCTCACCACGGACGAGATTGCGGATACCCTTGCAAGGTCCTCCCGGGAGTACCTGTTCCGGATCGACCGAATCGACCCGCTGGCGAACGTGAAGATTGCGAAACGCACCAAGGACAACGACCGCACGACGTCTGTGCGAGAGGACTTAAACGACGAACTCCGCAAACTCAAGAAGAAGGGGCTTGGCACAGGGGGCGCCTTCCTCGGGTTCGATACCAAGGGGACCAGGGGGAGGGAGCAGATCCGAATCAGGTTGAAGAACTCGAAGGAGTGCGGAGAGCCGTTCAACAACGAGCGGAAGGACGAGCACGGGAACGAATACTACGTCCCGACGCTCTGGATCACGGACCAATGCCCCAAGATGGCGAAGTCCATGAAGAACTGGCGCCTCGAGGTTCACGCGAATTCGTCGGCCCTCGTGACCAAGGACGAGAACGAAACACCGCAGCAGAAGTGGAGCCATTTCCCAATGGCCTTGGAGGGAATCCTGAAGGAAAGCGCGTTCCGTCCAAGGGTCTTCATCCCTCGAGAGGACGACCGGGACAGGAGCCTGTACTTTTCGGGGAGGAGGGCTGGCAGAGATGCCGAGATACGATTTCGAATGTAGGAAGTGCGATATGGTGTTCGAGTTGGGATGTACGCTGGAACAGCGACAGGCCCACGAAGAGGGGGTAGACGAGATCAAATGCCCCGTGTGCGAAAAGGAGACGCTTCACCAGGTCTTGTCTCCGATACGGTTTGCCGTGAACTGACGAAAGGAAGGTAGCGACATGGCAAAGGCAACGGCGAAGGGAAAGAGGAGGGCCTACACGCCAGAGGACCGCGTGGATATGATCCTCGCATCCATTGTGCTGGACGACGAGGTGCGGACCTCTATTCAGAACCAGAGTCAGCCATCCGTATCGTTCGAAACAATGATCGATATGCTGGAGTGCAAGAGGAGCCAGAAGAAGTACAACTGGATGAGCGATATATTCATTCCGGAGTACGCTTCCCAGGTCCTTACCGCTTCCGCGATCGATGCGTCTCAATACTTCGCCAACCGGGACTTCGTGGAGGCGTACCTTCAGGACACGTCGGACGAGGCGGAAAAGAAGAAAGACGCCGCGAAGGAACTCATCAACCGCACCCTGAACAGGGTCAACCTGTACTACTACCAGAAGTTCATGCGAGCGAGGCTCCTGAACGATATGGCCGGGAACGTCTACGCAAGGCTCTGGTGGGAACGGGAAGACGCAGAAGTTGTGCTTCGACACGAGGATCGCGCTGTACCGACCGAGCGGGATATCTTCGGAAACCCGGTGTCCATGGAGAACGAGCACCTTCGGGAGTTCAAGATCGCAAAGGTGCCGGTCTATGGAAAAATGCCGGTGGTGGACCAGTTCAACTTCGACCTGCTCGACGGCCGGAACGTATTCACTCCCTTGGGGTACTTCTACTCCGTGCAGGACATGCCGTGGCTTACGGTTCGGTTCGAGCGCACCCTTTCGCAGCTCAAGAAAGACGCGAAGCGCATGGGGTACAAGAACCTCGACCGGGTAGCAGAGATGGTTCCCCCGGACGAGACGAAGACCTCGAGGGCTTCCGCGAACGATACCGGGGAGGGTACGTTCCCGAAGAGAACCCCCGAAAAGCCGTTCGACGTATACGAGAGGCACGGCCTGTTTTGGTGCAAGATTAAGAAGCGGGATCGGTACGGAGATCCCATGGAAGTCGAGCCCGGGATCAACGACGACGGGACGTACATGGAGGAGTCGGAAGATGTTGAACTCCTCGAAACCATTTCGACTTTCGTAGAGTCCGGGACGAACCGCATCAACATACGGTTCCAGTTGCAACCGTATCGTGACACGAGCGGGAAGAGATACAAGCCAGTCGTTCGGGGGCTTTGCTTCATCCATCCGACGAAAGACAGCGGGCTTGGGGATTCGGTGTTCTCTGCTGAACTCCAGACGGCCCTAAACGATACCTACAACATGGGGATGGACCGGGAGCAACTTTCTATCCTCCCGACCCTTCTCACGAGACGGGACTCGACCGGGGAGAACAGTACGATCTATATCGCGCCGGGGCACCCGATCGAACTGGAAGACCCGAAGGCGGACCTTGACTACCTGCGAGTGGACTCCAAGCTCGACCAGACCCTCGCGGGGGTAGGGTTCCTCCAGAACACGATGCAGCGCATCAAGGCCACAGGGCCGACGCAATACGGAGAAACCCCAGGAAGGGCATCCACCTCAGCAACCGCCGTTGCCGGAGCGGAGGCGCATAGTAGCACGCGAAACAACTTTCGGTCGATCACGTTCGAGTTCACGTTTCTCCAGGAGTTCTACCGCATGATTCTCCTGATGACCTGGCAGTTCGCACATTCATCCACCGCGGAAAAACTCATGGGGGATAAGATCGAAAACTTCGACGCCGGAGCGAACTACCTGTTCAAGCCGGTGTCTCAGGCCATCGAAACCGAGTACAGCCGGGACAACAAGATAAAGCACCTCGACAATATGCTGGCGAAAATCGTGATGGTGCCGAACCCGAAAACGGCAGGGCTTGTGAACGCAATCATCATGGCCCAGGCGAAACTTATGGGGGACGAGTACGAACGGAGATTCGGAGCAAGCCAGCTCGACCCGAATGTCCCGGTAACGGACAAGTCCTCCCCTCCGGCAGAGGGGAACGCCACGGCGGGGGCCGAGACGAACCAGAGCGGGTTGCCTGTATCCGCGCCGGAGGCGGGAGCAAGGATCGCAACACAACCGGCATGAAGAGATAGGGGGTAAAAGTGGCGAAAAGAAAGGCAAGAACTCCGAAAAAGATCGAGGAAGACAAGAAGAGAGTGGACGACGGGGAGGACTTCGAGGAGCTTACCGACCAGGAATTCGATAAGCTGTGCAGGATCATCCCCGGAGAAAACCTTTCGAGGCACCTATCGAACCTCGGGAGGCTACGAACCATAATGGACGCGCTCTCCACGCCGGAGGGGCAGGAGTTCCTGGGAAGAATCAACCGGAACATACTGGAGTGCGAGAACTTCATCTTAAACAACGTCTCGATGGGCGACGATACCCCGAAAATGAGGGAGATGAAGGTACGGTTCAAGGTCTACAAGGAGGAGGCGGAACACTACCTCGAACAGGTTGTCTCGTACAATCGAGGCGTGAAAGTCCTGAAGGAAGCGGCAAGGGAGCAAGAATAAAACTTGACGCACGGGGAGTAAATCCCTATATTTCAGACCAACGGAGGTTTGAATGACCACAGGTGTAGAGGACAAGGAAGGGAAACAGCCTGCGGGAAGTGAAGCCGTTGCGGGAACCGAGGGGAAGGCAAAGCCCCCGAGGACCCTGCGACTTGCGGAACTGACGGCCGCTGCCGACCGAGCCAGGTCCGAAGGCACCACGCCGGAGAATTCGGGCGAAGCCCCGAAAGACACCAAGGGGGCGGTAGAAGGGTCCGATATTCCGAGTGGAGAAGGCAAGGCCACGCCGAACGAGGCAACTCCTGCCGGAGAGAAACCGGCCGAGAAGCCCGATTCAGCAGAAGCCAAGCCGAAACCCGCCGAACCGAAAGAAGGGGATCCGGAGACGCTTGATCCGAAGGCCGGCCCGGACAATCCCTTCTGGAAAACCCAACTTGGCCGATACATTCGTGAGAAGGAGGCGAAAGACGCCGCCGAACTCGCGGATCTAAGAGCCACGGTAAAACTTCTCGAATCCAAGAAGGAAGCGCCTCCCAAGGAAGAGTCGGGAGACGAAGACGACTTGGAGCGAGAGCTTGGGCTTTCCGACGACGGGGAACGTGCTACGGAGAAGAAACCTGCGAAGGATACGGCAGCGGCAGCGGAAGAAACACAGGCGAGGTTCGTGAAGTCCTACCTCGCCAACAACGCGAAGGACGAGTTCAAGAACGACCCGGACTTCGCGGAAGTGCAGGCGTTGATGTTCAACCGGGAGGACAAGGAGAACACGTTCAACAAGCCGTGGACTTCCGACCCGGATGCCTGCTACCGCATCAACTTCCAGAACGCCAAAACCGCCATCCTGAACAATAGGTTCGAATCCGTCTCACGAGAAACCACTCCGAAACCCGGAGAGGGAAACCTCAAAGGGGAAGACCCTACCGTACCGCTTGGCGTCGGGGGAGATGTACGAGGAACCGACGGCAAGCCCAAGAGGAAAGCCATCGACTTGGATCCGCACGCACGGAGATACCTTGAGCACGCCAGAAGCAAGGGCCGTGACCCGGACAAGTTGATGAACAGGGCGTTCGCTGTCGATATGGGAGCGGACAGAGGTGCGAGAAGGTAGGTTCGGCAGCACACGGATACGCAAGGAAAAGCGTAGCATCCCGGTCCCCGGACAGGGAACCGACGAAGGCCGCTACTTCAAGTGCTGGAACTGCGGCTTCGTTTGCGATATCCAGAAGAACGCACTCGATACCGGCAGGGCCGGTAATTCGCATACTCCCGCTACTCTAACCCCAGGAAGGTACGTCGGAGACGCGGCTTCGGTGAAGTTCCGAGTCGGCCGACCGATCATCCTGCGGGAACTCGATTCCATCGGAAACCAGAAAGCCATCTACATCCAGCGAAGCGTCACGGTATCTTCCGGGTGCCCCTTCTGCGGGACTCACGCCTGGAAAGACTGAAGTGAACCTGTCCATACCGCCTTGCGCGGAACGACAATAAAAGGAGAAGATCATGGGATTCCGAAGAGAAAAAGGAACTGCGAACCTCGCATGGTTTCCGGTCGATGCGACCGATACGCTGTACCGAGGCCAACTCGTGAAGTCCATCTCCGATGGCGTTGCCCCTGTTGGCGCCGCCTCCGGAGCGAGGGACGCCTCGGGGGATTCGCACATCGTCGGGATTGTGGTCGGGGACAACAACAAGACCCCGGTGTACGATTCCACCTACAAGACCCACAGCATCACCGCCGTCGCCACTCAGGCCGCCCTGGCCGCGCGGAACACCATCCTGCACGGCGGGGTGGGGTACCCGAAGGGCGACAAGCGGGCGCTCGTGCTCGTGGATGTCATCGATCCGCTCACCTGGGTCTACGGACCGATCTTCCAGACGGCGTTCGGGACGGCTCTTTCGCTCCTGACCGCCACCGCGGGATCCACGGACGGTGGTGTGACCGGCCCCACTACCAACGCCTGCGACTTCACCCCGGTCGCGGACCTCTGCACCATCTACTGCCGTTCGGGAGCCAACAAGGGCCAGTACCGCGTCACCACGGACACCTCAACCACGGTACCGACCGTTACGCACGCCTTCATGGAGGACATCGCCATCGGTGATACCTTCGTCCGGGCGCCCCTTGCGATGGGGAGGAGCTTCCTGCAACTCCAGGCCACGGAGTCGATGTACATCAACGGCGCCGCTTCCCCGGCGACGAACTACTTCGAGGTCACGGTCATCAAGCTCGACCTGGAAACCGCCGGCAAGGAGCACGCGATCTTCCGGTTCAACCGACTCGCCAACGCTTAGGAAGGGAGGACAGATACAATGGGTAGCCCACTCACCTCAGCCGACTTCCGAAGACTTCTTCAGTCGGATCTTCGGGAGGTCGCAAGCGACATCATCGAACGGGAACTTCTCGCGTCGATGGTGCCGACGTTCTTCTCCATGGCTTCTTCCAAGAAGGCTTGGGAGGAGTACCTCAACACCTCGGACTTCCCCGATATCCCGCAGTTCACCGGGGAACTGGAATACCTCCCGATGTATCCGGGCTGGCACACCAAGGTCGAGCATTCGGTGTATGCGGCCGGGATCCAGGCAGAGCGGGAACTGGTCGATGACGACCAGTACGGTGTGATCGAGCGCCGGGTCGCCGGCCTCACCAGATCCGCGACTCGTACCCGCGAGAAGATCGGCGCGAAGCTCTTCCAAGGCGCCTTCTCCGCGGCGTTCGATTTCCAGACCAACGAGGAGGGGAAAGCCCTCTGCTCCACGACCCACCTCTCCAAGTCGGGAGCGTCCACCTCCACCGGGTTCTCGAACATGGGGACCGGGGCGTTTTCGAAGACCAACCTCGAGACGGCTCGACTCGCAATGTACCGCTACAAGACCGATATCGGGGAGCGGTTCAACGTGTCGAACAACTGGGGCATCGTCTACCCGATGGCCCTCGACAGCAAGGTCCGGGAAGTGACCCAGACGCCGTTCGGGTACAACACCGCGGCCAGGGACGTCAACGTGGAGGCGCAGCAGGGCTACACGCTGATTCCCTACAAGCTCCTGGACGATACCGACACGAACGACTGGTTCCTCGTGGACCTCACGGCCATGAAGGACGCGCTGGTGTGGTTCGACCGCACACCGCCGGAGTACAACAACACCATCGACTTCGAGACGTTCATTCTCAAGAACAGCGTCTACTTCCGCGTTTCCTGGGGATGGCTCGACTGGAGACCTTTTTACGGATCACAGGTGAGCTAACCGACAACCGACACGGAACAGGGGGGCGGCAGCAATGCCGCTCCCCTTCATGAAAAAGGAGGACCTTTCGATGCACCGCAGACCGAAATGGCTTTGCCTGGTCACTTCTCTTCTGATCTACCTCGGGTGCGTACTGGCTCCGGGCCTTGCCGTCGCGGAGTCCTTCATCCCTGGGAACGTCGTTACCAACGGAGCGTATCAGGTCGGCGCCTACGATTCCTCGACCCGCACTACGGCTATTTCGAGCACGGGCGTTCCTGTACTGAACTGCGTTTCAGGCACCCCGGACAACGCCGCAACTCTCGCCGTTTCGGGCGTTTCCTGCTACCTGAAGGCAGGCACAGCGGAAACACTATATCTTTCGGAAACCGGAGCTGCCACGGGACAGATGTTCGTATTCGTGAACGAATCGACTACCGCAACGTCTTTTCCGGACCAGTCGAACGTGTTGGCGGGAGCGGCTACGACATTAGGGCAATACGATGCCGCCATCTTTATCTACTCTGGGGCCATCTGGTACCAGATAGGGGCGAGCGATAACTAACGGATAGGAGGGATCGCCATGGCAAGGTATACCATTCCGGGCCTCGACGCGGAACTGAAAAATATCGAGAACCGGCTCGACGCGCTGGAGAAGGAGAACAGGACCATCAGGAAAGAACTCGCCGCGATCAAGAAACCTGTAGCGGCAGACGAGAAGCCAAAAGGAGGGAAGTGACATGGCGGACGTGGAATTCTTCTCGGCAGTAGACAAGGTACGGGGGCCTTCGGGCGAGATGCAGATCGCGTCTTCGATGCCGGCGTGGTACTTCACCAGGAACCTCGAACTGCTCGAAGACGATATCCGGCAGACCCGAAACCGCCTCAACAGCGGCCAGGTGCCTCATGGCAAGGAGGCCCAGGTCAAGGCTGACCTCGGCAGGAAGGAGAAGAAGCTCACACTCCTGAAGGAATCGAAGCCGAAGTTCGAAGGCGCCACGAAGGACGTGTGTGCCGCGACGTTCAAGGAGCTCTCAAAGGTCCTTTCGGAATCGATGCCGACCCGGACGGAGGATCAGAAAGGTCTGGTGAATCCGGCGGTCCTTCTGGATATTCAGTCGAAGCCGTCCATCAAGGTGAGTGGATCGGTCGCGGAAATTGCGATCAGGAACGGCCTGAAGGTCAGCAAGGACGGCAAGATGTCGGGCAACGACGCCTCCTTGCTCTGGAAGTGGACCGCGCGGGTATGCGAGGAGGACAGCAACACGGAGCGCCTTCGCCGGGACAAGTAGCACAAAAGGAGGTCTTCCATGGACGGCAAGACGCTCTCCCGCGATATGGCGACTCTTCTGCTGGAGAACCCGGATACGTCTGGGTTCCTCGACTCGAGAGGCACCTACAGTTTTCTCTGGCGTGCTTCGATGGAGATGGCGCGGAGGTTGCAATATCCTCGTGCCGAATCCACGGTTACGACCGTTGCGGACCAGCAGGACCAGTATCTACTAAACGCAGACTTCCTCTCGCTCTACATGCGGGACGCGAAGGACCAGTTCTTCGTCCGGTACTACAACGGGACCTCGTACACGAACATCTCCATGAAGGACGAGCAGGAGATATTCGAGGACCACAACACCACCTCTCAAGCCACTCCAGGCGGGTTTGCCGTCACCGACTACCGGGTTGCCATCTCGAACGTCACCGGGACGGCTACGGGGAACGGAGAGGCTTCCGCGGGGTCCTGCACGCTTGCCGATACCGCAGCGTCCTTCTCGAGTACCGTGAACGCAGGGGACACGATCCACAACCCGACGGACGGATCCACCGGGTACGTTCTTTCCGTGACTTCTGGGACGGCACTTGTGACGGCCCTGTTCGGGGGCACGAACAATGACTGGAGCACCAACGACGCCTACGTGATCGTTCCTCAGAGGCGGTACCAGCTTTTGCTGGACGCTCCTGCGAAGACGGCGGGGCATACCATCACGGTCCCGTACATCCAGCGGCCGGCGCCGGTCTTCTCTCACTACGGGTCCTATCCGTTCCCGATCGACCTCACGAACGCGCTGGTTCACTACGCGGCGTTTCTCTACAAGTACCGGGACTCCGCTCCCGACTTCGGGGACAAGTGGTTCGGTCTGTACGACCGTGAAGTGCGAAGAAGCGCGACACAACTGAGGTCTTCTCTTGGGCGAAGAAGGCTTCAGGTCATCATGAAGGTGTGACGGATGGCGAGGAGGACCGTAGACAAGCAACTCATGTCGGTGAACGTCCCCCTCACGGGGAAGTGCATCACCGCCGTTGACAGTTCCGCGATCGGCCTTGGGAACTTTCAGGTCTTGCGGAATCTCCGGCCTGGGGGCACGAATCCTGAACCCATACGGGGCATGACGAAGATCAACACCACGGCCATTACCACCAACACGGTCGGCACCACGGGGATTCATTTCACAAAGGATATCCCCACCACGGAATCTCATGTGTTGGTTCACGCCACGGACATTAACGGTGCAAACGGGAAGATATATAGAAACACGAACGCATCCCTTCCGTCGCAGAACGACTTTGCGAGTTCGTCTCTTTTCTCTGATTCTTCTGGGGCAGGCTCTCCGCGCCTTGCAATCGGGCCTCTCGGAGCGGCGTTCTACTGCAACGGGGTAGACACCGTGATGTGGCCTGGCTTGGAGGCCCGTTGCGCCGGGTATGTGGACTACAACCCGGACGGGTCCTACAGGTACAACTACACCCGCCAGATCACGAACGACCTCACGGACTCGGACAACCTCGCCACAATCCACCGGTATTCTCAATCTGCCGATGCGTACACTATGCTGTTGCTCCACTTGGACAACAATGTTTTAGATTCTTCCCCCACGACACCCCATACCGTTACAAACAATAACGTTACATTTTCTGACTCCATCTATAAATGCGGAACGCACGCAGCGTACTTCGGTGGGACAAACTCAGACCTTACCATCCCCGACAATGCAGACTTCGACTACTCAGCAGGAATTTTTACCATTGACTTACAGTATAGACACGACACCACCATGCCTGATGATGGAGACGTAATCTATTACCAGCAAGGTGCTACGGTAAACGACTACATAAAGATAAGTCTCGTTCGGGTTTCTTCATTCAGTTTTAGGGTGAGGTTGGAGATTTACGAGGATAGTGGAGGATCCCCCTCCGAATTGATAACCCTCACCACAGCGAACACAATCAGTCTTGGGTCATTTAACCACATTGCGTTTGTTGAAAATGGAAACAACTGGTATGCGTTCCTTCGTGGTTCCCTTGAGCAATCTGTCATTTCTGCAAATCGTGCTGCGAACTACACCGGGACAGTCTACATAGGGAGCAAGAGTTCTTCTGCAAATTATCTTCGCGGTTATATAGATGAGTTCAGAATTTCAAATACGGCTCGCTGGACTTCCTCTTTCGATCCTCCTACGCAGGCGTATGGAGCTACTAATCTTACCAGCATCCTGATCGCCTCCCCACTTCCCTTGGACGGGATCAACTGGTACGTCCAGACGGAGAACGTAACCGCCGGGGCTTCCACGGTCTACTACTGGGACGGAAGTGGTTCGTGGGTATCTGTCGGAACCATCACGGGGGCGGGGGGGACGGCGTTCTCTACTGCTGCCAAACATACATGGACGTTCTCTTCGACGAAAGACACGGCGAAGCAACGAGTTATTGACGGCATGATGGCGTACTGGTACAAGGTCGAAATCGTCGATTGCGACACCACCGCGCAGATATATCAGGTCACACTGTCCAGTCCGATGCAGCAGGTGCGGGATCTTTGGGACGGGACGTACAGGCGCGTATCGGCCTTCCTGAAGTATCAGAGTAACACCTACAGCGATCTGACGACGGGCGTGTTCAAGGAAGAATACGACAACCTCAATGCATCTACCTTTGCTGTGCTGGACAGTCTTCCGGCGACGACCTCTTATCTTCTTGGTGGGTTCACGGAACGGATGCAGGGTTTGAGATTCGCCTTCATCCCTGGGAAGGAGAACTCCACCGCCGGAACCGTGATGACCATTTACAAATGGAACGGAACTGGATGGGACAGCGTTGGAACCATCGACGACGGCACTATGGAGGGAGGTATCTCCTTCGCCAAGTCCGGGGTCGTGACGTGGGATCCTCCGGCCCTGTCGGGCGAATTCGAAACAGACCTTCCTGGCGCATCGAGGCCGATATTTTCAAAAGAAGAACTCTATGCCTCAACGCCAAAGACGGGAAGCGGCCTGTTTTCCGGACTGTCCAAAATCAGGGAGATAACCAAGGCTTTGGCAACTGGAGCCAAGACCATCGATCGGCCGCAACTGTACTACTACAAGATCGAGTTCTCAAAAGCATTGGACTCCGAGGTGGAACTGTACTTCGTCGGAGGAATTCCGGTACAGATGGAACTCAAGGGGTACGACTTCCCGTTCGAACATCTAAGCAGGATATGGCTCGCAAAGGACAACAATGTTCTTGCCTCCGCAACGGGAACGAGCCAGATATTCAACGGAGAGGAAGCTTTGGAGTTCCCCGTAGGGGGAACGGAAAAACTCCAAGCCGCGGCATCGCTTGTCACAAGGGCGGGAGCGAATCTGTACTCCGTGCTTCTTCTGCTGAAGTCTGGGCAGCTCTATGCGCTCTATGGCTCTGATCCGGAGGAGATGGTAGGCCCCGTGAAGATCGCAGATGTCGGAATCACGGCGGTCGAGACGCTTCGGGTAATCCCTGCGTTCGAAGTTGGCCCTGGAGTATCCAGGCCCATTGCCGTGTGGCAGGCTTCGGACGGAATCTTCATGTCGGACGGGTTCTCGGTCACGGAGCTTTCAAAGGACATTTCCGACAGGTTCGACAACAGAAAGAGCACTTGCATCAACCGTACCTACGCATCAAGTTCCTTCGCCGGATACGACTCCGTGAAGAACCAGTACCATTGGTGCTACGCAGAGGGTTCCGCGACCGCTCCCGACAAGGAATGGGTCTTCCGGTTCGGCGTGCAGGGCTGGTACGAGATTGTCCGCCCCACCGCGAACAAGCCGAAGGCGTTTATTCCCGTGACGGATTCCCAAGGAAACGCCTACATGTTCGCCATGGAGCCTGCCGGATACCTGATGAGACTGGAGAACGGCGCCACGTTCGACGGCACGGCCATTGCCTATTCATTCCGGCCTGCGGACCTTGCCTTGATCGAAGGGGATCTTTCGGAAGAGTCGAAGGTGCGGTACGTGAAACTGGTGTGCAAGGCCAACAACTCCACGGCCAACAAGATAGCTGCAACCCACTACGTTGACGCGGACAGCAACGGCACCGTGATAGATTCCTCGAACAACCTGGCCCCGCAGATCGCAAGCCGAAGGGTCGCGCAGATCGTGAAGTCCGTGAACTTCGACGGAGTGCTGCACTCCACGTTGTTTTCGCTGAGCGTAGACGCAGGTACAGAGGGGTTAGAACCCCTGTTCCTGTCCTACTACATCGAACCGTGGAGACTTGACAAGGGATACTCGCAGAACACGCCTGTATAGGCGTAGAGGAGGAGCACCATGGCGTCCCGATACGCAATCGACCTCGGCTTCTGGGATCGCATCGGGCCGAAAATATCGCAATGGGAACTCACGCACGGCCGGCAGATGCCGAAGTCGAAGTACCAGGCACTCATCGAGGCGGAGCTCGGCACGGCGTCGAACATTGCGGAGCAGAGATTCGAACGAGATCGCGCGATTGCCCTGGACCGCGAACGACTGGATCTTCAGAAGGACGCCATGAAGGGTTCGAAGGTCAAGGGGGCCGTAGACATCTTCTCGACGCTTGGGACCGGGTACATCGGGTACAAGACCATGGGGGTGCTTGGCAAGCAAGCGGAAACCCTGGATGCGATTGCGAAGGCGAAACTCGGTGCAGGTGCCCCGGCAGCCGCGGTGCCGGGTGCGGCAGTTCCACATGCGGGCGTGCCCCTTGCAAGTGCCGTGAACGCTCCCGCAGCGGTGTCAGGCCCCGCAGCGATCGACCTGGGTGCTGGAGGTCAGGTCGCGCTCCAGAAGACTGCGCCTCTTCTGGCAGAAGCGCCTTCGGCGGTTCCTGCGGCGGCCGCAGAGGCGGGAGGGGCGGCAGGAGCGTCTACCCCCGCGGCGGCGGCAGGCCCTACCTTCGGAGGGACGGTCCTTGCCGGCGCGGCCGGATGGGCCGCTGGATACCTTGCCTCGAAGGCGTTTGGGGCAAACGAAGACATCTCCCAAGGGCTTCAGCTCGGAGGTGCTGGCGCAGCGCTCGGTGGATACCTCGCCGCTGGTACTTCGATAGGCGGTCCCGTTGGGGCTCTGATTGGCGCAGGGGTCGGTGTTGCGGTGTCCCTGTTCGACGATTCCGTGGTCTGCGGGGAACTCCTGCGACAAAAGTTGCTATCAAGGTCGGACTACCGGGCGTGCATGGTGTTCCGGCAGAAGCACATCGACGACGTGATGTTCGTGTCCTACCTCGAGTGGGCGGATCCCCACGTAAGGGCCATGCGGAAGGGCGGCTTCGGGAATCTGGTTCGTCTGCCATTCGCCAAGGCGTTCGTCGGGTACATGGTAAAAATCGCCAGGGGGAAGACCCCTTCTTGGTTCGAGAAGGCCGTCTACGGTTACGCCTGGGGGGCCTGTGAACGGGCCGTGGCTACGTGGGGCACGCAGGAGGTGATGGCTCATGGGTAAATTTCTTGAGGACTTCGGAAAAAGCGGGGCTGCGGAAAGCCTTCAGAGAGTCACGGGGGCCGCGGTGGATCTTGCGAAGACGCAGGCCACCGGAGCGCAGAGCCTCGTCGGTACGGCTATCGACCTCGAAAAGATGGCCCTGATGCAGAGGGACCAGGTGCTCCAAGAAGAGAAGCACAAGTCCGATATGGAGATGGCCGGCAAGCAGAAAAGGATCGTGGAGGAACAGGCCAAGCAGGCCGAAGCGAAGGGGAGGTGGCTCCGTGGTCGCGTGAACCCAGGTATCAACCAAGTATTCTCTGGACTCCCTGCGGAGACGCAGAAGATGCTGATGGATGAGTGGAAAGGGAACGGGGAACTTGACGCAGAAGGTACAGTATCCCGCCAGGGGATGTTGGACACACTCCACAGCATGAACACGAACGCTGAATACTTCGACAAGTTGATCCGTACTCCGAAACTGAGAGAGGCAGACCAAGCGGCGGCGGCGGCGATTGAAGAACTTCGAGCAGAGCAGGGAAAGGGAGCGAAGGAGAAGCCGGAAAAACTCGAGGAGCTTCGGGCGAACGTGAAGGCCACGGCGCAGCAGGCACAGGCAGCGCGTGGGAACATGGACAAGGTGCTCGAAGACGTAAAGATCGAGGAGGCGTGGGAACGAAGGAAGAAGGAACTATCAATCCTCCACACGAACGCGCTTGAGAGGATAAAGGCATCTGGATCCACAAAGGCCATTGATACCCTTACCACGACGATGAATAAACTCGCCGCAGCAGAAAAGGCGAAGGTAGTGCTTCAGGGGTCCGGTGGGATCGATGCAACCATGATGGCAGTCCTTTCGAAAGCGAACCCGGACATGGCCGCAGCCATGCAGGGTACGGACAAGACCGCTGCGCTAAAGTCGCTCGACGCACTCATCAAGAGATACAACGACGTTATCAGGGCACTCGGCGGCGGGGGTTACTACACGCCGTCCGCACCCCAGGCGGGAGCCGCCGCGATCGAAGCGGAGATCAAGAAGGACTACGAGTAATGCCGACGCCTTGGAAGGACATTGTTTCTCACCCCTACTTCCTCGGGAAAACCGACGAGGAGAAGTTGAAGGTCGCTCAGAACTATTTCTCGAAGAACTTTGAAACGAACCCGTATTTCCAAGAGAAGTCTTCGAAAGACCCTGCCTATCGCAAGCAGGTCTGGGAAAAATTCGTCTCAAAGGCGATCCCGAAGGATAGGTGGAAGGAGGTTCCGAACGAAACCCTGAAGGGCATTACGGACTTCATCTCCATGCAGATCAACACGATCCCTCGGGATACTGCGGCCATCCTCGGAACCATTCCTTCCATTCCGGAAACAGGACCGGAATCCGAAGAGGCAGAACCTATGCCGTTTGGGACCTACGCTCCGAAGTCTATTGAGGAAGTGCCTCCAGGCATGAAATCGGCAGTCCGTGGGCTTTCGCGTGGGCTTGCACAGATGGGTGAGTCCGCAGGGACTCTTACTACCGTGGCCGGAAAGATCATCGGGGATGAGGCACTTTCGGATGTTGGCGATAAGTTCACGGCTGATATGAAAAAACTTGCGGGACAATTTCCGCAACCGGAGGAGTTCGCAGGGAAAACCGTATGGGACAACCCGGAGATGCTTCTATCTGGATCGTACATCGTTGAGTCGGTGTTCGAAACACTCCCATCATTTGCGGCGGCTATTGTTCCTGCGCTTGGCGCACACAAGACAATAACAGTTGGCGGGAAACTCCTGAAGTTCACTCCAGAGGTCATCAAAAGGGTTGCATTGATAGGAGCGGCCATCACAGGAGGTGCCGCAGGCGGATCCTTGGAGGGTGCAAGCACGTTCCGCGAGATACAAGAAAAAGGCGGTACAGACGAGCAGGCGTTGCTCGGCGGGACCCTGATGGCTGCGTTTTCGGCAGGTCTTAACGCGCTGTCTGTTGGGAATATCATGTCCCCAGGAAGATTCTCCGGAAGGATACTGAATTACCTTTCGAAAGGGGCTGTCGAAGCGGGGACGGAATACCTCGAAGAGCCAGCAGAAATTGCAGTTAAGATCATGGTGGAAAGGCCAGTAACAGACCCTCAGTACAAACCTCCTACAAAAGAAGAAATCATAAAGCAGTTGAAGGGGGGGACGAATGTTCTACTGCCATCGTTCATCCTTGGGGGTGGTGCTGCGGCGGTAGAGGGAAGTCACGGGACGATTCCGAAGAAAATGCCAGGAAGAATACGGAAGTGGTGGAATTCTCTTTCCAATGAAGAAAAATCCGGATGGATGAACCGCTTGCATTCTGGAGAGTTCAGAAAGCAGGCGAAGCAGAGCATAGACCTGGACCTCCTAATCCAGGGGCTCGAAAAGGAACTCCCTCCTGTCCTACCTGACATGCCGGACGATCACCCCTCCGTAGTGGCGATGAAAGAGGGGATTAAAGAAGCAGAAGCCGGCGCAGCCACGGAGGCCCACAAGCAGGGCCTCGAAATGATGCGAGAGTTAATGCAGCGCGCCGGGGAGCGTCGCACTCAGAACATCCCGGTCG
>Ga0210366_10000017_pt1 | contig 17148 bp, 17 predicted proteins | sample S641metaT_FD_190380 | JGI IMG/M metagenome (GOLD analysis project Ga0210366, IMG submission 190380) | Metatranscriptome of estuarine sediment microbial communities from the Columbia River estuary, Washington, United States - S.641... | ecosystem: Environmental > Aquatic > Marine > Intertidal... | reverse complement strand
GCACATTGCCGGGCGCAATGTGTAACGCATTGATCGGCAAGGGTGCGGTAATGCGACTGCGGGCATGGAAGGGCGGGGTCGCGGTGGTAAACTTTCACCGTTCCGACGTCTCGCCCGATGTCCAGCCCCGCCTTCGTCCACCTGCGCGTTCACACCGAGTTCTCGATCGCGGACGGAATCGTGCGAATCGAGGATGCGGTGGCCCGAGCCGCGACCGATGGCATGGGCGCGCTCGCCATCACCGATCTTGCCAATCTGTTCGGCATGGTGCGGTTCTACAAGGCGGCGCGCGCGGCCGGCGTGAAGCCCATCGTCGGCTGCGATGCCTGGATCGAGAACGAAACCGACCGTGAACGGCCCGCGCGTCTGCTGCTGCTCGCGCGCTCGCGCGAGGGCTATCACTCGCTCTGCACGCTGCTCACGCGCGCGTGGCTGACGAACCAATCTCGCGGGCGGGCGGAGATCAAGCGTGCCTGGTTTGCGGAAGGCGGGGCGCACGGGCTCATCGCGCTGTCCGGCGCGCTGGCCGGCGACGTCGGTGGCCTGCTCGTGCAAGGCAACGTGGCCCAGGCCGAAAAAGTCGCGAGCGAGTGGGCGAGACTCTTCCCGGGCGCGTATTACGTCGAGCTGCAGCGGGCCGGGCACCGCGAGACCGAGGCTTACATCGAACGGGCCGTGCGGCTTGCCGCGAACCTCGGCCTGCCGGCCGTGGCGACGCATCCCGTGCAGTTCGTTCGCCAGGACGAATACAAAGCGCACGAGGCGCGCGTCTGCATTGCCGAGGGCTACGTGCTGTCCGATCGGCGCCGGCCGCGGTTCTTCACCGAGGAGAGCTACTTCAAGACGCAGGCGGAGATGCGCGAGCTGTTCGCGGATCTTCCCGAAGCGCTCGAGAATGCCGTCGAAATCGCGCAGCGCTGCAGCCTCGAGCTGGAGCTCGGCACGAACCGTTTGCCCCGCTTTCCGACGCCGGCGGGCGTTACCCTCGAGGACTATCTCGTGGAATCGGCACGCGCCGGGCTGGGCGAGCGCCTCGACGCGCTGTATCCGGATGCGCCGGAGCGCGAGCGGCAACGCCCGCGCTACGCGGAGCGCCTGGACTTTGAAGCGAAGACGATCATCCAGATGGGGTTTGCCGGCTACTTCCTGATCGTCGCGGATTTCATCAACTGGGCAAAAAAGAACGGCGTGCCGGTCGGGCCCGGGCGTGGCTCCGGAGCTGGATCGCTGGTCGCGTATTCGCTCGGCATCACCGACCTCGACCCGCTGAAGTACGACCTGCTCTTCGAGCGTTTCCTCAATCCCGAGCGCGTGTCGATGCCGGATTTCGACATCGACTTCTGCCAGGATGGCCGCGATCGCGTGATCGACTACGTGCGCAAGAAGTACGGCGCGGACTGCGTGTCGCAGATCGCCACCTTTGGCACGATGGCGGCGAAGGCCGTGGTGCGTGACGTCGGGCGGGTGATGGAGTGGAGCTACGGCCGTACCGACGAGCTCGCAAAGCTCATTCCGTTCCAGCCGGGCAAGCTCATCACGCTCGCCATGGCGCGCGAGATGGAGCCGAGACTTGCCGATCGCGAGGCGAACGAGGAGGACACTCGGGAATTGCTGGCGCTCGCCGAGCAGCTGGAAGGGCTCACTCGCAACGTCGGTATGCACGCCGGCGGCGTGCTCATCGCACCGGGCAAGCTCACCGACTTCTGTCCGCTCTATGCGGCACAGGGCTCCGAATCGGTTGTCTCACAGCTCGACATGAAAGGGGTCGAGGCGGTCGGCCTGGTGAAATTCGATTTCCTCGGGCTTACGACGCTCACCATCCTCGACTGGACGCTGCGTTACGTGAAGCGGCTCGACCCGGATTCGACACTTACCCTCGAGGGGCTGCCGCTGGATGATCCCGAGGCGTACCAAATTTTCGCGACCGCGAACACGACAGCGATCTTCCAGTTTGAATCACGCGGGATGCGCGACCTCGTCAAGCGCGCGCGGCCCGATCGCTTCGAGGATTTGATCGCGCTCGTCGCGCTGTATCGACCGGGTCCGATGGATCTGATCCCCGACTACATCGAGCGCAAGCACGGCCGGCAGCGGGTCGAGCATCCCGATCCGCGGCTCGAGCCGATCCTGGGGCCCACCTACGGCGTGATGGTCTATCAGGAGCAGGTCATGCAGATCGCGCAGGTGATCGGCGGGTACTCGCTCGGCAGCGCGGACCTTCTGCGCAGGGCGATGGGCAAGAAGCTTCCGGAGGAGATGGCTACGCACCGGACGACCTTCGTGGAGGGTGCGAAGCAGAACGGGATCTCGCCGGCGCGGGCCACCCAGCTTTTCGATCTGATGGAAAAGTTCGCGGGGTACGGGTTCAATAAATCGCACGCCGCCGCGTACGCGCTGGTGGCGTACCAGACCGCATACATGAAAGCCCGCCACCCGGCCGCGTTCATGGCGGCGAACCTTTCTGCCGTGATGGACGACACCGACAAGGTGCAGCTGTTCTACCAGGACGCGATCGCCAACGGGCTCGCCGTCCTTCCGCCGGACATCAATACGTCGGACTATCGGTTCGTTCCGGTGGACGGGCGAACGATCCGCTACGGGCTCGGAGCGGTGAAAGGCACGGGTGCATCGGCGATCGGCGCCATCCTCGCGATACGCGACGGGACGGACGGCCAGGCGGGCGGCGCGTTCCGCGACCTCTTCGAGTTCTGCGAGCGGATCGACAAGCGGATCGTCAATCGCCGTGTCGTGGAAGCGCTGGTGCGTGCGGGGGCTTTCGACTCGATCGATCCCGATCGGGCGCGGCTGCTGGCCTCGGTCGGCATCGCGCTGGAGGCCGCGGAACAGCGCGAGCGGGCGGCATCACAGGTCAGCCTGTTCGGCGACGCCGACGCCGCCACGCTCCTTCGACCCGACCTCGTGCCGGCGCAGCCGTGGAACGAGCGACAGCGGTTGACCGAAGAGAAGATCGCTCTCGGGTTCTACCTGTCAGGACACCCGTTCCGAGCGTATCGCGCGGAGCTCAGTCATTTCGTCGGGACGACGCTCGATTCGCTGCAGCCAAGGAACGATCCCGTGCTGCTTGCGGGCATGGTGGCCAGCACGCGCACCCAGATGACCCGACGCGGCAAGATGGCAATCGTCATGCTGGACGACGGCACCGCACAGATCGAGGTCAGCGTCTACAAGGAGCTCTTCGAGGCGCACCGCGACATCCTGAAGGAGGATCGGCCGCTCGTCATCCAGGGCAAGGTCACAAAGGACGAGTTCACGGGCGGCCTGCGCGTGGTGGCCGACAAGCTCATGGATCTGCGCGCGACGCGCGAGCGGTTCGCGCGTCAGCTGCGACTATCGATGAACGGCGAAGCGAGCGCTGCGCGACTGCGGCAGTTTCTCGAGCCCTACCGCAACGGGACGTGCCCTGTCGCGGTGCGCTACATCAATGGCATGGCGACGTGCGATGTCCGGCTCGGGGAGGACTGGAGCGTGACGCCTGAGGACAGTCTGGTCGAATCCCTGTCGGACTGGTTGCGGCCCGAAAACGTCGAATTCGTCTACGCGTGACGCAGTTCACGCTTTAAGTTCGCGCGGCAATGCGTTGATTCTCTGATGAATCAGTTCGCGGGCCGAAAACTGATCGGCAAAGCTTTGGCATGGCTCACATTTGTCACGTTGCCGCGATCGGAAGACCCGTGATAGGGTTCCAATCCCCTCGGTCGCACACCGGACCATGCACACCTTCCGCATTGCCTTCATGGGCCTCGTATTCGCCGTCGCCGGCGCAGCACTGGCGGACGACGAGTACAGCGCGGTCGTCGAGGAGTTCGCGGCCTGCTCGACACCCGAGACGGCGACGGCGCTTCCATCGGTCCCCTACCGCGGCATCGGGATCACCACGGTTCCCGGCGGGGAGTCGGTCGAGGCAGATCGGGGCGTCGTGTGGTTCAGGGTCAAGCTCGCACCGGCCGCGCTCGCGAATGGCCATGCGCTGACATTCGCGTTGAACGGACGGCGGCTGCCGATCACCGAGACCGGACTGGAGTTCTCGCTCGCGGGAATCGAGCGTGGCGCGCACACGATCCAGGCGAGCATCGTCGACACCGAGGGCAACGAGGTCATCGGCTCGCAGCCGCTCAAGTTCTTCGTGCGGCAGACGTGGTGGCTGACACCCGGCCTCTCCGGGCTGCTGTAATTCCCCTGCTGTGATCCTCCAGCTTTGAGTCGCCGCGGTGGGGCACATCGCGCAGCGCGCGTCGGCATGAACGCCCAGGACGGATTCCGTGATCGCCGCGCGGCGCTTGCCGGTGGTCTTTCCCTGCTGTTCGTGCCGCGCATCGCCGCGGCCGCTTCGCCTCCCGAGATCGTGCAGCCTGAGAATCCGGATCCGGAAGCTTTCATGCGACGCGCCTTTGCGGCGCGCGACGAGGCGGTGCGCGCGGGTGACCAGTCATACGGCGCGGTGATGGTCAAGGCCGGGCGGATCGTCGGCTGGGGGCCGAGCCGGGTCATCGTCGATCGCGACCCGACTGCGCATGCCGAGATGCAGGCGGTTCGCGACGCGGCCCGCCGGCTGGGCACGCGCGACCTTTCCGGGTGCGTGATCTACGCGACGTCGCGGCCCTGCGCGATGTGCGAGACGGCGCTCTATTGGGCGCATGCAGAGCGCATCGTGCACGGCGCCGCGCTGACCGACGTCGGCGCGCCGCGCTATCCGTCCTGTTAAGCGCTAACCGCCCGGCGCAATCGGGCGGATGAGGAGACCGCTGGTGGAGACGCGCACTTCGTACTCCATGGGCTGGTCCGCCGGGGCGAACGTCGCCGACCCGTACTCCACGTCGAGCAGCGGTCGGAGCGCGTCGAACCGAGTGCGCAGATCGAACAGGTTCAGCGGTTTCTCGGTGCGGAGCGCATGCACCGTGTGCGGTCCGGCGCGCTCCTGCTCGATCTCCGCGTAGCGGCCTGCGACCCGGTCGAGCTCGTAGGCCGTGTGCAGCCCGATGAGGTTCGCGATCGGTTTCCACTTCAGCACGTTCGCGTCGACGTAGATCTGATCGCCCCGCAAGGCGTATTCGGCTGTACGGCCGTCGGGAAACCGGAACTGCGCAGTGAACGACTGCGGGCCAACGGGCGTTACCGAAACGCGAGCGGCGACCGTCTCTCGGGTGAGCGCCTCGTATCCGAGCGTCGACACGCTTAGCGTGGCGGCAAGGGCCGCGCACGCGAGCAGCGCGAGGGCGGTGAGCCCACGGACGGTGAATCCGAGCGGGCGCCTCCGGCGCAACGCGCCGAACGCCGCGAAGAGCAGCAGCACGCCGAGAACCGCGAAGCCCGCCGCGATCCACGTGAAGGCCTGCGTCGCACTGCCCATGCCGGTCATTCCGTGGTGATCTGGAAACGACGATTATGGCATCGCCTTCGAACCCGGCGCGTCCGGTTTCCCCCCCCTTTTCAGGGAGGGGAAAAATCCTCCCCTCCTTTGCAAGGAGGGGTGCCCGCAAAGCGGGCGGGGTGGTTCGAGATTCGATCCGGCCGAGCACACCACCCGCCGCCACCGACGGCGTCAGAGCCGCATGTACGCGTAACCTTCCTTCGTCTGGAGTCTGCCGATCTCGGCGACGCCGGAAGGCACGAGTTTCGCCTCGGGAATCACGCGAGCGGAATCGATCTGTCGTCGGGAGAGCGTGTTGCCGCAGACGCGGAAGTCGACACCTTGCGACTTCAGCGCAATGACCTGATCCTCGAAGAGCTGACCTTCCGCGTCGCGCGCGCCCGTGAGAAGGAAGTCGACCCCCCTGTTGTGTGCCACGACGACCGCTTTCAGTCCGGGTGCTGATTGGAGATGGTTCTTGACGTTGCGAAGCGCGGTTGCGGGATCGGTGCCTTCATTGATGTGATAGACGATCTTCTCGACCCGCGCGCCGGGCATGAGATCACCGGCACTCGGCGCGAGCAGGAGCGTCGCCGCGAAAAGCGCCAGTACGGCAGGCACCGCGACCAGTGCAGCACGACGCGTCCACCAGGGACGCTCCGATTCGCACTGCGCGGACAACCGCTGCGCGATCCGCTGCCGCAGCGCATCGGGCGCGGAGGCCGAAGCGACGGCGCCCGCGACCGCCGCGCGCAGCCGCCGCAATGCGTCATGCTGGCCTCGACAGGCGTCGCACCCTCGCAGATGCTCCTCGAGCTCGAGCGACGGTGTCACCTCGAGCTCGTAATCGACGTACGCCTGCAGAAGTTGCCGGGTCCTCGTGCAATTCATGTCTCACTCCTTCTTCAGCCGGCCTGCAAGCGCCTTGGAAAGCATCGCGCGGCCTCGGGCCAGGCGTGACATCACCGTACCGATTGGTGCGTCGGTCACCACCGCAATCTCCTTGTACGAGAGGTCGTGCAACTCCCGCAGCACGATCGTCTCGCGAAACTCCTCGGGCAGCGCGGCCACCGCGTCCTGCACCAGCGCACGCGCCTCGTTCGTCATGGCCGCGCTCTCGGGGCCCGGGATCCCGTCGATGACCTCGAAGTGCAACGACTCGTCGAATGCCTCGAAGCGTGCCGCCGGCGGCTCCCGATCGAGGGCCGAAAAGCACGTGTTGCGCACGATCGCCAGCATCCAGGCCCGCCCGTCTTCGCCGTGAAAGGAGTCGAAGTATCGAAACGCTCGCAAGTACGCCTCCTGCACCACTTCCTGCGCGGCCACGCCGTCACGCGTCAACCAACGCGCGAGGTCGTAGGCGGCATCCAAGTGCGGCAGGATGAGCCGCGCGAAACGCCGGTGCTTCGCGTCCTTCGTCAAACCGTCTCCGGCTTCAATGTGCTTATACCCATATACGCCCGTCTTTTATTCCCGGCTCGGTAGCCGGCGCCGGGAATAAATCTTCTCATCCCCCGGTATGTATGACCTGACCCGCCGGATTCTCCAGAGAGCGGATCATTATTACCCACCCACGAAGGAGGAGTGAGCATGCAGCGCAGAACCCTGATTCAAACCCTGCTGATCGCAGTACTGGCAATCTTTGGAGTGACTTCCGGTGCGTTTGCCGAAGTCGGAAAGGTCGCGCCCCCCGCAGGCAAGGAGGGCATCGTCATCCAGGTGAGCGACGACAACCCCAAGACCTGGAACCAGGCCCTGAACGTGGCGCGCAACCTGCAGAAAGCCTATGGCAAGGACAAGGTTCAGATCGAGATCGTCGCGTTCGGTCACGGCATCGGGATCCTGAAAGCCGACTCGGTCGTGGCGAACCGTATCGAGGACACGGTCGCCGCCGGCACCAACGTCTATGCATGCCAGAACACCATGCGCGGGCGCAAGCTCCACAAGGACGACATGAATGCCAAGATCTCTTACGTGCCGGCCGGAATCGTCGAGATCATCGAGAAGCAGAAGGCTGGCTGGGCGGTGGTGCGGCCGTAAGTCGATCTTCGCCCAAAAAAGCCGGGGCGCAACGCCCCGGCGCGCCGCTCGATCGCGTCTCGTTCGGGTCGGCGCTATGCAATCGAATCGATAAGAGCGAAACGCTCACACTCAAGAGGAGGAGTCCATGAGACACGTTTGGAAATGGCTTACCTGCGCCGCGGTCGCGACGGCGCTCATGGCAGGTGGCGTGGTTCACGCCCAGCAAGCAGGCGGCGCACAGAAGGCGGGGGGCGGAAAATACGCGCAGATTCCGCCCAAAAAGGACAACGACATCAAGCTCTACACGGCTGACGGCAAGATCGTGAAGGGCGCGGACGCGCTGGGTCGCATGCAGAAGGAGGCCGGGCTCATCCTGTGGCTTGCCGGCAACCAGTTCTTCGCCATGGACGACGTGGTGAAGGCGTACCACAAGAGTTCTCCCGGCACGGTCGTGGGACTGATCACCCTGCCACCGGGGCTGCTCCTGAACGGAATCCTGAAAGGCGGCGTGACGTACGGCGGCAAGGACTACCCGGGGTTACCGGACGTCTACGCGTCCGTCAACCTGGGCCACCTCAAGCGGCTCAAAGCCAAAGGCTTGATGGACACCTACGCGATCTATCTGCACAACGAGATGGAGCTGATGGTCGCTGCCGGAAATCCGAAGGGCATCAAGGGGATCAAGGACGTCGGGCGACCGGACATCCGCACGTCGATGCCGAATCCGATCAGCGAAGGGATCATGCGCTTCTACGGTAAGAAGGTCCTGCAGAAGAACGGACTCTGGGAGCACGTGTCGGCGGGCAAGGAGTGCCGCTCGTGTCAGACGACGCCCAACAACTGGTTCACCTCGGTGCATCATCGCGAGACGCCGGAACGTATCCTGGCGGGCAAATCGGATACCGGAATCGTCTGGGTGACCGAGACCCAGGAGGCGAAGCGCGCCGGCATGAAGGTGGACGGTATCAGGCTGCCGCCCGAGGACAGCCTGCGTGACGAGGTGTCCTATGCGATCGGCGCGCTTACGGGGAGTCCGCACAAGGCTGCTGCGGAGAGTTACCTCGCATTTCTGGCGACGCCGGTTGCCCAGGATGCGTACGCGGCATACGGTTTCGTCAAGGCGAAGCCCGCGGAGCTGAAGCTCAGGCCGATTCCCTGAGCCGGTTCTGGCCGGCGCGCGGGTTCGCGTGCCGGATGCAGATCGTCTGGTCGTCGCGGCCGCCAGCAGGCGGCCGCAGTCGTTCGGGCCGCCCGATCACTCCGTCGGCCGCCAGTCGAATTCGGCAAAGCTGCCCGACGCTTCGGCGACCGTCACCCCCGCCACACGCGCGGCGGGCGGGCCATGACGCGCCCATGCGATCATCGCCTCGACCGCGGCCGGCGCGCCGTCGACGACTGCCTCGACAGATCCGTCGCGGCAATTGCGCACCCATCCGGTCACGCCGAGCCGGTCCGCTTGGCGGCACATCGCGTCGCGAAAGCCGACCCCTTGAACGAGACCGCTGATCTTGAGATGCTTTGCCATCGGATCCGGGTTGCAAGCGCGCGCGTGGATTTTACGCGTGCGCGCGTCGAACGAGAAAGTCCGCATTGCCACGTTGTCGGCATCGGAGGAACCGTCTATGACTCGCATCGCGTCGCTTGCATTCGTCCTGATCGCAGGATTTCTCGCCGGAGGCGCCAGCACACCCGGTGGTGATCGGCCCGACCGGATCGTCTACCATTTCAGCGAAGCGGGCGAGCAGCCCTCCCGCGGACTGCAGTTCATCCGAAATCACCTCGAGGCCGAGCCGAACGCGAAGATCGTCGTCGTCACGCACGCCGCGGGGGTCGATTTCCTCATGAAGGGCGCGAAGACGCCGCGCGGCAACGAGTACCGCACTGCGATCGAGGATCTCGAATTCCTGGGCGTGAAGTTCGTCGTGTGCGAGATCACGCTGCGGGAGCGTAACCTCCAACGGGACCGGTTTGTATCAGAGGCGGGGTTCGTTCGCTCCGGTGTTGCGGAGATCGGCCGTTTGCAGCAGCGCGAGGGCTACGCCTATATCAAGCCGTGACCGGCGTGTGGCGCGTCACTTCCCGCCGGGCGCAATGGCGGTGAGGATCCCCTGCATGATGGCGATCGGCGTAGGCGGACACCCGGGCACTGCAATGTCCACCGGAATGACGCTGGCGACCCGCCCGCAGCTCGCGTAGCTTTCGCCGAAGATTCCGCCGTCGCAGCCGCAGTCCCCGATCGCGACCACCAACTTCGGGTCGGGCGTCGCATCGTAGGAGCGACGCAGCGCTTCCTCCATGTTGCGCGAGACGGGGCCTGTCACGAGCAGCATGTCGGCGTGACGTGGGCTGGCCACGAACTTGATACCGAGGCGCTCCAGATTGTAGTGGGCGCCGTTCATTGCGTGGATCTCCAACTCGCACCCATTGCACGATCCCGCGTCGACGTGCCGGATGGCCAGCGCGCGACCAAAATGCTTCAGCATCGCCGCGTCGAGCTCTTGCGATACGACCCGAAACGTCTCGTCTGGCGCGGGCGGCGCTTCGGTTTTGATGCCAACCTTCGCGATTTGCTTCAGCAGCTGGTACATGGGTCGCCCGCAGCCTCCCGTTCAAAGGTCCTGACCGGAATAGGACAGGTTGAATGATTTGTTGATCAGAGGAAAGTCCGGAACGATATTCCCCAGCACTGCACGCTCGAGAAGTGGCCAGTTCTGCCAGGAAGGATCGTGCGGGTGCAAGCGATGGATGCGGCTGTCTGCCGCTGCATCGAGTGCGATCAGAACGTCGCCGCGCCAGCCTTCCACCCACCCGACCCCGATCGCTCCGGGAGCAGGGTGTACGGCGTCGGTGTGGATGGGTCCGTCCGGCAGTCGCGAGAGCAGCAGGCGCAGCAATCGCATCGACTCGAAGACCTCGTCGAATCGCACTGCGACGCGCGCAGCAACGTCGCCCGTCTCCTGTGCGGCGATGCGAACCTGCGTCGTGTCGTAAGGCGCGACGGGATGATCGATCCGCAGGTCGCGTCGGATGCCGCTTGCGCGTGCTGCGAAGCCGGTGAGGCCCATGCGCACAGCCAACTCGGTCGGGATCTCCCCGGTGGTCAGAAAGCGGTCCTGCACGCCGGCGTGCTCGTCGTAGATTGCACGGAGCTGTCGTACCTCGGATTCGATGCGGTCGAGCGTCGCGACGATACGCGTGGCGTCATCGGTCGCGAGATCGCGTGATACCCCGCCCGGAACGATCGCATCCATGCAGTATCGATGACCGAACACCGCGGCGTTCACGCGCAGCAACTCCTCCTTGAGCCGCCAGAACTGGAAGAATCCGAAGGAGAGCGAAACGTCGTTCCCGAGGTAGCCAAGATCGCCGAGGTGATTGGCGATCCGCTCCAGTTCGAGAAGACAGCCGCGCAGCGCGGCAGCGCGTGGCGGCACCGCAGTGCCGCCGGCGCCCTCGACGGCCATCGCGTAGGCCCAGGCGAAGGCGACTGTCGAGTCGCCACTGATGCGCCCGGCGAGGCGGGCCCCTTCGGCGATGGTCATGGACTCGAAGCGCTTCTCAATCCCCTTGTGCTTGTATCCGAGCCGTTCCTCGAGCCGGAGAATCTTCTCGCCCACGATCGAGAAGCGGAAGTGTCCGGGCTCGATCGTTCCCGCATGCACCGGTCCGACCGGAATCTCGTGCACCCCTTCCCCTTCGACCTTGACGAACGGATAGCGGTCCTCCGCGGGCGGGAACCGGGCGGCGGGATCGAAACTCTTCCGCAGCGGAAACGTTCCGCCCGGCCAGGCGCCGTGCCGGAACCACTTGCGGTGGTCCGCGCTCTCGTCCGCATGAATGCCGAGCAGATCGTACGCGGCGCGCTGCATGCGATTGGCTGCGGGGAACAGATCGGTGATGCTCGGATAGCGCGGATGCTCGGCCGCGAGCGGCGCCGTGATCCACACGAGGCCCGGCGGAAGCGCGAGCGCAACATGCAGCGCGAAGCCGGCGCCACGCGTAGTCTCGTCGCTTCCCCACAAGGCGACCAGGCGTGCGTCGCTCGAGCGCGCTTCTTCGCAAGCTGCGCGAAGCTGGGTCGGCTCGATACGGACCCGGTACGCTGCCATCGCGCCCGAAAGGCGTTCGGCAGTCGAGAGGAGTCGGGTCGAATCCGGCATGTCCTTTGCCTCAGCCGATGAGCGCCGCGGCCTGTCGGTACCAGCCCACGAGATACGGCGGAATGTACAAACCAAGCATCAGGACGATTGCCAGATGCACGAATACCGGGACGAGCGCCGGCGGATGCGGCAGCGGCTGTGCCGTCGTCTCGCCGAAGATCATCGGCTGCACTTTGCCGAACACGGCGGCAAAAGCGACCCCGAGCGCGACCAGCAGGAACGGCGTCGCCCAGGTGTGCTCGTGCATCGCCGTGGTGAGCACCATGAATTCGCTCGTGAAGACGCCGAAAGGCGGCAGGCCCAGGATGGCGAGAGTGCCGATCGCGAGCCCCCAACCGATCGTCGGGCTTTGCCGGATCAGTCCGCGAATCGCGTCCATGCTTTGCGATCCCGCGGCATGCGCGGCGTGACCGACCGTGAAGAAGATCGCGGATTTCGTAAGCGAATGCACCGTCATGTGCAGCAGACCCGCGAACGCGGCCACCGGCCCGCCCATGCCAAACGCAAACGTCATGATGCCCATGTGCTCGATGGACGAATACGCGAACATGCGCTTGACGTCCTTCTGGCGCGAGAGGAAGAAGGCTGCGACGACCACCGACAGCAACCCGAAGCCCATCATCAGGTTGCCCGAGAATCCTGTTCCGAGCGCGCCGTCAACCAGCACCTTGGTGCGCACGACCGCATACAGCGCAACGTTCAGCAAGAGCCCCGACAGAACGGCAGATACCGGGGTCGGACCCTCGGCGTGCGCGTCGGGCAGCCAGTTGTGCAACGGCACGAGTCCGACCTTGGTGCCGTAGCCCACGAGCAGGAACACGAACGCGAGTGACACCACCGTCGGCTCGAGCGCACCGCGCACCTCGTGCAGGTGCGTCCACAGCAATGCCGTTCCCCCAGGTCCGAGCACCTTCTCGGCGGCAAAGTAGAGCAGGATCGTCCCGAACAGGGCCTGCGCGAGCCCGACGCCGCAGAGAATGAAGTACTTCCAGGCCGCCTCGAGGCTCTGCGGCGTGCGGTAGAGACTCACCAGCAGGACCGTCGAGAGCGTCGCGCCCTCCATCGCGACCCACAGGATCCCGACGTTGTTGGTGAGGAGGGTGACCAGCATGGTGAAGCTGAAGAGCTGGTACATGCTGTGATAGAGGCGCAGGCGCCCGGGGCTCAGCCGGCCGGCGTGCTCCTCGGTGCGCATGTACGGGCGCGAGAAGAGCGCGGTCGTGAATCCCACGAACGCAGTCAGCGCAACCAGGAAGACGTTGAACGGATCCACGAAAAACTGCTCGTCGAGCCCGGTCATCGGCCCGCTCGCGATCACGCGCGCGGTGAGCGTGCCGGCAGCGGCGAGGGTCCCGAGGCTGAACAGCGCGTTCAGCTCGGGCGCCCAGCGCCGGTGGCCGAACACTCCGAGGGCGATACCTCCGAGGAACGGAATCACGAGGACCGAGAGAATCTCCACTCAGTCGTCCTTGAGCTTTTCCATGTGGCGGATATCGAGACTGTCGAACTGCTCGCGGATGTGGAAGAAGAAGATGCCGAAGATGAACGTGCCGACCAGGACGTCCAGCGCGACACCCAGCTCGACGACCAGCGGCATACCGTATGTGGCGCTCGTTGCGGCGAAGAACAGGCCGTTCTCGAGCGCGAGGAAGCCGATCACCTGCGGGATCGCCTTGCGCCGCACGATCATCATCAGGAACGAGAGCAGCACGCTCGCCAGGGCGATCCCCAGCGTGCCCCGCGTCACCGTGGTCGCCATCTCGGAGATCGGCGTGGCGAGCGCGAACGCGAAGATCACCAGCGCGATCCCGGCGAGCATCGTCGTGGGAATATTGAGCAGCGTCTCGACGTCCCAGCGGACATCCAGCCTTCCGATCAGGCGGTGCAGCACCCACGGAATAAGGATCACCTTGAGCGCTACCGTGAGTCCCGCAGAGAAGTACAGGTGGGGCTGGTCGGTGCTGTATCCCACCACCAGCGTCGAGAGCGCGAGCGCCGCGCCTTGCCACGCAAACAAGCGTACCAGGCTGAGAACCCGCCGCTGCGAAAGCATGGCGAAGGCGACGAGCAAAAGGAATGCCGCGAGCAGGTTGACGATCTGGCCGGCGAACGATGCGTCCATCTCAGCCCTGCAGGAGGAAGTGGGTGAGCATCCCCAGCACCGCGAGTAGAAATGCGGTGGAGAGAAACTCGGGCGCCCGGAACAGGCGGAATTTTGCCGACACGGTCTCGACCACCGCGAGCCCCGCGCCGGCGATCGCGAGCTTTGCGACCAGCGCGGCCAGCGCTAGCGGCAAGCCGGCCCAGTCGCCGGCGGTTGCGATTCCCCACGGGGCGAACAGCGCGAACCCGATGGTCATGTAAGCGAAGAGCTTGATCGCCGCGCCCCACTCGATGAGCGCCAGGTGGCGCGCGGAGTACTCGAGGATCATCGCTTCGTGCACCATGGTGAGCTCGAGGTGCGTCGTCGGATTGTCCACCGGGATACGCGCGTTCTCGGCGAGCAGGACCATGAGGAACGCGACCGCGGCGAACGCGAGGCTCGGCTGGATCACGAAATCACGGTGCGCGAGGGCGTCGACGATCGTGGTGAGCTGGGTGGAGCCGCTGATGAACGCGGCGGTGAACAGCGTCATCAGCATGGCCGGCTCGGCGAGAAAGCCGATCAGCATTTCGCGGCGCGCCCCGAGGCCGCCGAACGAGGTCCCGATATCCATGGCCGCGAGCGCGGCGAACACTCGCGCGAGCGCGAAGACCGCGACGAGCGCGATGATGTCAGCGGCGGGCGCGAACGGCAGGGCGGTCGCGAGCACGGGAACGATCCCTCCTGCGAGCCACATGCACCCGAAGAGGATGTACGGCGTCAGGCGGAAGAGCGGTGACGCGTGCTCGGCGATCACCGCATCCTTCCGGAAGAGCTTGGCGAGTGTGTAGTAGGGGAGCAGGATGGAAGGCGCCGAGCGATTCTGCAACCAGGCCCGGCATTGGTTGACCCATCCCATGAGCAGCGGCGCGGCGAGGACCACGAGGACCGACTGGAAGACCTGAAAAGCGATGGCCGGGACCTGGCTCATGCGACGAACACCAGCAGCGCGATCAGGGTGAGGAAGCTGTAGAGGAGGTAGACGCTGATGCGTCCCTGCTGCAGCAGCGATACTTTCTCCGAGACGAAATCCGCGAGCCGCGCCACCGGCAGGTAGAGCCAGTACCAGTGCCGGTCCTCGATCTTCAGCGTAAATCGCGGCGATTGATCGTCCGGGCCGGGCATGGTGCGCTTCATCAAGTAGAGCGGCCCGAATACGTGGCGGATCGGCTGACCGAAGGCGTCGGCCGTGTCCTGCATGCGCGGCGTCTGTTCGGGGAAGCCGCAATCCCAGGCGGACGCGCGCCGCACCCGGCCGTGATAGAGGCGGTGAACGAGCAGTGCGGTCAGCATGACCACGCCCACGATGACGACCAGAAAGATCACCGGGCTGTAACTTGCCTGCGCGGTGGTGGTGGGCACCAGCCACAGCCAGCCGATGGTGAGCGCCTCCTCCGCGAGCCCGGTCCCGGTGAGCGCCGTGGCCACGCGGTTCAGGAAGACGATCATTGCGACCGGGAACACCCCCAGGACGACACAGCCGATGGCGAGCCACGCCATGCCGACCTGCTCCAGGGCTCCACCATCGCCGCCGTGATGCGCTTCGGTGTCGCCCGGGGGGTGGCGCGGCTCCCGCGGCTGACCCAGAAACGCGATGCCGTACACCTTCACAAAGCACATTGCGGTGAGCGCGCCCGCGAGCGCGAGGGTCGCCGCGAAGAGTGGCAGGACGCTGCGCACCACGCTGTGCCCGAGTATCGGCGCCTGCAGCGCGGTCTGGAAGGTGAGCCACTCGGACACGAAGCCGTTGAGCGGCGGAAGCGCCGAGATCGCCAGCGCGCCGATGAGAAAGTAGAGCGCCGTCTTCGGCATCGTGCGGGCGAGGCCGCCCATATCGTTCAGATCCCGCAGCCCGCGCGCATGCAGCACAGATCCGGCGCCGAGAAAGAGCAACGCCTTGAACACTGCGTGATTGAGCGTGTGGTAGAGCGCGGCGACCAGACCGAGCGCGCCCGCCACCGGGTGACCGAACCCGATGAACACCATCGACATGCCGAGGCCGAGCAGGATGATCCCGATGTTCTCGACGGAGTGATAGGCGAGCAGCCGCTTGAGGTCGTGCTGCATCAGGGCGTACAGGACTCCGAAAAGCGTCGTGCCCGCCGCGATGACGAGCACGATCACGCCCCACTCCCAGCGTACCCCGCCGATCAGGTCGTAGATGACGCGCACCATCCCGTATATGGCGGTCTTGATCATGACGCCGCTCATCAGCGCGGAGACCGGCGACGGCGCCGCCGGGTGTGCCTCCGGCAGCCAGGCATGCAGCGGGATCATTCCCGCTTTCGCACCGAAACCGAAGAAAGCAAGCAGAAACGCGACCGTTGCCCATGGCGGAGTCAGCTCCGTCGCGCGCAGCGCCACGAAGGAATAGTCGCCTCGCCCGCCGTGCATGATCCCGAAGCAGAGGAGGATTGCGATTGCGCCGAGGTGCGCGATGAGCAGGTACAGAAACCCCGCGCTGCGAATGGCGCCCTGATGGTGGTCGGTCGTGACGAGAAAGTACGACGCCAGCGCCATGGTTTCCCAAGCCACCATGAAGAGGTAGGCGTCGTCGGCCAGTATGACCAGGGCCATGCTTGCCAGGAACACGAAGTATTGCAGGCCGATCAGCGCCAGCCGGCCCGGCGCTTCGCTGCGGAAGTAGCCGGCGGCGTAGATCGAGATGCCGGCCGAGACGGCGCCGAGCAGGAACAGGAAGAAACCGGCGAGCGGATCGACCCGGACATGAAACGGCAGATCCGGCAATCCGAGCACGAGGGCGGCGCTCGAGGCCGGCGCCCAGACGCCGTGCAGGCCGAAAGCGGCAAGCACAAGGCCGACGAGTGCGCCGAGCGGAAAGGCCACCCGGCGAGCGAACGACGTGTTCGCCGCCGGAACCAGTGACAGGCCGCCCAGCGCGAGCCAGACCACCACGCATGCCAATGTGCCGGTGAGCGGCGTGGGGATCACGCCCGGCGCTCCTGCGCGCGATACTGACATCGCCGAACCGTGGCTCGGCGCTGAGGGAAGTTCATCTTGATCGGGGCTCGGATCGTGCTGGCGCGAAAGTCGCGGTGTGATTATAATGAAATTAACATCTCATGTGCATACCCGTGCCACCTCGCCTTCCCGCCGCTCGTTAGGCTTCCTGCCGATCGATTATGGAAACCAAGACCGCCCGCCTGACGATACTCGTCGACCCGGCCAAGAAGCGAGCGCTGGAGCGGCTCTGCGCGGCACAGGACCTGACGCCCTCCCAGGTCGTGCGACAGCTGATCCGCGACTACCTCAAGGCGCATGGCGTCACGTGGAAGACCCAGAGCAATGTGCCGCGTGCCGGCGCCGCGGTGAGCGGCAAGCGGGGGAAGAGCGCGAAGAGCGCCTAGCGGTGTGTCAACCGGCCGTATCGCGCGGCTGCTACTTGACCTTCATGCCGGGGCTGGCGCCCGAGTCGGGGCCGATCAGGAAAATTC
>Ga0210366_10000016_pt1 | contig 17197 bp, 19 predicted proteins | sample S641metaT_FD_190380 | JGI IMG/M metagenome (GOLD analysis project Ga0210366, IMG submission 190380) | Metatranscriptome of estuarine sediment microbial communities from the Columbia River estuary, Washington, United States - S.641... | ecosystem: Environmental > Aquatic > Marine > Intertidal... | reverse complement strand
TCGCCGCGCAGGAACCACAGCAGCTCGTAAATGATGGACTTGAGATGCAGCTTCTTGGTGGTCAGCAGGGGAAAGCGATCGCGCAGATCGAATCGCATCTGCCAGCCGAACACGGACAGCGTGCCGGTGCCGGTCCGGTCCGACTTGCTCGCACCGTGCTCGACCACGTGCCGCATCAGATCCAGGTATTGCCGATCAACCGGGTTCGTCATGGTCCGGGTCAATGCGCGATGTGCGCGAACAATTCGCGCGCGGATTCGAAACGGTCATCCGGTTTTTTTGCCATCAGCCGATCGATGAGCGGCTGATAACCGACGAGCCCCGCCGGCAGGACCGGAACCGGCGCATGGACGTGCTGGTATGCGAGGGCCGACGGATTGTCTCCCTCGTAGGGCGTTCCGCCCGTGAGCATTTCGAAGAGGATGCAGCCGACGCTGTAGAGGTCGCCGCGCGGGTCGTGCGTATGACCGAGGCATTGCTCGGGGCTCATGTAAAGGGGCGTCGCCATGACCATGCCGCGCTGGGTGAGCGTGGACGTCGCATCGAGCTCGCGCGCCAGTCCGAAGTCGAGAATCGCAAGCCGGCCGTTCGCGCGGAACATGATGTTCGCGGGTTTCAGATCACGGTGCACGACGCCCGCCGTGTGAACGGCGTCGAGTGCCTTCGCGATCTGGACCAGAATCTTGAGCGACCCCATCGAGCCGAGCCCGGCGCGAATTCGCACGTTGAGATCGTCGCCCGGGAAATACTCCATCGCGAGATACGGATAGTCGTCGGTGAATCCCTGGTCGAAGATCATCACGACGTTCTCGTTCTGGATGCGCTGGATGATCTTGTACTCGCGCAGGAAGCGCTGGCGGAACGACTCGTCGCGGCGCAGTCGCGGGTCGAGCACCTTGAGCACGAGCTGCAGCCCGTCGCTCTCGCGCTCGGCCAGATAGACCCTCGACATGCCGCCCTCGCCGATCCTGCGCAGCACCTGGTATCCCGGGATGTTGACCGGCTGCGCGCCGGGCGGTTTGCCGATCTCGCTTACTCTCAGCGGCTGCGTGAGCAGCAGCGAATCCACGTCGCGTCGCGTTTCGCGCGCATCTGCAATGGCGCCGCGAATCGCGATTGCGAGACGCTCGCCGTCGATGTCCGCCTTCCTGAGGTAGTCGGACGCGCCGGCCTTGATGGCTCGGACCGCCATTTCCTCGCCGCCGGTCTCGGAGAGAACCAGCGTCGGCGGCACGTGCCCCTCGAGCCGGAATTCGCGCAGCCAGGCGAGTCCATCGGCGTTCTCGCCGGGCGAGTCGTCGAGCACGAGGCAGTCGAAGCGTCCCCAATCGAAACCGGCCACCGGTCGGCCCTGGACAGCCGGATCCCAGGCCAGCACCGCGGCTTCGGGGAGCGACTCTGCCAGTAATCGCCGCACGCGCTCGCGATATTCGGCGGAGTCATCGATGAGGAGTACGCGCATGGGAGGATCCGAGTCCCTCAGGATGATAACGGGTTCGCGGACCGCCTTCTACGCGGCGGGATCAGGATCAGTGACGCAATCACCGCCAGCGCGAAGAGGACATATGCGACCGTGAAGACCCACGCGGGCAGGTCGTAGTAGAGCACGTGGCTGATCCAACGCCCGACGAAGCTCGGGCTGTCCGGACTCGCACGGCGCAGGGCGTCCTCCCAGACCGTGAGCGGGCACGCCATGCCGACGAGGGCTTCCAGCGCCACGAAAACGATCGCACCCACATGCGCGTACCGGAATGCGGGATTGCGGACCCAGGCCCAACCGCGCGCCGCCCCCAGCAGGATCAGCGCGAAGCCGCCGACGACGAACAGGACGAACGCGAAATGGACGACGAGGATGAAATCAGCGAGCAGGTTGCTGCTCACGCTATCTGGCGCCCTAAGGTTTCGGGCCGGTGGCGATCGGCCGGCCCGGGTCGGCGCACCATTCGCTCCATGAACCCGGGTAGAGTCGTGAGCCCGTAAGCCCGGCGATCTCCATCGCAAGCGCGTTATGGCACGCGGCCACTCCGGAGCCGCAGCTGTGCACGACGCTCGTCGGCGCGACATCGCCCAGCGAGGGTGCCCACAGTGCGCGCAGCGCTTCGGCCGACTTGAAGACGCCTCCATCCGCGAGGTTGCCCTGGATCGGAAAATTGATCGAGCCGGGTATGTGGCCGGCCACCGGATCGAGCGGCTCGGTCTCGCCGCGGTAGCGCTCAGCGCCACGCGCATCGACGACGACGATCGACGGATCTCGGAGGTGCGCCAATACGTAGGACGCATCGACTGCCAGCTTGCGGATCTCGGGATCGAATCGTGCCGGCGCTGGGGTGGGCACGTCGCGGGTCGCGGGGCGTTCCTCGCGGAGCCATTTCGCCCAGCCGCCGTCGAGCACCGCGACCGAGTCGTGGCCGAGCCAGCGCAGCATCCACCACAAACGTGCGGCGAAGCTGCCGCCCTGTGCGTCGTATGCGACCACCTGTTTGGTGCGGTCGACGCCGGCCGCGCCGAGCTTACGCGCGAAAACTTTCGGATCAGGCAGCGGATGCCGGCCGTTTTGTCCGGTGGTCGGTGCGGAGAGGTCGGTATCGGCGTTCAGATGTCGCGCTCCGGGCACATGCGACTTTGCGTATTCCTGCACACCGAACTCCGGGCGTGTGAGTTCGTGACGGCAGTCGAACACGATCCAGTCCGGATCATCGAGATGCTGAAAGAGGTCTTGGGTGGAGACGAGCGTCGTGTAGGGCATTTGTCGGCGACGTGCAGGAAGTGAGGAGTGGTCGGTGGAGCGCGGGACACTACTTGTCCGATCGGCCATCCGCGGAGAGATGCGGCACGAGCTGCCGGCGCAGGAATTCGTGGAAGTGGACCATGCCATCCTCGGTCGGGGACTGGTAAGGCCCGCGGTCATCCGCGCCGCGCGAATGGAGCGCATTGCGTCCGCGTTGTAGGCGCTCGCAAGCGCCGGCATCCTCTGCGGCGGTTTCCAGGTACGCGGCCTGATGAGCGGACACAATCTGCGGCTCGAAATGATAGACGTCTTCCGGATAGAAAAAATCCACGACGTTCGTCGTGCGGGTGGCCGAGCGGGGAATCAGCGTGCTGACGACCAGCGCCTCGGGATACCACTCGAGCATCACGTTCGGGTAGAGAATGAACCAGAGCGTCCCGTAGCGAGGCGGCTCGCCGCCGCGGTGCGCGAGGAGCGCCTCGTGATACTTGGCGTAGGCGGGCGTGCCGGGACGCGTGAGCCGGTCGTAGACGCCGAGCACCTGATTGGACCAACGGGCGCCGAACTCCCAGCTGAAGTTGCCCGGATCCACGAATTTCGACACGCCGGGATGAACCGCTTCGACATGATAGAGCTCGAGATAGACCTCGAGGAAGGACTTCCAGTTGAACGGCAATTCGTCCACTGTCGTGCCGTGGTAGATCAATCCCGTGTAGTCGAACTCGTGCGCGAGCGAGAAATCGGCCAGGTCGCGGGCGACGTCGCGCGGACCTGCGAAGAGCAGGCCGTTCCAGTTCTGTAGCGGCCAGGTCTCGAGATCGCGGCAAGGTCGCGCGTCGAAATCCGGCGCGCCGATCAGTTTGCCTTGAAGATCGTAGGTCCAGCGATGCATCGGGCAGACGATGTTGTGGGCGTTCCCGCGCCCTTCGAGCATCAACGCCTGACGGTGACGACAGACGTTGCCGACTAGTTTTGCGCCGTGCTCGCCTCGGACAAGCATCTGACCGTGTCCGGTCCATGCGAGCGTGTGAAAGTCTCCGACCTCGGGCACCATCGCCTCGTGGCCGACGTACCCGGGGGTATCGGCGAACAGTGCGCGCTGTTCGATCGCGAATACGTCGGGGTCGACGTACCAGGCGACCGGAAGCTGCGGTTGACTGGCGGCGAGATCGGCGATGCGCTGCGGGAGGTCTGCCATCGAACGGAACCGGGAAAGATGGCGAGTATGATACCCAGAACCCGGGGCGACCAGCGGCGCGTCGCACCTGCCCTGCAGCGCCGCTGGCGGAGCCATTTCAGCCCGAGTTCACCCCACATTCACCCCAATTTGACCCTGTTGCGGCCGATGGGCTATTTTCGCCTCTTCCTCCCCCCGCATTCTTTCTCCTCCTGTCCCGAGATCCCCGAGATGACTAAATCCGCGAAGACCGACTCGGCGCTGACGTTCGAGAGCGCGCTCGCCGAACTCGAGAAGCTCGTGGCAAGCATGGAATCCGGCAAGCTGTCGCTCGAGCAGTCACTCGTCGCGCATCAGCGTGGCCTGGAGCTCGCGAAGTACTGCCAGTCGACGCTCGCCCAGGCCCAGCAGCAGGTTCGCGTACTCGAGGAAGAGACTCTCAAGGCCATGCCTGGTGCCGAGCCGACAAGCTGATTTTCAGTCCTGGATGGCGGCGATTCAGGCGCGGGTCGAGGCGGCCCTCGAGCGCAGTTTGCCGCCCCGCGACCAGGCGCCGCAGCGGTTGCACGAGGCGATGCGCTATGCAGTGCTGGGCGGCGGCAAGCGGGTTCGGCCTTTGTTGGCCTTCGCAGCGGGAGCGGCCGCCGGTGCCCCGGTCGAACGGATCGACGTTGTAGCGTGCGCCCTCGAGCTGATCCACGCGTATTCGCTGGTGCACGACGACATGCCCTGCATGGACGATGATGTCTTGCGTCGCGGACGGCCCACGGTGCACGTGGAGTTCGACGAGGCGACGGCGCTCTTGGTGGGCGACGCGCTCCAATCGACCGCGTTCGAGCTCATCGCCGACGCCTCGGCCGGCAGCGACCAGGGCGTGCAGCTCGAACTGGTCCGGCTGCTCGCGCGGGCTTCGGGCTCGCGCGGCATGGCCGGTGGGCAGGCGATCGATCTCGAAAGCGTGGGGAAATCGCTGACGCTTCCCGAGCTCGAATTCATGCACATCCTCAAGACCGGGGCGTTGATCAGGGCGTCGGTGACGCTGGGCGCGCGTTGCGGATCGCCTACGCCGGCGGCGCTCGAGCGTCTCGATCACTATGCGAAGGTAATCGGGCTCGCATTTCAGGTGGTCGACGATACGGTGGATGCGGCCGCCAGTACCGCGACGCTCGGCAAGACTGCGGGCAAGGACGCCGTTCAAGGCAAGCCCACCTACGTGACGTTGCTCGGTCTCGAACGCGCGCGCGAGCATGCAGAGGAACTGCGCCGCGAAGCGCAGGACGCCATCGCAGGATTCGACGAGCGGGCGAAGTATCTGCGCGAGCTCGCCGATTTCATCGTTTTGCGCCGGTTCTAGGCGTGCGCTCGCCCGGCGTCGACGAAGGATAGAATGCGACCATGAGCAATCGGGACGAATTGACGTTCGGAGCCGGCGTCTCCCAGGCGCGCGGCACGGACTACGATCCCAAGACGTATGCGCTCCTGAAAACGATCGACGACCCGCACGCGCTGCGCGCGCTGGAGCGCAAGCAGCTTGCCCAGGTCGCTGACGAGCTGCGGGCCTACATCCTGGAGTCGGTGAGCCGGACCGGCGGGCATCTGTCGTCGAACCTCGGCACGGTGGAGCTCGCGATCGCGCTGCACTACGTGTTCGATACGCCCGATGACCGGATCGTCTGGGACGTCGGCCATCAGAGCTACCCGCACAAGATTCTCACCGGGCGGCGCGAGGCCATGGCGCGGCTGCGCATGTTCGGCGGCGTTTCGGGTTTTCCGCAGCGTGCCGAGAGTCCCTACGACACTTTCGGAACGGCGCACTCGTCGACTTCGATCAGCGCGGCGCTCGGGATGGCGCAGGCGGCGCGCCTAAAAGGCGAGCGCCGCCACGCCATTGCGGTGATCGGCGACGGCGCGATGTCGGCAGGCATGGCGTTCGAGGCGCTCAACAATGGCGGGGTCACCGACGTCGACCTGCTCGTGATCCTCAACGACAACGAAATGTCGATCTCGCCACCGGTCGGCGCATTCAACCGCTATCTCGCGCGGCTCATTTCGGGGAGCGTGTTCCAGTCCGCCCGGCGAGCCGGCGAAAAGGTGCTGCGCGCCGTTCCGTCGCTGCTCGAGTTCGCCAAGCGTGTCGAGGAGCACGCGAAGGGCATGGTCGTCCCGTCGACGCTCTTCGAGGAGTTCGGGTTCAACTACTTCGGCCCGATCGACGGTCATGATCTCGACTCCCTGATCCCGACGCTCAGCAACCTGAAGCAGCTCGAGGGCCCGCGGTTCCTGCATGTGATCACGCGCAAGGGCCAGGGCTACAAGCTCGCCGAGGCGGATCCGGTGCTCTATCACGGCGTGTCGAAGTTCGCGCCCGAGGCCGGAATCGCATCGGGGAAGGGCGGCGGAAAGCTCACGTTCACGCAAGTGTTCGGCGATTGGCTGTGCGACATGGCGGCGCGCGACTCCCGGGTGGTGGGGATCACGCCGGCGATGCGAGAGGGTTCGGGTCTCGTGCGCTTTGCCAGCGAGTACCCCGATCGTTACTTCGACGTGGGCATCGCGGAGCAGCATGCCGTCACATTCGCTGCCGGGTTGGCGTGCGAGGGCATGAAGCCGGTGTTGGCGATCTACTCGACTTTTCTGCAACGTGGCTACGACCAGCTCATTCACGACGTGTGCATCCAGAATCTGCCGATTCTCTTCGCACTCGATCGCGCCGGGTTGGTGGGAGCCGATGGCGCGACTCATCACGGAGCTTTCGACCTGTCCTACTTGCGTTGCCTGCCGAACATGGTCGTGATGGCGCCTTCCGACGAGAGCGAATGCCGTCAGATGCTCTACACGGGATTCCTGCTCGACCAGCCCGCCGCGGTTCGATATCCGCGCGGCGGCGGCCCCGGCGCGATTCTCGAAGAGGAGATGCGGGCACTGCCGCTCGGAAAGGGCGAGGTGCGCCGCAGCGGCTCGAAAGTCGCGATCCTCGCGTTCGGCACGATGCTGGCGCCGGCGCTCGCCGCAGGCGAGGCGCTGGATGCGACGGTGGTCAACATGCGCTTCGTGAAGCCGATCGATACTGCGCTGGTCGAGGAAGTCGCGAAGCACCACGAACTCTTGGTCACGGTCGAGGAGAACGTCGTGGCGGGCGGCGCTGGCGCGGCGGTCGCCGAGGCGCTTGCGGAGCAGGGCATCGCCATGCCCTTGCTGCACCTTGGGCTCCCCGATCGGTTCATCGACCATGGCGACCAGGGCCACCTCGTGGCGAGCGCGGGCCTGGACACGGCGGGGATTCTTGCGGCGATACGGGCGCGGCTCGGCGGTTGACGCGCGCAGCGGCGGATGCGCCGAAGGTCGTGTGCTAGACTTGATCGACTTGCCACGACTATGAATACCCGTATTCCCTTGCCGGCCATTCCGGACGTACAGAGTGCCGCGGACACGCGGCGGCTTGCCATCGACAAGGTGGGAATCAAGTCGATTCGCCACCCGGTGCGCGTGGCGGAACGCGGGGGCGGCATCCAGCACACCATCGCGACCTTCAACATGTACGTCGGGCTGCCGCATCATTTCAAGGGCACCCACATGTCGCGGTTCGTGGAGATCCTGAATGCGCACGAGCGCGAGATCTCTGTCGAGACGTTCCAGGTGATGTTGCTCGAGATGGTCGAGCGTCTCGAGGCGGAATCGGGGCACGTCGAGATGAGCTTTCCGTACTTCGTCAACAAGGCGGCGCCGGTTTCCGGGGTGCAGAGCTTGATGGACTACGACGTGACGTTCGTCGGCGAGATCACGCGCGGCAAGCCGCATTTCGAAATGAAGGTGGTGGTGCCGGTCCAGAGCCTGTGCCCGTGCTCGAAGGAAATCTCCGACCGGGGCGCGCACAATCAGCGCTCGCACGTCACGATCGCCGCGCGCACGCGCGGATTTGTCTGGATCGAGGAGATCGTCGAGTACGCGGAGAAGAACGCGTCATGCGAACTTTACGGCCTGCTGAAGCGGCCGGACGAGAAGTACGTGACCGAGCGTGCCTACGACAATCCGAAGTTCGTCGAGGACATGGTGCGCGACGTCGCCGCCGCGCTCAACAAGGACGATCGCATCGAGTGGTACCAGGTGGAATCCGAGAACTTCGAAAGCATCCACAACCACTCGGCCTACGCACTGATCGAGCGAGACAAGTCTCGCCGTGAGGGGTGATAGGCCGCTGAAGATCGCGCTGCGTGCAGCGCTGTTCGCCGTCACCCTGGCGGTCTGCGTTGCGGCTCAGGCCGCTACAACCGTCATGGTCATGTCGCTCGCGCAGGACCGCGCGGACCTCGTGGTCAACGGCACGGTCATCCGGTCGCTGCGTAGCGGTCAGACCTCCCCCGAAGGCGTGCGCCTGATCTCGGCAAGTCGCACCGAGGCGCTCATCGAGATCGACGGCCGGCAGTTCACCTTCACGCTGGGTGGCACCAACACGACACAGACCACGATACGGGCAGATCGCGCTGGACACTTCTGGACCACGGCCTATCTCAATGGAACTGCTGCGCGGGTGCTCATCGACACCGGAGCGACTTTCGTGGCGATTCCCGCCGAGCAGGCCGAGCGCATGGCGATTCAGTACGGCGCGGGGCAGCAGGTTCGCATCAAGACGGCAGGCGGAATCCGAGCGGGCTATCGCATAAGACTGGCGAGCATTCGCATTGGGGACATTACGCTCCACAACGTGGTCGGTGTCGTGATGGCGGGCGGCGCCGACGGGCTCGAAGCGGTGGTGATCGGAATGAGCTTTCTGAACGGCGTCGAGATGCACCGCACCGGGGATACCTTGACGCTCACTCAACGAAGGTGACGCGATTTGCGTGGATGACAACCTTTCGCCCTGCGGAGGGTTGCTCTTAGCGGGAAGGAGGGTAACGGGAGGAAACCAGCCGGTTTCCTCCTGTTCGTGACCTTCGAGTTTCTCCGAAGGAGGAAACCAGCCGGTTTCCTCCTGTTCGTGACCTACCTGCGGAGCCGCCCGCAAGGCGGGCGGCTAGAACCGCTTTTTCAGCACCATCAATCCGCCGTCGTGCTGGATGTCCATGCGGCTGAGGAAGGTCATGCCGAGAAGGGGCACGGTGAGGCCGCGGTCGAGCACGACGGCGTCGACGTTATTCAACGTGACGCCGCCGATGCTGACGGTATCCAGCTTGACCTTGTAGGCAGTGGTCGGGCCGCCCGCGGTTTGGACTGTTCCGCGCGGGCCTTTCGAGAATTGGATGCCCGCCTGTCTGGCGACGTGCGCGGGGAGCGCGATCATGGTCGCGCCGGTATCCACGAGGAAGCGGACCGCCGATCCGTTCACCGTACCGTTTGCCATGTAGTGGCCGTTCGAATCGGCGCTCAACCGCACGGTCGGGGTATTGCCCGACGCTTTCGAGACGTAAGGTTGGCCCATGCGGAGCGCCCGGCGCTTGCCGTCGATCTCGAAGATCACCGATTCGCCTTCGATTGCGAGGAGTCGCACGCCGCTCGCGGTGCGCTGGCCGATACGCATGGATGAGGGTGCGCCACCATCGATGCTGACGAGCGCCTTGCTCCCGAACAATCCCACGACGCGCACATCCACGGCGAGCGCAGTTGGGGGGGCAGCCAGGAGGAGCAGGGTTACAATGAGCTTCGCGTGCATGCGCCTGAGCATCAGATTCCGCTCCAAGATGAAACCGGTTGCCATCCTGAGATACCACCGGAACGAGGGTCCGGGCTATTTTGGCGCATACCTGGACCGAAAGGGTGTCCCCTGGACCCTGATTCGAGTCGACGAACGGGAAAAAGTGCCTGGGGATCCGCAGGCTTTTTCAGGCATCGTGTGCATGGGTGGCCCGATGAGCGCGAACGACGATCTCCCGTGGATTCCCGATGTACTGGGGCTGGTGCGCCGCGCAGTGGATGCGGAGGTGCCGGTGCTCGGGCATTGCCTCGGTAGCCAGTTGATGGCCCGCGCGCTGGGTGGAACGGTCACGCAAAACCCGGTGAAGGAGATCGGCTGGGGGCGTGTCGACGTGGTCGACAGCGATCACGCGCGACACTGGTTCGGCGACCTGCGGGAATTCGAGAGCTTTCACTGGCATGGCGAAACATTCACCCTCCCCTCGGGGGCCACGCGGCTTGCCTCGAGCGCGCACTGTGCCAATCAGGCGTTCGGGCTCGGGCCGCACCTCGCCATGCAATGTCACGTGGAGATGACCGAGGAGCTGATTCGCGCCTGGTGCCGGAGCGCTAGAGAGGATCTTGAAGCCTCGCAATCGAGCCCCGGTGTGCAGAGCGCAGACGAGATGACGGTACGCCTGGACGAGCGCCTCGCCGCGCTGCACGAAGTGGCCGATCGTCTCTACGATCGCTGGATCGAACGATTCGCTTCCTGAAGGCAATTCATGCGCGCTAAGCGATTTGCTCGCCTGTTGCTCCGTTGTGCCGTCGCCGCAGCCGTCGTGTTCACCGGTGGTCCCGGCCAGGCGGCCGTGAGCTGGCGCTATGTCGAAAGTGTCGAGGGCGTGCGATCCGCCAGCACCTACGCTCAGGGGCGCACGCCCGGCGGGCAGGTATCGATGCGACTCGAGGTGCGCTGCACACCCGGAGCCGACGCCACCACGAGCATCGTCTACGTGATTCAGCGCGCGAAAACGATTCCCGGCTTCAGTTTCGCCGCCTTCGAAGGACCGGATGCCCCCGCTCTGCAACGCAAGCTCGCAACCATTCGTGTCGTCGCGTTGCGGCGGGATGTCTCGGTATCGACGTCGGTGTCCGGGCGCTTCCTTGCGGACGGCAGCTTCGCATTCCTGCTGAGTGCGCCGCTCCTCGGCCGCAACGAGGTGAAGTGGCTCACCGACGCGATGATTCTCGGTGCCGTGCTGGTTGTCGTGAGCGTGCAGGATCCGCTCGACCGCAACAAGCGCGTCTATGCGCAGTTTCAGGCAAGCCAGGCGGCGACGCCGGTGGCCAACGTCATGGACGGCTGCGTGGGAGCGCGCTGACCCGCCTTGCGCTAGTCGCGGAAGTTGCCGAACTGCAGCGGAATGTCGGTGACCGCCTTGCGCACGAGCTGAATCACTTCTTGCAGGTCGTCCTTCTTCCCGCCGGACACGCGCACGGCCGGGCCCTGGATCGATGCCTGGGCCTTGATTTTCGACTCCTTCACGAGCTTGACGATCCGCTTGGACGTGTCCTGCTCGATCCCGTTCCGGACGTTGACGACCTGCCTGACCTTGTTGCCGCTCGCTTTCTCGATCTCCTTGGGATCGAAAGCGCGCACATCGACATTGCGCTTGGCGCACCGCGTCACGAGCAGGTCCATCACCTGCTTCAGCTTGAACTCGTCGTCCGCGTTCAGCGTCAGGGTGAGCTCCGCGAGCTCCACGCGTGCATTGGAGCCCTTGAAGTCGAAGCGATTGGTGATCTCCTTGTTCGCCTGATCGACCGCGTTCTTGAGCTCCATCTGGTTGACTTCGGAGGTGATGTCGAATGACGGCATGGGATTGACCTTGGGTGCGAGGCGACGCGCACTTTGCGCCGAGCTTCAATTCTAACGCGTGCGTCTATTTTCCGGGTCGCCCGCGTGCCGGGCGTCCGAGGAGCACGATCGCGCCGGCGCACGACCATATCGCGATGAAGGCATACGCGATACCGTAAGTCGTGGCCGCGGCGACGGCACCGAATGCGAGCGGGCCGATGATCAAACCGAGGTATGCGGTGATCAGCATGCCACCGGTGATGTGGCCGACTTCCTCGACGGGCGCACCGCGCACGATCTCGGCGAAGAAGACGCCGTTCCAGCCGCTCGATGCGACGCCAAACAGGACGCAGGCCATCGCCAGCGCCCCCAGCGACATCGAAGGACCGGCCAGACCGACCACCACTGCCGCCGCGGACATCGCGAACCCCATGCTCGCGAGGAGCGGGCGAGCGGGAAATCGTCGCCCGGCCAGGATTCCCGAGCCCAGGCGTCCGAGGAAGCCGCCGAACTGCGCTCCGGCGAGCAGCGCGCCGGCGGTCGCGAGGGATTTTCCGGCGCTGGCGACGAGAAAGCTCACGAGAAATCCGTTCAGGGCGATCTGCATCGCATGGAAGCCGAACGATGCGATCGCCAGCTGGCGCATGCCCCGTGTGCCGAACACCTGTTTGAGGAGCGCAACGATCGCGGCGATGTGTGGCGATCGCGGCGCCGCGGTCGGCGTATCGTACGCACGGCGAAACGGTTCCAGTGCGAACGCGTAGCCGAGCGTGAGTACGGCGCCGGCGGCCAGCGCGCCTCGCCACCCAAGCCATGGCAGGAGCGCGGGCTGCACGAGGCCGGTGAGCATTCCGCCGAGCTGAACGCCGGTCTGCTTGAGCGAGAAGATGAACGGGCGCTGCTCTGCCGGTGTCACCCGCGCGAGGAGTTGCGAGCTGGACGGCGTTTCCACGCCACAGCCGAATCCGACGAGGAGCGGCAGCACCGCCAACGCTGCGAGCGATCCCTGCGCCCCCGCAGCGAGGCCGATCGCGCAGAGCACCAGGCTTGCCTGGGAAGTGCGCAACGCGCCGAGCCGGCTGATGATGCTTCCGGCAGCGAGCGAGCTCACGAGCCCGCCGATCCAGAGGATCGCCGAGTAAGCGCCGAGGAGCGTCGTCGAAACGCCAAGGTCGGCTGCGATCGCCGGTGCGAGCACCGGGACGGTGAGAAAGCTCAGCGCCGTGAACACCTGCACGAGATTGAGCAGGAGCGCGGCGCGCAGCGCGGCATGCATTCCGGGTGTTCTGGTTCAGTTGCCGACGATCGGGCGCCCGCGTCCTGCTACGCGCCGCCGCGAAAGCAGGAGAAGCCCCAGGGCGTGACTTTCATCGGCAGGTGGTAGTGCTGCTCCGGGTCGGCGATGCCGAAACGGTAGGAAACGACGTCGAGGAACGGCACGTCCGGCAGTGGCACGCCCACCGCGCGGTAGTACGCGCCGACGTGAAATAGCGCTTCGTACTGTCCCGGGACGAACCGCTTCGCGAACGCCGGCTCTTCGACGATCCCCTTGGCGCTCACGATGCCGCTCGCGATCAGCGTGCGCTCCGGCTCGAGCCTGAAGACCTCGACGCGCATCCAGGCCGCGACCACTCCGCGTGAGACGTCCACGACATGAATCGAGATTCCGCCTGATGCCGGCAAATTGGCCACTCCTTGCTCGTGCCTGCGATCGTCAGCCGGGCGTGAATTCCGCGCCGGCATAGGTCACGGGAATGTCGATTCCCCCCGCGATGATCCGTTCACGATAGCGCTCGACACGCGCCCGCGTCTCGACCGTTACGGCCTCGCCGAGCGTCAGGCGCACCGCCTCGGGATAATGCACGCCATACCGCTTGGTGATGTCGCCTCGGAGCAGATTATCGCGCAGGTCGCGCGCCGCCATGTAAACCGCATAGCCCGGATCGGCGACCGCCGACGCCACGAACGCGTCGGGCACCGCGGCGACCCAATCGCGCACGCTGCCGATTTGCCGCACGCCGCGCTCACGGCATGCGCTGGTCGCGCCGCTGCGACCTGCGCCCAGCATCGTGAAGACCATATCCGCGCCGGCGTCGATCTGCGCGAGGGCGACACTCCGTGCGAGCGCAGCATCATCCTCGGAGCCCGTGAACGTCGAAAGCAGTCGCGCCTCGGGCCGGGTGGTCTTCAGTCCGACGTAGAATCCTGCCCGGACCTCCAGCGCAGGGACGCTGCGCCCGCCCGCGAGATGTCCGACAGCGTTCGTTCGGGTCAGCAGTCCCGCCAGCGCGCCCGCGAGGAAGGCCGATTGCTCCGGCCGTACCGCGTACACGGCGAGGTTCGGGCGCGTCAGCGTGCCCTGGATCGCGACGAAACGCTGCTCGGGGAATTCCCAGGCGACGCGCTGGATCGATTCACTCGTCACAGCGCCGAAGCCGATCACCAGCGTCGCATCGGAGGCGGCCATTTTTCGGAGTGCGGCGAGCATGGGTTCGCGCTCGGCCGGTACGCCGTCAACATGCTGAACGGGAATGCCAACCTCGCTGCCTGCCCGTACCAGGCCCCGGTATCCGGCTTCCACAAATCCGCCGTCGTCGATCCGACCGGGGAACATCGCGGCAATCGGCCCCGACTCGGCGGGCCGGCGGCGATCGCTCACGCATCCAGCCAGCGCGAGCGCGCCGAGCGCGGCGAGGGCGCGGCGGCGGGCAAGAACGGGACGGGCGACCTTCACGGCCACCGAGCGTATCTCAGCGCAGCTGCTTTGTCAGCCCGGCAAAGCGCTCGGCGAGAATCATCAGTACGAGCGTTGCAACGACGATGACGCCGGAGGCGGCAGCGGTGCGCACGTCTAGATTGGTCTCGATGATTTCCCAGAGGTGGATCGGGAGCATCTGGGTGCGGGCGTCGGTCAGGAAGAGCGAGACCGGCACGTTGTCGAACGAGGACATGAACGCGATGAAGGCGCCCGCGCCGACGCCCGGGGCGATGAGTGGCAGTGTGACCCGTCGAAACGTGTAGAGGCGACCGGCGCCGAGGCTCTCGGAGGCTTCCAGCATGGCGGGGTTGAGTTGTGACAGTGCCGCGATGCTGTTGCGGAGCACGAACGGCACGCAGACCGCGATGTGGCCGATGGTCAAGCCGATCATCGACTGGGCGAGCCCGATCATATTGAAATAGATGAGCGCGCCGAATCCGAAAGCGAGTGCCGGCAGCAGGAGCGGGGACATGAACAGCGAGTCGAGCGCCTTCGCCCATGGGGCCTGGCTGCGCCCGATCGCGAGCGCTGCCATGACGCCGAGCACGACCGAAGCGACGGTCGTCCAAACCGCGACCACCATGCTGTTCCACGCGGCGTCGAGCAGCTGGTCGGCGTCAAGCAATGCCGCATACCAGCGCAGCGAATACCCGCTCGGCGGAAACTTGAGAGACTCCGAGTCGGTGAGCGAAGTGAGGAGCAGGATGAGCGTGGGAGCGACGAGGAAGACGAGCGCGACGATGGACAGGACGCCGACCGTTGCGCCGAATGAGAGCGCGTCCGCATCCAAGCGCCTAGCCATAAATCTGCCCTTTGCTCGTGCGGCCGAGCAGATTCAGCAGGTACACGACGAACAGCACCGCGACCATGAAGACGACCGACATCGCGGCGGCAAATGGCCAGTCGTTGGCGCCCGTCGCCTGCTGGTAGATGTAGAGCGGCATGTAGATCAGCCGTGCGCCGCCGATCAGCGTTTGGGTGACGAAGGCCGTCACGCAGGCGGCATAGACCAGGATGCAGCCCGCGACGACGCCGGGCAGCGACAGCGGCAACGTGACTCTCCAGAGCGTGCGCCAGGCGCCCGCACCCAGCGAGGCCGACGCGTCGAACAAATTGCGGTCGACGCGCATCAGGGTGGCCATGATCGGCAGCACCATGAGAGGCAGCTGCACCTGGGCGAGCACCATGATGACGCCGGTCTCTGTGTAGAGGAGCCGCAGCGGCGTGTCGATCAGCCCGATCGCGACGAGGGTCTTGTTGATGACGCCCTGCGAGCCGAGGATGACGATCCAGGCAAAAGTGCGCACCACCACGCTGGTCAGGATTGGCAGGATCACGACGAAGAGCAGCGCCGCTTGCCAGCGCGGCGACAGCCGAAGCGCGAGCCACGCGAGCGGGTAGCCGAAAACGAGACAGACCAGCGTCGCCTGGAAACCGAGCCAGAGTGTGTTCCAGAGGATACCGAGCGTGAACCGGTCGCCGAGGAACCTGGCGTACTGGGCAAGGGTCAGCGTGTGCGTCTCGGTCGCCGTATAAAAGCTCCATGCGGCGAGCACCGCCAGTGGCGCGATGAAGAACAGCACAAAAAACGCCCCGAGCGGCAGCGCAAGCTGCCACTCGGGGTGTCCGTTCGCTGTCCGTCCGCCCATCGTGCTTTCCGGGACTCGGACTCTGCCGAATGCGGCTCGCCGCCTACTTCGAGATCTCGCGGTTGAATCGCTCGATCAGCGCGCCGCGCTGCGGATTCACTTTTTCCCAGTCGACGGCGCGAATCTTCGCGAGGTCCGCATGCGTCTTCCCGAGCGAGCGCGTGATCTCGCCGGTCAGCGCGACCTTGCCGTTGGTCGGGATCACGTTGTAGGGCACCTGCTCGAGCGCGGTCTGCAGATCCGCGGCGAGGCTGGAGTCGATGTACTGCACGGCCAGATCCGGAGCCTTGGCGCCCTTCACCAGGTGGAAGCTGGTTCGCCAGCCCACCGCGCCGGTCGCCGGTATGGCGAGTTCCACGGGCACGCCGCGTCCCTTCAGCGTCTGCACGAAATTGAAGTTGTAGGGCGCGATGTCGATCTCCTCCTGCTGCCAGAGCGTTGCGTAAGCACCGAGGTTGGCGCCGATCGCACCGACGTTCGGCAGGAGTGCCTTGAGCGCCTTGAAGGCCGGGTCGAAATTGTCGACCGTGCCGCCGTTGACGCGGTTCAGCTCGACGAGGAAGGCGATGCCGAGCTGGCTGTTAAGCGCAGTCAGCCCGACACGTCCCTTGTACTTCGGATTGAGGAGATCTTCCCACGACTTGGGCGGGGTCGAGATGCGCTTCGGGTTGTAGCCGATGCCGATGACCTGCATGGAGATTTTCGGCCCCCAGGAATCCTGGTACTCCGGAAGCAGCTCCTTGAAGTGCGGCGACTTGGCTTTCGGGTATTCGACGATCAGCCCCTGCTTGACGGCATCCAGAACCTGCGGGTCGTCGAAGATTGCGACGTCGAACGGGGGATTGCCGCGCGCTGCGGCGAGCATCGAGACCTGATCGTGGGCGAGCTTGATCGTCTGCGTCACGGACGCGCCGGTGCGCTTCTTGAAGTATGGCGCGAGCACTTTCGAATGGGCCTCGTTCCACGTGCCCGGAAATGTCGCCACCACCAAATTTTCGGCGGCGAGCAGGCGGGTGGGCAGCGCCGCCGCGGCGCCCATTCCCAGTCCGGCGGCGAGCAGGGTCCTGCGGTTCATATTCGGCTTGTTCATGATTCCTCCTGGTTTCAGCTGTTGTGGGTGGTGCGCTGGAAGAGCCGCACGGCGTCAGCCGCCGCGGACTCGATAAAGATCGCGGCGCCGGGGTCCAGCAACCGCGTGTCGCCCTCGCGCTGGGCGCTGATCTTCACGGATTCGCCGGCGCGCGTCTCGGCTTCGTAGACGACGACGGGCCCGAGCGGCAGCACGACCTTGACCGTGGCCGGGATCGCGCCTTCGGCCGGCGAAACGCGGATGCGGAGGCGTTCCGGGCGCAAGGAAACGAGCACTTCGGAACCGACGGGACCCGCCATGGCGGATTCGCTCGCGAGCCGAGTGCCG
>Ga0210366_10000015_pt1 | contig 17339 bp, 13 predicted proteins | sample S641metaT_FD_190380 | JGI IMG/M metagenome (GOLD analysis project Ga0210366, IMG submission 190380) | Metatranscriptome of estuarine sediment microbial communities from the Columbia River estuary, Washington, United States - S.641... | ecosystem: Environmental > Aquatic > Marine > Intertidal... | reverse complement strand
GTAACATCGTGTACACACAATGGCTGAATGAACGCGGGGGCATAGAGGCAGACGTTACCGTCACTCGCCTGGACCGCGACACATTCCGGATCATAACGAGTCCCGCGACCGCCAGGCGTGACTATCACTGGCTGCAAAAAAATCTTGATCCGTACGCGCGGTGCGAGCTCACCGATACCACCAATCAGTACGCGGTATTAGGCATAATGGGGCCCAACAGCCGCGAATTGTTGCAGAGCCTTTCTGACGATGACTGGAGCAATTCCGCGTTTCCGTTTGCCACCGCAGCACACGTCAGTATCGCCGGCATTGATGTGTTTGCGCAGCGCATCACCTATGTCGGCGAACTCGGCTGGGAACTTTATGTAGAAGTTGCATCGGCACTGGCGCTGTTCGAGTCAATTCGAAACGCGGGCATCCATTTCGACATGCGGCTGGCGGGTTACCACGCATTGGATTCCTGCCGCATGGAAAAGGGCTATCGTAGTTGGGGCCACGACATCAATGACCTGGACACACCAGCTGAGGCTGGCCTGCGCTTCGCCTCAGCCATGGATAAGCCCGTCGAGTTCATTGGTCGTGGGGCTGTGCTGCAGCAGACGTCGGCCGACGTTCGCCGCCGAATCATGAGCTTTCGTCTGCTCGAAGCCGAGCCGTTGCTGTATCACGATGAGCCCATCTACAGGAATGGTCGGCTGGCGGGATTTGTGACTTCCGCGAGCTATGGCCATACTCTTGGCTGCGCGGTCGCGCTGGGCTGCTTGCATGCCGACGAGCCGATCGACGCCAGCTATATCGAAAATGGCAGCTACGAAATTGAAATTGCCGGCCGGCGACATGAGGCCGCTGCCAGTTTGAGACCCTGGTACGATCCGTCCGGCGACCGGATTCATGCCTGATTGAGACCGATATGAAAAGAATCAATAACACGCTGTACGCGATCCTGCTATTGCTCTTCCCGCCGATCTGTCGCGCCGACATCGATCAGACAATCGACGCGGCATTCAGACCGATAGCGAAAGCCATGTCGGAGTTCGTGTTTTTTTCCGTCCAGGTGGGTGGCGCCGAACTGCCGCTGATTGTTGTATGGCTAATCGCCGGAGCTCTTTTCTTTACCGTCTATCTACGCTTTATCAACATCCGCGGTTTTGCACACGCCATCCGAATCGTGCTCGGCAAGGAGGACAAGGACACAAAAGCGCCCGGGGAAGTATCACACTTCCAGGCGCTGACGACGGCGGTCTCCGGTACAGTTGGGGTTGGCAACATTACGCATGTTGCTGTGGCGGTTTCTATCGGCGGCCCGGGTGCCGCATTCTGGCTCATGGTGGCCGGTTTTCTTGGCATGGCATCGAAGTTTGTCGAGTGCACGCTCGGCGTGAAGTACCGGCAAATAAACGACGATGGGACAGTCTCCGGCGGTCCTATGTTTTACCTCGACAAAGGCCTCCGAGAGCGCAACCTGCCGCGACTCGGCAAAGTCATGGCCTGGTACTACGCTATTTGCATCATGATCGGTTCCATCGGTATTTCGGCTATGTTTCAGGCGAATCAGGCTTACGTACAATTCGTGAACGTCACCGGTGGGGAAGGCAGCTACTTCGATCAACATGCCTGGATTTTCGGCTCAATGCTCGCAATTTTGACCGCACTCGTTATCGTCGGGGGCATCAAGAGCATTGGGCGCGTCACCTCGAAGCTGGTGCCATTTATGGCTCTTCTATACGTCGTATCATCTCTCGTCGTAATTGCCGTGCATATCGACAAATTGCCGTGGGCATTTGGCGCGATAATCACCGGTGCGTTTTCTCCGCAAGGCGCCACAGGCGGTTTCATCGCCGTTGTCATTCTCGGCTTTCGCCGTGCCGCATTCTCTAACGAGGCCGGCATCGGCTCTTCCGCGGTCGCGCATGCGGCTGTTCAAACGAAAGAACCCTTGACCCAGGGTTTCGTGGCGATGCTCGAACCGTTCATCGATACGGTCGTGATTTGCACAATCACAGCACTCGTCATAACAGTAACTGTCTATGATCCGGCGCTGACCAATAATGGCTCGATAAGTGGAGTCGAACTGACGTCCAGTGCGTTTGCAAGCGTTATACCGTGGTTTCCCTACATACTCGCCATCGTCGTGATGTTGTTCGCGTATTCGACGATGATTTCCTGGTCGTACTACGGACTCGAAGGCTTCATCTATGTTTTCGGCGCAAAGCGCTGGGCCAAGATTACCTTCAACACAATTTTTTGCCTTTTCGTGGTTGTCGGCTGCACCGCGAAACTCGAGGCTGTTCTAAATTTTTCGGATGCGATGATCTTCGCAATGGCTTTGGCAAACGTACTCGGACTGTATTTGATGGCGCCGTCCGTAAAGAAGGATCTGGATGCGTATTGGGCTCGGCGCAATGCTTGACGCGCTCGTGCGGCCGCCACTGTCTTGTGAATTCCGACCATTGTGAGGTGCGACATGCGTAAGCGTTTACTCCTGATTGTCATCGCAGCCAGCGTTGTCGCATGCTCCGACGTGCGGCAAGCTGAGCCGCAGGAACACTATGAGCTGGTGTTGGCCGGGGGCCGTGTTATCGACCCGGAAACCAGGCTCGATGGCGTACGCCACATTGGCATCAGGGACGGAAAGATCATCGCCGTATCCGAATCGCAACTGCAAGGCGATGCTGTCGTCGATGTGTCCGGGCGGGTTGTTGCGCCAGGCTTCATCAATTTGCATTCACATGCGTGGACGCCGCTGGGTCAGCAATTCGAAGTTCAGGATGGCGTTACGACGTCATTGGAACTGGAGTCCGGGTCTTATCCCGCTGAGGATTTTGGCACCTTTGAGCCGATCGCGATCGCGAATCGCTCGCGCATCAACTATGGCGCGTCATTGGGTCATGCCTGGGTGCGTTCCGCCATGTTGGATGGAGACGAATCAGCCAGCGGATTCGACGAACTGCTCGCAAGAGCGCTCAGCAGCAACAGCGGCCTCTCGATGGAACGGCCCGCATTTCGGCAGGCACTTGATGCTGAACAACTCGAGGAACTCAAGAACCGGTTGCGGACCGGTCTGGACGCAGGGGGCCTGGGCATTGGCATGTTGCTCGACTACATGAGCGAGTCGGTAACAGATGCGGAGCTTCAGGCTGTATTTGAGGTTGCTGCTGAACGAGAGGCGCCGATTATCGTGCATATCAGGCGCGGCGTCGCCGGAGACACGTCGGGCCTGCTTGAGGTCATCGGGCTCGCGCGTAAAACCGGCGCGGCAGTTCACGTTTGCCATCTGCAGGCGAGCGCCATGGGCAATATCGCCGAATTCATGCGATTGATTCGTGAAGCCAATGATGAAGGCTTCGACATTTCGATGGAGTCGTTTCCCTACAACGCGGGTTCGACCTCAATTTCCGCTGCAGTTTTTAATCGCGACTGGCAGAAAATATTTGATATCAGCTACGAAGATGTGGAATGGACCGCAACTGGCGAGCGACTCACTGAAGAGACCTGGGAAAAGTATCGCCGCGAGTCGCCGGGCGGAACCGTCGTACATCACTACAATCGCGAGGAGTGGACGAGAATCGCAAGCGAGGCGCCCGACGTCATCGTCGCAGCAGATGGCACCCCGATCGTTACGCTGGAACAGAAAAGCGCACCGTTCGGCGTCGGCACGTTTGCCCGCGTCTTTGCCCGCTATGTGCGCGACGAAAAAACGTTGGACCTCATGGACGCGGTCGCAAAGATGACGCTTTTGCCCGCGCAGGTGCTTGAGGATTACAGCCAGGCCTTTCGCCATAAAGGCAGGGTGCAGGTCGGTGCCGATGCCGATATCACGGTGTTTGATCTCGAACGTATCCAGGACAACGCTACCTTTCAGGATCCCTACAGGCCATCCACGGGCATTACACACGTCATCGTCGGCGGCGCGTTTGTGTTGCGTGACGAGCGGCTCGTCGAGGACAGTTTTCCCGGCCACCGAATTCCAAGGTGAATACGCCAGCGTAGACCGCCGCATCGAAACGTAATCTGGTAATGACAATTATTCGGACTATTCGAGCAACATCCATGACGGCCCTGCATTGTCAGGAAGAAACTGACAGACAACATCACTTTCGCCTGAACGTCGCTTGACGCAGACTCGGCTGTACAAAGATCGCGAGATGTGGCGCATTGCCGCGCCCATGATCCTGTCCAACGTCTCCGTGCCGCTGCTGGGCATGGTTGATACCGGCGTTACCGGGCACCTCGAGAGTCCCGTCTACCTCGGCGCCGTGGCGATCGGCGCGATGATCTTCAGCTTCCTGTACACCGGCGTGAACTTCCTTCGTATGGGAACCACCGGCATCACTGCTCAGAGTTTCGGGGCGGACGACAACGACGGCCTGAGAGTGTCACTTGGCCAGGCACTGGTCGTCGCATTGCTGATCGCATTGACGTTGATCCTGCTGCAGGTGCCGCTCGGCAAGCTCGCCATGCAACTGCTCGGCGCCGATGCCCAGACAGAGGTTCATGCGCTCGAGTATTTTTCCATCCGTATCTGGAGTGCGCCGGGGACGCTGGCCAATTTCGCTCTGATCGGCTGGTTCATCGGCTTGCAGAACGCGCGTATCCCGCTGCTCATCTTCCTCACGATCAATCTCACCAATATCGTTCTCGACCTGGTGTTCGTGCTTGGATTTGGCATGAAGGTCGACGGCGTCGCCCTCGCCTCGGTCTTTGCCGAGTACACCGGGCTCGCCGTGGGCGGAAGCTTTGCGATCTCCTCGCTGCGACGTCGCGAAGGCCACTGGCCGCTGGCGCGTCTGGTCAATGTGTCCGCCTACAAGGCTTTCTTCTCGGTCAATGCCAACCTGTTCATACGCACGATGGCGTTGATGTTTACGCTCGGCTTCGTTACCGCACAAGGTGCGCGCCTGGGAAGCCTGGTACTGGCAGCGAATGCCGTGTTGATGAACTTTCAGCACCTGACGTCATTCGGACTCGACGGACTCGCGCATGCTGCCGAAGCCCTGGTCGGCAAAGCGATCGGGCAAAAGCGGCGGGATGCTCTCGAGGAATCCGTGCGACTGACCCTGAAGTGGTCGCTGATATTCTCGCTCGGCTTTACGGTCGTCTATCTGCTGGCGGGCCCATTCATTATCCGTATTCTCACGGACCTGCCCGAGGTGCGCTCGACGGCGACTCGTTACCTGCCCTGGATGATTGTTTCACCACTCGTCTCCGTGTGGTGTTTTCTTTACGACGGCGTGTACGTCGGCGCGACGCGCGCGAAGGAGATGCGCAATATCATGTTTGTATCGACCCTGGTCGTTTTCCTGCCCGCCTGGTACCTGCTCCAGCCGCTGGGTAACCACGGGCTATGGCTCGCCTTCATGCTGTTCATGGCCAGTCGTGGCATCGGCATGCACATTGCCTATCGCAAGACGGTCTTGCCGATGGTGACGACAGACCACGATTAACAACGGGCGTTCAGTTTTCATGCACAGTGCTTGAGCAGGGTTGGGATCAGGTGCTGTTGGCGCCCCGGAACGGCCATTCTTTGCCGCGAAACGCACTCAACCCCACCGCACCTTTCGAGAAAGGTGCCGTGGGGCTGACCTGTCGTGTTCGCCTGCGCGCGACTAAGAGCTGAGGCTCGACCCGAGGCGCCAGTTTCGCCTATTCGTCGACCAAATTGTTTTCGACTAATGTGGTCTTTTTCAGCAACCACTTTCCGCGTTTGTAAACGACATCGCTCGTGTAAGTGCTCGTTCCTGGGCCTCCCTTCACAAGCTCACCGTCGGCTGTAATTCTGGAACCGCTGATGGTGGCATACGCCTTTATTGTGCCGGTTTTCCCACGTACCGTAGTGCTCAATGAACCGAAGAGATGCTGGCCCTGGCTGGCTATGTCATCGTCAGCCCGAAACGAGTTTATGAGATTCACCCACGGCAGCGGGCCCGCGGGGATCCAGCCCTCAAGGAGCAACGCAGTCCCGTTGACGTTATAAACTTCGATAACAAAGTCATCTGTAGTGCAGCTACGAAAACGCTCGTACCCCTCCGCAAAATTGGGATCAGCCATATTCAATGGGTCCAAGTATTCCAGGTTGCCCAAATCCGAATAGATTGCGGTGACTGCCCGGTTAATTGCATCAAATGAATACGCGTAACAGCTCATGAGCTCCTCGATTTCGGCCTTTGCGAGTGCGCCGTTCTTGTTGCCTCCGTTTCTATTATCGTCATCACGGTCGTTGTCGGCGGCTGCGGTACCAATAAGGCCGATGGCGCAAATGGTTGCCAATAACGGGATAAAGAGCGTTGAGTACGCTTTGCCTCTCATAAGTTTCTCCCTGAGTCGAACGTTATGGGGCTTGGTGTTGTTATTTATTTGCCGACGCTCGGACAACGTTCGTTGAGTAAGCGTCCCTTCCCCACGGTGCGCCGACTACCACCTACTGTCAATTTCTCAAACTGTCCTGTTCGTCGCACCAAACGTTTTCAGTTGCTTATCACGTCAAAGCGACAAATAGGACGAGTTGGCCACTTACGGTCCGCGCGTATGGTCCTCAACTCGACAGCAGAGTGCTGTTTCAGTGCGCCGCTTGGCTAGCCTGGCTTTTTCGCGACGAAGGAGCCGGCTACGCCGGGCATTGTCGACTTGCGAACGTCCGCAAATGGCGGTTACCAGCGGCCCAAAAGTTGTGAGGTAGAATGGCGGCCCGCTCTTTCCACGATTGGTGAAAACCTTTTTGCCAAATTCTGCGTAACGATGCTTCCTCGGGCGCCGCAGGCTTTTGGAAACGCAGCTGCTGGCAATCGTCACTCAGTCCCGGGTCCCTTTGGCAGACCTTTTTTTCGCTGCCTTCTTGCGCGTAGTCTTCTTGTTCCTGGCACTCTTGTCTTCTGCCAGGCGCCGCGAAGCCTTGGGCTTCGAATGGCTCACCGGCGGTTGCTTTGCGGCCTTCTTGAGATCTTCGAACGACTCGCTGAGGCAGTCGCAGTAAAACGCGGGGTCCGGCATCATCTCGCGGCAGGATATCGCACTCACGGTTATCTGGCCGTTGTAGCCGATAACGGGTTGAAAAAGTCCCAGCCCGTGCCCGATCGGTCCCAGGCCAAAGTTAGCGACCATGCGCGAGCCCATGGAATACAGTGGGAAGTTCGGCCCCGGAACGTTGGTGACCACCGTGTTGTACATGGGCGGCAAACGCTTCGCCAGCCCGTAGCGGCCGTAGGCGCTTGCTATAAGACCGCTTGTCGTCGATGGCAGAAAATGTGCCATCTCCGCCAGGAGAGAGGCGCCCATGGTGCGCGTCACCTTCTTGGCGCGTTCGCTCTCCCCGTGCACCGCACGCAAACGCTCCAGCGGATCCGCGATGTCGCTGCGTACCGGAAGGCTCATCGTCGACACCATGTTGCCGGCCGCTTTGCGCATCTCTTCCGGACGCGCGGTTACAGGCGCCATCGCGACGAGTGACTCCTCCGGCAGTTCCCCCTTGGAGTCCAGGTACTGTCGCAATGCGCCCCCACAAACACTGACCATTACATCGTTTACGGTGGCCCCGTCGATACGGCCCTTTATTGCCCGAATCTCGTCGAGGGAAAAACTGCGGCCATCGAAGACCCGGTGCGCCGACACATTGCCGTTAAAGCGGGTGCGCGGCACTTTCGTCGTCAGCTCGAGTTCCTTGCTGAGCAGCCCGCGACCCAATCGCCACGCCGTCGACGCATTTCGTAGCGCCAGCGAACCGAATTCGAACGGCTTTTTTACCGTTGTCACCGCCGATCGCGCGAGCAGCTCCGCTCCCGTTGGAAAACGTTCCGGCTGCCAGTCGTTCGCGGGCGGCTCGACCTTGTCCTCCGGCGATACATCGTGAATGGCCGCCGCAATCTCTGCACCGGACACGCCGTCGATCGCGGCATGATGAAACTTGCTGACCAGGGCGAAACTGCCTTCGGGCACGCCGGCCACATTGTCGAGGCCTTCGATGACATAGGCTTCCCAGAGCGGTCGCGAAGTATCCAGCGGCCTAGCGTGTAAGCGGGCTGTCTGGATGCAGAGTTGCCGCCAGTCACCGGGTTTGGGAAGCGCGATGTGCCGCACGTGAAATTCCAGGTCGAAATCCGGGTCGTCGATCCAGTAGGGATGATCCAGGCTCATCGGCACGCGCACGATCCGTTGCCGGAACGCGCGAGCCTTGTGCAGGCGCTTCTCGAAGAACCTCAGGATATCCTTGAACGTGACGGCGCCGCCCGGGGCCGTCGACTGATCGTAGATGGCGAGACTGCCGATGTGCATCGGCATATTGCCCGTTTCCAGGTAAAGGAACGACGCATCGAGCCCTGATAGTTGTTCCATGATTCTTGCCCCTGTTGGCTCCGACAAGACAAAAGTACCAGATCCTGACTGAAGCGGTCGGATCCAATAGTTGAAAATAAATGGATCCGACCCCGTTACTTGAGCCCCTGTAGTTGGAACTGTCAGACGAGAGTGCGATCCAATGGCGAACGTTGTGACCGATTGAAATTCGACATGTCGGGGGAGGGCATCATGCAAATTTCGTGTTTGGGTCTCTTTGTCATCTTTTTTATCAACGCCGCCTTCGCCGCGCCATCGCCGCTGCCTTTCAACAAGCAGGACGGCTGCAGGGAAGGCGCGATGGCCCAGTTTGGCCAGTATATCGGCGACTGGAAGATCGAAGACTCGTCACTGAGCCGTGATACGGGGGAGTGGGAGGCCGGCCAGGGAGCACGCTGGATATTCGCCTGCCTCGGCGACGGCACGGCGGTTCAGGATTTCTGGATTCCGGTCGGTGGCTCCGTCGGCACCAACCTGCGCACTTACCACACGGACACTGAGTCCTGGGATATTGCCTGGGCCATCAAGGGTACTCCGGGATTTGCACATATCACCGCGAAAGAGAATACGGACGGTGAGATCGTGATGGAGTACAAATCGCCATTGCCGAATCCGCCTCGAAGAATTACCTTCTACCCGGTAGTCGACGATCGCTGGCATTGGAAACTGGAGTTTTCGTTTGACGGTGGCAACAGCTGGACGGAAGTGTACCGGATCAAAGCGACTCGCTACGTTCGCTGAGTCGACGCGGTCCTGCACGGGAAAGTCAACGTTCGAGAAAAAGGTTCTTCGGCGGTTGTAATTTCAGGCGTTCGCCCTGTTCGTGGCAAGTTCGCAGAGACGGTGCGCATTGGTCTTCGCCCAATAGTAGCCGATTATTCCGGAGAGGATGTTCGCCACCGCGTAAGCGCCAAAAATGCCAACGATTCCGTACAGGTGCATACCGAGCATCGCGAGTGGCACATAGAGCACCAGGATGCGCGTGACACTAATGATGACGCCCGGCATCGGATTGCCGAGACCGTTGAATGCCGCATTCACGACCATGACGATGCCATAGGCGCCGTAGCTGATCGGCGCTATCCAGAGGAACAGTCGGGTGACACTCATCACCGCCTCGTTGTCGCTGAACAAGGTGGGCAGGAATCCGGACAGCAACGCCAGCAAGAGCGCAAGAAGCAGTCCGCTGGCTATGCAAAAAATGGCGCACAATCGAAGCGCGTGTTGAATCCGGTCTTCCTTGCCGGCACTCAGGTTCTGTCCGACGAACGGACCGATCACGGCGGACAGCGCGTAATACGCCACGAGCACCAGCGACTCGATGCGGCTCGCGACACCGAAGCCGGCGACCGCCTCCGGACCGAAGCGCGCGATCATCGCGGTAACGAGGGCAAGTCCGACAGGCACGATCGCATTCGTACCCGCGGCCGGCAGTCCGACGTGCAGGATGTCAGTCCAGGATCGCCTGAGCTCCGACAGTTCGGGCTTCTTGAAGGTCACCATGTCCAGGCGGTTCAGCAACAGGTACAGGGTGCCGACGAAGATAGAGCCGCGGGCCAGCAGCCCGGCCATCGCTGCCCCGTCCAGGCCCATCTCCGGAATCGGCCCGAAGCCGAAGATGAAAATGGGATCCAGTATGACGTTCAGCACGGCGCCGGCGATCATAAGCTTGGACGGCAGGCGCGTGTCCCCGGTCGCCCGCATGCCGCTCATGCCCACCATGCCGACCACGACGAACGGCACGCCGCTGTAAAGGATGATCATGAAACTGCGAATCATCGGGATCATGTCGTCCGGTGCGCCCAGCAGGCGGAACAAGGGCTCGATCGTCAGCACACCGACCACGGAAACGATCGCGGTGATCAGGAAAGACAGGATCAGGCTGTCGGTTACGAGGCGCTTGGCCCGGCTGTGGTCGTCTCGACCGATCGCACGGGCGACGACGGACGAGGTGCCCGCGCCGAGACCGATCGCCACGCTGGTCACGATCATCAGTATCGGGAAACCAAAACTGAAGGCCGCCAGCGCCCGATCACCCACCTTGCCGAGGAACCACGCGTCGATGAAGGACTGCCCCATCATCGTCGTAATGCCGAGCAGCATTGGCAGCGTCATATCGACGAGATGGCGGCCGACCGGTCCCTGCGTGAGTCTGGCTTTCTGCGCTTCCATTCCGGCCTTATGAGCTACTATTCAGGGGGACGAATACAGGGAAAGGTAGTGAAACACAAGACTGAAATCGTGATCGACGCCGATGTCGCCACCGTGTGGAGAATGTTCGACGACCCGGACAACATGCAGAAATGGCAGCCGACGCTAAAGTCGTTTACGCACAAGTCCGGCACGCCAGGCCAACCCGACGCGGTGTCCGAGCTCGTTTACGATGAAAATGGCCGCGAAGTCCTTATGACGGAGACGATCACGGCACGACGGGAGCCTTACTTCCTCGGCGGCACTTACGAGTCCGATTGGGCCAGCGTCGTCATCGTCAATCACTTCGAGGAAATCGAACCCGGCAAGACTCGCTGGACCATGAATCTGAAATACGGTTTCAAGGGTTTCATGAAAATCATGGCCCTGTTCCTGCGCAATTCGATTTGCACCCGCAGCGACGATGACATGAATCGCTTCAAGCTTCTGGTCGAGACAGCGGTTGCCGGGAAATCCGGATGAGCTGGAAGAAACTCTCGTCGCGAGTCGCTTACGAGAACGACTGGATGCAGGTCCTGGAAGACGATGTCGTCAATCCCGGCGGCGGTAGAAACCTCTATGGGCATGTGCACTTCAAGAACATAGCCGTTGCCATTCTCGCGCTCGATGAAGCAGACAACACCTGGCTGGTCGGGCAGAGCCGCTACACGCTCGGCGAGTTTTCCTGGGAGCTGCCAATGGGCGGGGCACCACTCGATGAGCCGCCACTGGCCGCCGCCAAGCGCGAGCTCGCAGAAGAAACCGGCCTGCGCGCTGCACGCTGGGAAGAAATCATGCACCTTCATACCAGTAACTCGATCACGGACGAAAGGGGTGTTGCGTATATCGCTACCGATCTCAGTTTCGGTGAGACGCAATTCGAGGAAACCGAGGACCTGCAAATCCGCAGGCTGCCGTTCGACGAGGCGGTTGAGATGGCAATGGACGGACGCATTACCGACGCCATCAGCGCCGCTACCTTGCTGCGCGTCAGTCTCCTCAGGAAATCTTCCTCGCCGTAACGATGTAGCGAAGCGGTCCGCCCGCCGCGCGTGTCTCGAACGGGTAGCAGGTGACGAGCGTCAACATTGCCGTATCGGTATCCAGCACCAGGCCGCCCCTGCGCGAATCGACGATTTCCGAGCCGAGCACTTCGTAGACGTGGCTGTCACCACCGGCCGCTTCGACGCTCAGCTTTTCGCCCTTCTTCACGCCAGCCAGGAATCGGAAATGCGTGTCCCTGTGCCCCGCGATGACCGAGTTGCCGGTGTCGCCGGGCATGGCGCTGGCGCTGAGATGCCCGGGACCGAAGGCGAGCGTCCGCCCGGAACCGCCGGCAAGGACGATAAGGTCGACGTCATGTGCCTCGGACCTCAATCGGGCGACCGGCCAGGTATCCGCCCATGGCCACGGGACCGGCCGCTCGACGGCCTGGCCAGCCCTGACCCAGGCTCTTTGCATGAGTTCCTGGGCCAGCCACGCCTTCGCCGGGATGTAGGCGCCGCTGCCGAGCTGCCAGAAGCCCAGGCAGAGCAGGCATGCCACCAGCCAGCGCCCCGCCGCCCTATACCGCGCCGGCACGACCGCGCCTTTCGGAAAGCCGCAGCGCTGCCAGCAGCGACAAGGCAGACAACAGGCAGGCAAAACCGATCAGCCGAAGCATGGGCGCACTGGTCGCGGTCGCGGTAAAGCCAAAGATCGCATTCGTGCTCTGCCCATAGGGCATCAGGTTCGGCACCTGCTCGCTCGACAGCGGATCGCCCGCGGGGCGCGCCGGTGTCTTGTCCACGGCGACGAGACTGGTGTGTTTGCTGACCAGGCTATGCGTAATTGCGGTCTCGACGATCGCGGCACGCGCGCTGTCGGCGTCCGCTCCGCGGCGCTCCTCATCCATGAGCTCGGCAATACGCGCACGTGCCCACAGGGCGGCAATACCCTCGCTTTGCCGCGCCGAAAGCACGGCCAGCGTTCGCGACCAGCCGCCCGCCGGCGAGTTGCCGCTGATGCGAATCCTGTCGCCGTCGCGATAGCCGCCGGATGCTCGAACCCTGACGGTAATCGGCTCGCCGAAATACAGGTCGGGGACCACCTTCGGGTAGCTGTCGACCGTTACGCCGCTGGGCCACTGCACGAAAATATCGGTCACCTGGGGATGCTCGAGCTTGCGGAACAGGCTTTCCATTTTTTCACCGACCTCGTGCAGCGCACTGATGAAGGTGTAGGACCCGCGGCCAGCCTCCGCCGCCTTGCGCATGAACCAGCTGTTGGGTGCCGAGCCGATACCGACGGTGAAGAGCCGTGCATTGTCGAGTTTCTGCTCGATCATCGTGAACAGCTCGTCTTCATTACCGACGCTGCCATCGGTGATGAACACGACCTGGCGAAGATGCGTTTCCAGCGGCCTGTCCCGCAGGGCTGCCGCCAGCGCCGGGCGCATCTCCGTACCGCCATTGGCCTTGAGCTGCTGCACGAAGTGCAGGGCCCGGCCGATGTTCGCAGGGGTCGCGTCGACGCTGGAGGAATAGAGCTCGGCCGTGTTCGAGTTGAATTCGATGACGTTGAAGCGGTCCCAGGCATTAAGACCCTCGAGCGCCAGCTTTACCGCGCGTTTGGCCTGTGCCATCGAGACCCCGTGCATCGAACCGGACGTATCGACCACCAGGATGATCTCGCGAGGCATCGATGCTGCGGGTACCTCGCCCTGATCGGGCGGCATGACCATCAGCAGGTGATAGGGTGCGCCATCCATGACCTCCATGAAGGACATCGCACGCGGCTCGGCCGAGGGCACCGGCTGCCAGACGAGCTCGAAGTCGTGGTCCATCGGCACGTCGTCGTTGCTGAGCGCGACGCGGTATCGGCCGCCGTCTTCAGTAACGGAAACCGGATGATAGCGACTGGCGACCAGCTTCAGTGGCATGCCTGCGTTGATGTCCGCCGTCATTTTGATCCTGTGTGCGCGTGATGCTGTGACCATCGGTGGCGTGACGAGTGATGCGTCCGGCACTCGATCGGTGTCACCGGACCAGCCGTTTCCGATCCTGTCGGGCAGTTCCTGGCCGGGGATATAGCGCGGCGTCAACGTCATCGGGAAGCGTATGCTGAAGCGGCCATCTTCGTAGCGAATGTCTTCCAGGTACTCGATCTCGACGACGACCAGTTCTCCGGGCGCGACGTTTGCCACTGATGTTGTAAACAGGTTGGCACGCTGCTGCTCGACGAGACTGGTCTTCTTGCCGGCTTGTCTTGCCTGTTCATAGGTTCTTCTTGCATGTTCTTTCTCCTGGATCTCCCCTTCGATATAGCGATCGCCGATATGCAGGCGCATGCGGTCGACGGCGGCCTTATCCGGCAGGGGAAAGACGTAAATGCCCTCGACCCAATCGGCGCCTTCGTTGCGAAACTGCTGGCGCACGGCTACCCGAGCGACCAGGCCGTTGATGTGCATCTGGACGTCGGTCGACATGAGCGTGGCGCTGGTATAGCCCTGCTCCATTTGCCAGAGCAGGCTGCCGCTGTGCGCCTCGGCGGGCGTCGGCTGTTCTGCGAGCAGCATCCCCGGCAGCATGAGAAACAGGCACAGTGCGTGCCGCGCCCAGCTTCCGCTTGCGGTATTGTGTCGATTCATTGCGGCCTCCCTTTCGTTGTTGTCACTATTGCAACCCGGCAAAACGCCACTGCGCCGACGGCGGCATGGCAATGCACCGACGTAATGTGGCAAATTGTGGCGACAGGCAACGGGAGGCCCATGTGGCGAAACGGATAGCAATCGTTGAAGACGAGGCGGCGATCAGGGAGAACTATGCAGCCGCGTTTCGACGCGAGGGTTACGCGGTCGATGCCTACGAGGCGCGCAAACCCGCGCTGGGCGCGTTCGAGTTGCGCCTGCCGGATCTTGTCATCATCGATATCAACCTTCGGGACGACGTCGAGGGCGGCTTCGAACTGTGTCGCGAACTCCGCGCACGCTCCGTTGATTTGCCGATAATCTTTCTGACCGCGCGCGACAGCGAGTTCGACGCCGTATCCGGTTTACGTCTCGGTGCCGACGACTATCTCACCAAGGACATCAGCCTTCCTCACCTTATGGCCCGCATCGCGGCGCTTTTCCGGCGGCTCGACGCGATGCAAAGGCCACAGGCCGCAGAGAGTCGTATCACCCGCGGCGAACTCGAGATCGATACCGAGCGCATGACGATTCACTGGAAACAGCAGCCGGTCGGACTCACGTTGACGGAGTTCTGGCTGGTGCACGCGCTTGCGCGCTACCCGGGTCACGTCAAGAATCGGCAACAGCTCATGGATGCGGCCCAGGCAGTGCTCGACGACAACACGATCACCTCGCACGTGAAGCGCATCCGTCGAAAATTTCACGCCATTGACGACCAGTTTGACGCCATTGAAACGGTCTACGGGATGGGCTATCGATGGCTGAGCTAGCGGGGCGATGAACCTACAGCGCCAACTGCTACTTGTTAGTCTGCTCACACTGATTCTGCCCTGGGCCGGTTGCGAGTTCATTCGGGAAACGGAGTCGGCGCTGCGAGGCAGCCAGCAACAAATGCTCGCTGCAACCGCGGGCGCACTCGCCGATACGATGGCGCAATACAGTGCCGAATTTCCGCTGACCGACAAAGCGGTCAATACCGCCGATCAGCTTTACATACACGCGCTCGCGCAGCGCCCCGAGATCGACGGCTATTTCGACGACTGGTCGCTGGATACGAAGTCGCTGAAATCGATGCGCGGCGCCCACGGTGCTATCCAGCTCATCCTCGGTTCTTTCGGTGAGACCATCTATCTCTATGTCGATGTGCCGGATCGCAACGTCGTCTACGCGACGTCTCGAGCCATGATCCTGGACGAGGGCTCGCAGTACGCGGATCGCGTCAGCCTGATCAGCAGCAACCCGCCCTACCTGGAGGACACGATCGCGTTTGCGGCGGAAGCCCCGGGCAAGATCCTGAGTTATCGCAAAACGGCGTTCGGCTTCGCCCCGGAGCCGGCTATATCGGCGCATTGGCAGGATGGGCCGGGTGGCTACCGGCTCGAAGCGCGAATTCCCTCGGCGCTGCTGGGCACGCATCTGGGCCTGGTCGTCGACAACACCGATGACGGTGCGAGGCCCGGCACACGCAGCAGCAGTTTTTCGGGAGCGACGCCCGGACGTGCGGTGAAACCGTCGCCGGAAATCAGTTCGATTGCGGCCGGCCTGGTGCAGCCGGACATGCGCCTCCTGATTGCCGACTCGAGCGGCTGGCGCATCGCGAACGTCGGCGAGCTTGTCGATCAGCCAGGCGACGAGACGCGCCTCGGCATCGCGCGGCGAATCTACGGGTCGCTAGTGGAGTCCGGAAAGGAAGCGGATTTCGCCGAACCCGACCCGCTCGGACGCGAACAACAGGCCTACGTGAGTGCCGCCCTGCAGGGGCGGGCGATGGCTTCTTGGTTCCGCAGCGAGGACAGCGGCAAAGCCGTGGTCGCTGTTGCGGCGCCTATTCTTGATGGCAATGACACGATTGGCGCCGTGATACTGCAGCAGGGTACGGACGCCATCCTGAGCCTCAGGAACGAGGGGCTGGCGCGGCTGATCAACGTGACCCTGATCGTCACGCTGGTGGTCGCAGGCACCTTGCTGGGCTACGCGACCTGGCTGTCGCGCAGGATTCGGCGCCTGTCAGTCGCGGCCGAGGCGGCCGTGGAAAACGAGGCCCTGCAATCCGCCCTGCCCAGCGCGCTTGCCGACGATGAAATCGGCGACCTGTCTCGCAGCTTCTCCAGCGTGTTGCGGCAGCTCGGTGACTACAATGACTATCTGCGTTCTCTCGCGTCGAAACTCTCGCATGAGCTGCGTACGCCACTCGCAATCGTCACGTCGTCGCTCGAAAACCTCGAGCATGAACGTTTGAGCGAAGCCGGCGCGGGCTACATGTCGCGCGCTCGCGATGGTGCCGAACGATTGCGCCGTATCCTCAATGCAATGAGTGAGGCAAGCCGCGTCGAGGAACTGATGTCGAATGCGGAACCGGAAGCGTTCGACTGTAAGGCCGTACTCGCGTCAGCGGTCGATGCCTATCGCGACATCTATGAGGAGCGGTCTTTCAACTTCGACTGCGCGTTGTCCGCAGCCGCCATGGCGGGTTCGCCGGAACTCCTGATCCAGATGCTCGACAAGCTGATCGACAACGCCGTAGGCTTCAGCAAGAAGGGCGACACGATCACGGTTGGTCTCATCGAGGAGGATGGCGGCTTCGAGCTATCCGTCAGAAACCCCGGGCCGGCGCTGCCTGAGCGCATGCGAACGCAGATGTTCGACTCGATGGTCTCGATGCGTCCCGGCGACGGCGAGCGCCACCTCGGACTCGGCCTCTACATCGCCAGGCTGATTGCGACGGGACACGGTGGCCGTATCGAGGCAGACAATATCGAGGGCGGCGTTGTAATTCGCGTGCATTTGCCGCGGCCTGGCTAGACAAGAGTCGAGCACGGGCGAACTTCGACCCGTTGTCTTTCGCACGACGGTCGGAGTGCGTAGACTGGCCGGCCTTCGTTACGATTTGCGACGCAAGAGCTGTGCTGTCACTCCGCCGGAATTTCAATCGACAAACGATGGTCGAGCTGCTGCGGCTCGCCCTGCCGATGGTGGTATCGCAAGGGACCTTCGCGGTGATGATCTTCACCGATCGCTACTTCATGTCGCAAATCGATCCCGCTCACATGGCGGCGGCGCTGGGAGGCGGCGTGGCATCGTTCTTCTCCTTTTGTTTCTTCGTCGGCGTATTTTCCTACGCAAACGCGCTGGCCGCGCAGTACCTGGGCGCGGG
>Ga0210366_10000014_pt1 | contig 17579 bp, 15 predicted proteins | sample S641metaT_FD_190380 | JGI IMG/M metagenome (GOLD analysis project Ga0210366, IMG submission 190380) | Metatranscriptome of estuarine sediment microbial communities from the Columbia River estuary, Washington, United States - S.641... | ecosystem: Environmental > Aquatic > Marine > Intertidal... | reverse complement strand
GTGCTGCCGCTGGCGCGCGCCTTCATCACCCGACGTGTGAAAGCCCTGAAGCCGGAGCAATCGGCCGCACCGCTCGAGCTGGTGCTCGCCCTGCTCCGGAAGACCAGCCGCCTGTCCCTGATTGTCATTGCCACATGGCTGGCGCTGCGCTGGCTGACCATCCCACAGCAGTTCGACCGCTGGATCATGGGGGTGCTGCTGTTCGTGCTGTGGCTTCAGGTCGCCCGCTGGGGCACCGCGACGGTGAATTACCTTATCGAACAACGCCGCAGGCGCGACGATTCCGAGGCCGCGGGTGCTGCGAGCCTGAATATCCTGCGCTTCGTTGGTGTCGCGCTGGTCTGGGTCATTGCGTTCCTGCTGCTGTTGGCGAATCTCGGTATCGACATCACGGCGCTGATAGCCGGCCTTGGCATCGGCGGCATTGCCATCGCGCTGGCCGTGCAGAATGTGCTGGGCGACCTGCTCGCCTCGCTGTCCATCGCGCTCGACAAGCCGTTCAAGGTCGGCGATTTTCTGACCATCGGCGAAGAAAAGGGCACGGTCGAGCACATCGGCATCAAAAGCACGCGGCTGCGCTCGATCTCTGGCGAGCAGATCGTGATGTCGAACAGCGACCTTCTGTCGAGCCGGGTTCGCAATTTCGGCCTGTTGTTCGAGCGCCGCATCAACTTCAAGATCGGCATCGTCTATGAGACGCCGCGCGAAAAGATCGCGCGCGTGCCGAAGATCCTCGAGGAAGCCATCTGCGCCCAGCCGAAGACTCGCTTCGACCGCGCACATTTCACGGCCTTCGGCGATTTCTCCCTGAACTACGAGGCGGTGTACTTCGTGCTCGACCCGGTCTACGGCACCTACATGGACGTCCAGCAGGCCATCAACCTGCGGATCCACGAGGAATTCGAGAAGGCGGGCATCGAGTTCGCGTATCCGACGGTGGTGCAGTACAACGCGGAGATGAAGAAGAATTAGGTTTCAGGAGGGGTCAGACCCTGGAAGGGTCAGACCCCAATCCGCTACATCTGCAGCGTGCCGGTAAGCTCCGCGACCGAGCCGAAGCCGTGCTCCTTCAGGTACGCGGCAATACCGGCGTTGATCTTCGTGCACACCAGTGGGTCATAGAACAGCGCGGTGCCGACGCCGACCGCGGTTGCGCCGGCGATGATGAACTCGAGCGCGTCGTTCGCCGAGCAGATCCCGCCCTGGCCGATGATGGGCACCTTGTGCGGTGCGGCGACCTCATAGACCTGCTTCACCTTGAGCAGCGCGATCGGCTTGATGGCGGGCCCGGACAGGCCGCCCTGGATGTTGCCGATGACCGGCCGGCGGGTCTTCACGTCCACGGCCATACCGGAAATGGTGTTGATGACCGATAGCCAGTCACTGCCCGCCTCGATGCACAATCGGGCGTTCTCGGCGATGTCGGTCTGGTTGGGTGAGAGCTTGGTGATCAGCGGTTTCTTCGTCACCTTGCGGCAGGCGGCAACGACGCGCGCCGACATCTCCGGGAAGTTGCCGAACTGCACGCCGCCTTCCTTGACGTTCGGGCACGAGATGTTGATCTCCATGGCATCGATCGGTGAATCATCGAAGCGGCGCGTGACCTCGACGTATTCCTCGATGGTTGAGCCGCAGACGTTGGCGAAGAAGCGGGTCTCGCTGAAATCAAGCGTGGGCAGGATTTCGCGCACGACATGATCCACGCCCGGGTTCTGCAGACCGATCGAGTTAAGGATGCCGTCGGGCGTTTCGGCGATGCGATGCGGCGGGTTGCCAAGCCGCGCGCTGCCAGTGGTGCCCTTCAGCACGATCGCGCCGACGTCGGTGTTGGAGAAGCCCTCGATGCGGGTGTACTCCTCGCCGAACCCGACGCAGCCGGACAGTAACACGATGGGCGACGCGAGCCGCAGGCCGCAGAACTCGACCGCAAGCAAGGGGTCGGGCCTGGCGGCGGCCTCGCTCATGGCAGGTGCGGGACAATCAGTCGCGCGACATGCGCGATGCGATCCTCGGCGAGGCCGGCGATGTTCATGCGACTGTCGCCGCCAACGTAGACATGGTGTTGTTCGCGCAGCGCCTGCACGGCTTCACGCGGCAGGCCGAGTAACGAGAACATGCCGAACTGCCGTGTCAGCCACGCGAAATCCTGTCCGTGCCGGAGACGCGCGAGTTCGGCCGCGAGCGCTTCGCGCAGCGCGCGGATGCGCGCGGCCATGGTGCCCAGCTCTTCGCGCCACTGCGCAGTGAGTACTGCGTCGGCGAGGATGCGCTCGACAATCAGGCCGCCATGGGCCGGCGCCATGGAATACATGGAACGCGCGGCCTTGTTGACCTGGCTCTCAATGGCCTTGACGCGATCAGCGTCCTCGCCCGTCACGATCAGCGCGCCGGTGCGTTCCCGGTACAGGCCGAAGCTCTTCGAGCAGGACATGGCGACCAGCAACTCGGGCACGCGCCGCGTTGCCTCGCGAATCACCCAGGCGTCCTCATCGAGGCCCTCTGCGAGGCCCTGGTAGGCGATGTCGAAGAACGGCACCAGCCGCCGCCAGGCGATGACTTCCAGAATGGCGGTCCACTGATCGCGATTGGGGTCCACGCCGGTCGGGTTGTGCGCCGAGGCCTGCAACATGACCATCGATCCGTGGGGCATGCTCTCCAGTGCGTCGATCATGGCCTGGGCCCGCAGCGAGCGGCCGGCCGGATCGTAGTAGGGGTAGCGATCGAGCTTCAGTCCGCCGCCCGACAGCAGTGGCCCATGATTAGGCCAGCTTGGGTCACTCAGGTAGATGGTCGCGCCTGGCGCTGCACGGGCTGCGAGCTCCGCACCGAGACGCAACGCACCGCACCCCCCGGGCGTCTGGATAACGCCGCAACGCGAGCGCAGGTCGCTGGCGTGGTCGCCCATCACCAGCCCGAAAATAGCTTCGCGGAAGCCCGGCGCCCCGGCCGGCGGCAGGTACGCCTTGGTGGACTGCGTCTCGACAAGCTGGCGCTCCGCCTCGCGCACGGCGGCCATGACGGGCGTTTGGCCCGCGGAATCGCGGTAGATGCCGATGCTCAAGTCCACCTTGACCGGCGAAGGATCTTCGCGAAAGGCGACCGACAGGCCGAGAATGGGGTCCGGGGGCAGGGTTTCGAGGGCGTCGAACATGGGTACCTCGGTGCCGGTCACGCCAGCGCGCCGGCTTGCGCAGCGTGTATTTTAGCCGCAAGGAATCGCGCCATGTTCCACGTAATTCTCTACGAGCCGCAGATCCCGCCGAACAGCGGCAACGCGATTCGCCTGTGCGCCAATACGGGCTCGACGCTGCACTTCGTGCACCCGCTCGGGTTCTCGCTCGACGATGCGCAGCTGCGGCGCGCCGGGCTCGACTACCGGGACATGGCCGCAGTGCGCCAGCATGCTGACCTCGACGCTTGCCTGGGCAGCCTGAAGGGAACGCGGGTGTTTGCCATCGAAACCACGGGCAGCCGGTTTCATACCGAGGCGGCGTTCCGTCCGGGCGACGCCTTCCTGTTCGGGCGCGAGACGGTGGGGCTGCCGCCTGACGTCTTGGCGCGGTTCCCGACGGAGCAGGTATTGCGTCTGCCGATGTTGCCGGGCAACCGCAGCATCAACCTGTCGAATGCCGCGGCGATCGTGGTATTCGAAGCCTGGCGCCAGTGCGGATTTGCGGGGTCTGACCCCGCAGGGGTCTGACCCCTCCTCAAGCCGCTACGTTTCAGGAGGAGTCAGACCCCGCGCTATCGCGCGAGGGTCAGACTCTTGAAATTGAGGTTGCGGGGCACCTATTGGTGCCCGCAACCGAAAATATTCATTCCGCCGACACTGCCCGGGTCATGAGCGCCTCGACGGCCTTTCCGATGGGCAGGCCCTCGTACAGCACCTTGTAGACATGTTCTGAAATGGGCATGTCCAGGCCGTGGTGGACGGCGACCTCGTACACGGCGCGCGCGGCGTGATAGCCCTCGATCACCTGGCCGATGTCGCGGATGGTGTCGTCCACCGCCCGTCCCTTGGCGATGGCCAGGCCGAAGCGGCGATTGCGCGACTGGTCATCCGTGCAGGTCAGGACCAGGTCGCCAAGCCCGGTCAGGCCCATGAAGGTATCGCGCTGCGCGCCGAGGGCGGTGCCGAGACGCACCATTTCGGCGAGCCCGCGGGTGATCAGGAACACGCGGGCATTGGCGCCAAAGCCCATGCCGTCGGAGGCGCCTGCGGCGATGGCGATTACGTTCTTGACGGCCCCGCCGACCTCGACCCCGACGATGTCCGCCTGCGTATAAGCGCGCAGGTTCGGGGTCGACAGGCTGTGCGCCAGTTCGAACGCGAAATGTTCATCCGGCGAGGCACAGGCGATGGCGGTCGGCAGTCCCATGCCGACCTCTTTGGCGAAGGTCGGCCCGGACAGCACGGCGATCGGCACGTCGGGTCCCAGCACCTCGCGCGCCACCTGGTGTGGCAACTTGCCGGTCGACAACTCAAAACCCTTGGTTGCCCACGCAACCCGCGCACCAGGGCCGAGCAGGGGCTTGAGGCCCATCAGTACCGTGCGCAGCGCGCTGGAGGGCACAACCAGCAGCACATCCTCGGCGGTCGCGACGGCCTTGCCGAGGTCGGGCTCGATAACGAGTTCTGCCGGAAACGTTGCGCCGGGCAGGTATCGGTCGTTACGGCGCTCACGTGCCAGCCGCTCCGGCTCGTCCTCGGCGCGGCCCCACAGGACCGTAGGACGGCCCGCGCGCGCGAACTGGATCGCGAGGGCGGTCCCCCAAGATCCGGCGCCGAGGATGACGATCGGTGACACGCGCCGCCCTGGCACGCCGCTCAGTTGACCTGTTTGGGCGCTTCCTCGGCGGCGGGCGCTGCCGCCTTGCGGGCGGCCTGTTCCTGCAGCGAACGCTCATACAGCGCGTCGAAATTGACGGGCGGCAGGAAGAACGGCGGGAAACCACCCTTGCTGATCATGTCGGAGACGGTCTGCCTGACGTACGGGAACAGCACGTTCGGCGCGAATGAACCGAGGATGCGGCGCGTGTCGTCCGGATTGAAGCCCTGGATGGTGAACACGCCAGCTTGCTTGACCTCGGCCAGGTAGACAGGTTGCGCCCCGCTCTTCGCTTCGAGCGTCACCGTCAGCACGACTTCGTGCACGCCGGTGCCAACGATGCTGGAGGACGTGTTGAGGTTGAGCTGAATCTTCGGCTCCTGATCCTGGGCCGGCACGAACGGACCCTTCGGGGCCTCGAACGACAGGTCCTTCACGTACACGCTCTGCAGGGCGACATTTGGCCCCTGCTCGGTTGCTGCGCCGGCGTTGCCGTCCTGGGTATTTTCTTCAGCCATGGGATCCTCGGTAGTTGGCGATTGCCTGAAAAATGAAAGAAATGTGGGCGGGTCAGCCCACCACCTCGAGCAGCCTGTCCAGCTCGCCGCTGCGCTCAGCCTTGATGAGCTCGTCGAACCCACCAAGGTACTCGTCGCCGATGAAGACCTGCGGCACGGTGCGCCGGCCGCTGCGCGCGACCATTTCGTCGCGCAGGGCGGGTCCGTCACCGACGTCGATCTCCCTGAAGGCGATGCCCTTGCGCGCAAGCAGTGCCTTGGCCTGCATGCAGAAGCCGCACCAGCCGGTGGTATAAATCGTGACCGGGGCTTCGTCCATGAGCCTAGCCCTTGACCAGCGGAAGGTTGTCCTGGCGCCAGGCTGCGAGCCCGCCGCGCAGGTTGTAGACGCTCTTGAAGCCCAGCCGGGCGAGCGTGCGGGTCGCTGCGGCCGAGGTGGTTCCGTTGTCACAGCAGGCGATCACGGCGCCATCCTTCAGCTTCTCCAGCGACTTTGCGCCGTCTGAAATCTGGTCGGCCGGTACATTGCGGGCCCCGGCGATGTGGCCGTCCTTGAACTGGTTGGCGGAACGGACGTCAAGCAGTACCGCGCCGTCGTTCATCAACCGGACCGCGCCGCTTGGCGAGATCGTGGCCGACGCGTTCGCGCGTTGGCGCAGCTCGTAGCCGAGCGCGACAACCGCAGCCAGCACTGCGGCGCCCGCCAGGAAGGCGTGGTTGTTGACGTATTCGAGCAGCCGATCCATGTGGGCCCTGCAAATAAATGCGGGCACCCGCCCGCAGTTGAGCCCAATATTATAGCAGCGTCTCCACGTCGGTGATTGGCCCCGAGTTCGGTCAAAAACAAGAGCTTAGGTGGCCCGGGCCGCGAGCCGTCCGGTACCATGGCCGCTGCCATTCCCGACTGGGTCGCCATGCGCTGCCTGCCGCTGATTTTCCTGTTGCTTGCGGCGCCCGCATGGGCCGCCCCGGCCAATCCCGAAGGTGACCTGAAACGGGTCCAGCAGCGCATCGAGCAGCTGCAAAGGGCGGTCCGCGACGACACGGCCCGCCGCGACAAGCTGACCACCGCGCTGCGCGATGCCGAGGAGCAGGTGCGTGCCTCCCGGCAGCGGCATGCCGCCGCCCGTGAAAAGGTGCGCGAGAGCGACCGCCGCCTGCAGGAGATTGCTGCCGAGCAGGTGCGCCACGAACAGTTGCTCGCTGAACAGCGCGACACCCTTGCCGCCCAGCTGCGGGCCGCGTACGTGGCCGGGCGGGAGGAGCACCTGAAATTACTGCTGAGCCAGAAGGACCCGGCCGCGCTGGGCCGGATGCTGGCTTACTACTCGTATTTCGGCCAGGCTCGCGCCGGAAAAATAGGGGAGATCGAGGCCGCCGTGCAGCGACTCGAAGAGCTCGCGACGGAGGAACAGGCCGAACGCGCGCAGCTGGGAGAACGCGAGGCAGACAGCGCACGGCAACTGGCAGCGGTCGAATCGGCGAGCAAGGATCGCGCGCGCGCGCTGCTCGCGCTGAATGGCCAGATCAAGTCCCGTGGCGACGAAATCGCGCGGCTCAAGCGCCAGGCGGCAGCGCTGGAAAAACTGATTGCCGACCTGCGCAAGGCGCTTGAACGGTCGCCAGCGCCCTCCGGCCAGCCGTTCGAGCGGGTCCGCGGCAAGCTGCCGTGGCCGGTTCCCGGGCGCATCGTGGCGCAGTTCGGGCAGTCGCGGGGCGGCGGCCTGAAGTGGACCGGGGTGCTGATCGCCACCGAGCGCGGTACCGAAGTGCGGGCGCCCTATGCCGGGCGGGTCGTCTACTCGGACTGGCTGCCTGGGCTCGGCCTGCTCCTGATCGTCGACCATGGCGGCGGGTACATGACGCTTTACGGCCATAATGACCAGCTTTTCAAGGGCTTAGGGGACAACATCGTGGCCGGCGAGGTGATCGCCACCGTGGGCGACAGCGGCGGCCAGTCACGGCCCGAACTGTATCTGGAGGTTCGCAAGGGAACGATCGCACAGGATCCGCGGCGCTGGTTCCGTGGCGGGCCGTCCTGAGACGCGGGAAGTGCGGATTACGTCAAAGACTGCTGGCAGCACTCTGCTTCAGGCTTGCATCGGATACCGGCCCGACGCCGGGCCTGGAACCTGCATGGTGAATACGTGATGGCGACGGCACCCCCAGGGCACTTGAGCAGCACGCGACCCAATCTGGACCCCTACGGCCAGTTGCTGCGCATGCTGATGCCCCGCGCGTCCGGCATCGCCTTCCATGACCTCGCTGGCAAGCAGATGTGGCTGTCTGGCGACTACGACGGGCCTGATCCGCAGCCGGTCGTGGACGAGGCCCTGAAACGCGCGCCGCCGGCGACCAGCGCCCAGATTGACGGCTATGCCTGCGATTTCCATGGTGCCCCGGCCTACGCCTTCCGCATGCGCAACGACCTCGGCGGCGTGATCGCCGTGGCAACGTTGCTGACGCGCGACAAAGAGAACCAGCCCTATTCGTTCGTGCTGCAGATGGTGCGGCCGGCGCTCGAGTGCATGCAGCGCGAACTGCTTTCGCGCGAGTCGCTCGGCACGATGAACCGCAGCCTGCGGGCGCGCGACGATGACCTCGACCTGCTGCTCAAGGTTGCGCCGGACGACCCGCAGAATCCGCAGCAGGCTGATGAACTGGCGCTTCTGACGCAGGCCTGCGTGGATCACCTCGACTGCGTGCTCGGCGCGCTGGTCATTCCGGAGCGCAACGTTGCCATCTGCAAGTCCCGCACGGGCACCAAGCCGCAGGTCAGCATCCTGACGGCGACCCACCGGCACCTGCTGAACTGGACACAGCTGCAGCGCCGGGTCCTGCTCATCAATCAGGCGAACACCACCGCTGGCGGACTGCCGCCGTACAAGATCCTCGCCATGCCGGTGCGGCATGCGTCCGGACGTGTCACAGGGTTCCTGGCGATGTTCCGGCCTGCCGATGCACCGGACTTCGACCTGCGGGCGGAGCGCCTGTCGGAGCTGCTGGCGCGCAAGGCGAGCACGGTCCTGCAGAACAACTTCGACTCGGCCACCTCGCTGCTGACCCGCCCGGCCTTCGAGATACAGGCCAACGCGGTACTGACGGCAATGAACGGCGAGAAGTCGAGCTGCGTCCTGTACCTCGACGCCGACCGGATGCATGTGATCAACGACAACTTCGGCATGCACATTGGCGACGAGGTCATCTGCAAGATCGCGGAGGTCGTGCGCCGCAAGGTGCGCCCGGGGGCGCTCGCGGCGCGCATCGCGGGTGACCGGTTCGCAGTATTCCTGCCGGACTGCAAAATGGAATTTGCCGAGCAGATCGCCGAGACAATTTGCCGGCAGGTCAGTGAACTGTCCTACGGTCACGGCGATGGCACGGTGCAGGTGTCGGTCAGCGTCGGTGTGGCGCAGTTGCCGGAATCCCAGTCGCCGCTTTCGCACGGCCTGGCCGGCGCGGAGATCGCCTGCAAGGCAGCAAAAGACCGCGGCCGCGCTCGCGTAGAGCTCCTGCAGGACGCGGACCAGAGCATCATGCGCCGCCATTCGGACGTGCTGGTCGTACAGCGTGTGCATGACGCGCTGGCTCACGACCGCTTCACGCTGTTCTGCCAGCCGATCCTGCCGCTGTGTGCAAACGGCGGTGAGCCGCGTTTTGAGCTGCTGCTTCGCATGGTGACCGAAGACGGGGAGATTCTGCCGCCGGACAAGTTCCTGTCGGCGGCGGAGCGCTACCAGTTGCTGCCGCAGATCGACCGCTGGGTTTTGCGCAACGCGCTGGCTGCGCTCAAGTCACAGGCGGGCGCGCTGCGCGGGCGCGGCATGCGATTTTCGATCAACCTGTCGGGACCGTCGATTGCAGAGGAGGGCTTCCTGCAGCACCTTGAATCGTCGGTGCGCGACAGTGGGCTGCCGCCCGAATTACTGTGTTTCGAGCTGACGGAAACGGCCGCCATCTCGAATCTTGCCCGTGCCGACCGGTTGATGCAGCGCATGCGAATGCTGGGATGCACCTTCGCCCTGGACGATTTTGGCACTGGCCTGTCGTCGCTCGCATACCTAAAGGCGTTGCCGGTATCGACGCTCAAGATCGATGGAAGCTTCGTGCGCGATGCCGCGACCAACGAGCGCACCGAATCGATGGTCAGAGCCATCGCGCAGCTGGCGCACACGATGGGAATGGAGACCGTCGCCGAATACGTTGAGACCGACGAGCTCAGGATGCGCATGGCCGCGCTCGGGGTTGACTTCGGGCAGGGCTTTGCGATCGGCAAGCCGCTGCCGCTGGCCGAGATTCTCGGTGACCTGGCGCTCTATGAGGCGATGGCCGTTCAATGAGGATGGAGATGGAGTCTGACCCCGCAGGGGTCTGACTCCTCCGAACCGCGCCCTGAAGGCTCTGGAGGCGCTACTATGATGTGCCTGCCCGGATGCCGACGGACGCCATGAAGCTGAGTCGCCCCACCCTTCTCGCCCTGCTGCTCGGCACGATTGCCGGCTTCGCGATTGCCGTCAGCAGCGGTGTGCTGGCTGGCCGCAGTGCAACGCGCGACAAGCTGCCGGCAAGCGATGTTGAACTGCTAGCCGAAGTCATGACGCGGGTCAAGGACGAATACGTGGACCCGGTCGGCGACCATGAACTCATGCTGCATGCCATCCGCGGCATGGTCTCGGGCCTCGATGCGCACTCCACCTTCCTGGACAAGCGTGAGGTAGAGGATCTCCGTATCGCGACCGAAGGCAGCTATTCCGGCGTTGGCATCGAGGTGTCCTACGACAGGCGCATGATCGTCGTGGTCGCGCCCATAGAGGGTTCACCTGCTGACCTCGCGGGGATGCGGACTGGCGACGTGATCATCGCCATCGATGGCTGGGCAGTGGCGGCGGCCGGCATCGACGATGTCGTCTCACGCATGCGGGGCGAGCCTGGAACGCTCGTGCGGGTGACGGTCGAGCGCGGCGACCAGGACCCGCCGGTCGAGTTCACGATCCGGCGCGCAGAAATTCAGGTGCAGAGCGTGAGGCACGCGTTGCTCGAGCCTGGTTACGGCTACCTGCGCATCACGCATTTCAGCGAAACGACGGCGCGTGACGTGGACGCGGCCGTCGAGCAATTGCGGTCCCATTCGAGCGGGCGCCTGACCGGTCTTGTGCTGGACCTGCGCAACAATCCTGGTGGGGTGCTGGAAGCCGGCGTTGAAGTGGCGGACGCTTTCCTTGACGAGGGCGTCATCGTCACGGCGCGCGGCCGCACGCCGGAGGCCCGGTTTACGGTGGAGGCAAAGCGCGGCGACGTTACGCGCGGCGCGCGGCTGATCGTCCTGGTGAACGTCGGTTCCGCATCGTCATCTGAAATCGTGGCCGGAGCCCTGAAGGACCACGGCCGCGCCGTGGTGATGGGGCGCACCACCTTCGGTAAGGGGTCGGTTCAGACCGTGCTGCCATTGTCCGACGGCCAGGCCTTGAAGCTGACGACGTCGCGCTACCTGACGCCGGCCGGGACGGTGATCCAGAATGCGGGCGTGACGCCAGACATCGTAACCGCGAAATCGCCACTCGGGGATCTTGACGGCCCGCAACACACGGAAGGTCGCGCAGCGGTCGTCGATCCCGCCGCCGACCCGGAGGTTGCGCGTGCGCTCGCGTGGTTAAGAAGCGCGGCGCAGCCCAGGGTGGCTGCGGAGGCCGCGGCGCGACGGCACTGACGCGGTGCGCCCGGTAGCGATCGCCGTGCAAGAAGGGGATGGCATTGACGAGCGCTGGTTCCGCTGGCCCGAGACGTCGAAGACTTCGAAGTCGTTCCGGCGCCGTTTTGGCGGCAGCGGGCACCGGCTGACATGAGCGGGCGGGCGCCACCAGCGCGCGATCCGGTGCGCACCGCCGCGGCAGCTGCGCGGCGGGATGACTACGAATTATTCCTGCGCAGCATCCTCATGGTTGACGGCCTGGCGCTCGGCGTCGTGGCGCTCTACCTGCTGGTAGATGCAAGACCGCTGCAGTGGCCGGCCGTGACGCTCTCCGCGATGGTCGCTTTCGCTGCCTTCGTGCTGGCGTTCCGCTCGGCGCACTTTCCGGTCAGGAACCCGCGCTCCCGCATCGTGATCGAGGTGGGGGTGATGATTGCCTTTATTGCCGTCGTCACGGCGCAGACGGGAGGGCCGGACAGCCCGCTCACGAACTTGTTCCTGCTGCCGGTCGTGCTGGCGGCCGTGACGCTCGGCGCGCGCGCGACCATGATCGCGGTGGTCGCGACGGCACTGGCCTGGATCGGGCTCTTCATGCTTCGCAGCGCTCCAGCGTCCTTGAACCTGGCATTGATCGCGCGGATTTTCGGAGAACTCGGACCGGTTGTGCTGGTGGCTTATCTGACGCAGCGCCTGGCCAACGCGATCGGTATGGCGCGGCGGCGCATCGTGGATCTCGCCGAGCACGATGGCCTGACGGGCCTGGTCAACCTGCGCAGCTTCCGGGAACTGCTGCAGCGCGAGCATGCCGCCCGCGAGACCATGAAGCGCGCAGAGTACTCGCTGCTGATGGCGGACCTAGATCACCTCAAGGACATCAATGACAGCCTTGGCCACGAGAGTGGCAACGCAGCACTGCGCAACGTCGCCGAGGCGATCAAGCGCGCGATCCGCGCCAGCGACGTGGCCTGTCGCTACGGTGGCGACGAGTTCGTGGTGCTGCTGCCGGGCGCCAACGCGATGGTTGCCGAGGCCGTAGCGCAACGCATTCGCAATGCGGTATTCCAGAGCTTGTTCGAGGCAGGCGGGCGGCTGCAACGGGTCACGGCAAGTGTCGGCGTCGGGACCTATCCGCGTGACGGCCTGACGCCTGATGAAGTGCTGTTGGTGGCTGACCGCCATATGTACAAGGACAAGAATCTCAGGCGGCAGCCGGGCGATCCGGAACCACCGCGCCCGCGCCGCCTGTGACAGCCACCGACGCGGTATCTGCCGTGGGCGTGACGCGGTAGTCTTCTCGTCCCGGGCCGATGTTCGGCAGAATGACGATCTCATCGGGGAGTGAAGGAAACCAATGCGCCAGGCGCAACGCGGCTACGTCCAGACCCTGCGCTGCCAGGCGCCCCCTGAGGCAGTCTGGCGAGCGCTTGTCGAGCCTGAGATGCTGGCCCGGTGGTGCGCCGTGCAGGCACAGGTAGACGGCCGGGTCGGTGGGCACTATTCGGTCCGCGCGCGGTTGTTCGGGCAGCGCGACGCGCACATCGACGCATACGAGCCCGGCCGGAGGCTGCGATTGATCCTCCATCCATCGCCCGGCTGGCCGCCGGCGGGCGAAGAAGTGATCGTCGAGGATTTCATGATCGACTCCAACGGCAAGGAAACCGTGCTGCGGTTGTTCGGCTCGGGAGTGCCGGGCAGCAGCGAGTGGGATGCGACCCTCAAGCGCCTGCGTTCCGCGTGGGCGGTCGCTTTCACCGACCTGAAAAGGCACCTGGAGAGCCCCTCTCCGGAGTGCCCGTCACTATGACGATGCGGTTACTGCTCGCGGCCCTGATCGCGTTGACGGGCATCGTGCCGGCCGAAGCCGGTGCGCCACTGGTACTGGCGGGTGGCACGATCGTCGATGGCTACGGCAACGCGCCGATTCATAACGGCATCGTGGTGATCGACGGGGAGCGCATCACCGCGGTCGGGCCGGCGAGCATGGTCGAGGTGCCGCCGGGTGCCGAGGTGATCTCGACCGAAGGCATGACCGTGCTGCCCGGCCTGTGGGACCTGCAGGCGCATCTCGAACGTCTGGGCCACGGCGACGAGCGTCGCTGGGCGACGGCTTACATGCCACTGGCCGAGCGGGTCGTGATGCCGCTGGCAGCACGGCAACTGCTGGATGCGGGGGTCACCAGCGCCCGCGCGGTGGGCGCCCCGGCGGCAGCAGCGATCAGTGTGCGGGACCGCGTGCGCGACTGGCGGACACCGGGTCCGCGGCTGTTCGTGACCGGGCCCCAGCTTGGCAAGGCGGAGCGACCCGGCACCGAGACCTGGCAGTGGACGGTGGCGGGCGCGGAAGACGCGCGCAACAAGGTGGCGAGTCTGGCCGAGGCTGGCGTCGATTACCTGCTGCTCGCCGAGCTGGACCTTTGGAGCGAGGAAGAACTGGCCGCGGCCATGGCCGAAGCGCGCGCCCGCAACCTGCCGGTGCATGCCTACGGTGAGCGTGCAGCCAGCATTCTGCGTGGGCTGGAAGCCGGCGTGGACGGGTTTCTCGGCATCGGGCTCGGCGCGAGCGCCGGCTACCCGCAGGAAGTGATGCGAGCGATCACCGAACGGACAAGCAAGCCCGGGGTGAGGCCACTGGCATGGTCGCCGGCGATATCCGCATTGCTGAACTACGAGGACCTGCGCCGAAACCCGGAACCCCTCGACGACCCGGCCTTCGTTGCGGCCCTGCCTCCACTGGTCGCAGCGGACGTGCTCTCGTCACTGGTCCGCCTGGACCAGGTGACGTGGTACGACATGCCGGCCAGCCGGGCGCCAACGTTGTGCACGAAGTTGCGCCAGCTGGAACTGGCGAAGGTGGGCCTCGTGCTGGGATCGAACGCGGGAGCGCCCGCGCACCTGCATTCGCGCGCGACATGGCAGGAAATCGACTACTGGGTACGGGTCTGTGGCATCGATCCGGTCGTCGCCATCCGCGCGGCGACCCACGACGCGGCCGCCGCGATGCGTCTTGAGCACGAGAGCGGCACATTGTCCGCGGGCAAGTATGCTGACGTCATCGCAGTGCGCGGGGATGTGCTGCGGCATCCGGCGCTGTTACAACACGTGGACATCGTGATACGGCGCGGCCAGCGGCATCGCTAGGCCGATTTGGGCCATAATGGGCCGCGCGCATGCAGTGCGCGGAGGACCGGCGATGACGAGATTCATACTGCGGGCGGCGATCGCGGCGCTCGGACTCTGGCTGGCCACCGAATGGCTGGACGGAATCGCGATCGACACCCCGATGACGCTGCTGCTGGCCGGCGTGCTGCTCGGTATCGTCAACGCGGTCATCAAGCCGATCGTCATCCTCCTGACATTGCCCTTCACGCTGATTACGCTCGGGCTGTTCCTGATGGTGGTCAACGCGGCCATGCTCGGGTTGGTGGCGGCGCTCCTGCCCGGCATGCATATCATGGGTTTCTGGGCGGCTTTCTTCGGCGCACTCATCGTGACGGTCGTCAGCTGGGCCGGATGGGCCGCGGTCGGGCCAAGGCACTGAAAACTACTAAGAGCCAAATCGAAGAACGTAGTGCCGTCATTAATGGGGCCGGAGGAGTCAGACCCCCAAAGGGGGTCAGACTCCATCTCCCCGGGGTCTGACTCCTCCGGGCCCAGCAACAACCGCGCCAGGCTCCATATCACCAACGACGGCACCGAGCTTCCGCAACCACTGACCCTTCACGGCCGTGCACGGCCGCCGGGGATGCGCAGCGCATCCGGCATGCGCGGCCCGCGATATCCGGTGACCAGCGCGACAGCGACCAGGATCACCGCCATGCCTGCGATGCGCGGCACGCTGAGTGCCTCGCCCAGCACCAGCCAGCCAAGCAGCGCCGCAACTGCCGGATTGACGTACGCGTAGGTGCCGACCACCGCGGGCGTGGTAGTCACGGCGAGGAACATGTAGGCCGTATAAGCAATGCAGGAGCTCATGATCGTCAGCCACAGGAATGCGGCGGTGCTCGACGCGGTCCAGGTCATCACAAGCGGCTCGCCAATGGCCGCGGCGCAGGCGATGAGGCTGACGCCGCCGATCAGCATCTGGATGGCTAGGAACATGGTCGAATTGTTAAGCGTCCTGGCGTTGCGGAAATACACGGTTGCCAGCGACCAGCCGACGCAGCCGACCAGGATGAGCAACTGCCAGCCAAGCCGATCCAGCGACGATGTGCCCGCCGGCGGCGTCAGCACCAGCGCCACGCCGGCGAGCCCGACCGCCAGGCCAAGCCATGCGCGCCGCGATAGTGGCGTCGCGCGCCGACCGAAGGTACCGAGCCACGCAATGATCAGGGCGGGCGTCGCGTTCAGCAGCGCGGTGACGTTCGAGGCGACGTACTGCATGGCAATGACGTTGCAACCGTTACTGATGACAATGGCGCCCAGCACGATGACGCCGAGGTGACGCAATTCCAGCAACGACATGCGTGGTGGTCCGCCGCGCCACCAGGCGAAAGCCCCGAGCAGCACGCCGGCCAGCATGAATCGCAGGCCGGCCGCGAACAGTGGCGGTTCCTGTGTGACCAGGATCTTGGTCGCGAGGTAGCTCGAGCCCCAGATGAGGTAGACGGCGGCGAGCGCCAGCGCGACCTGCGTCTTCCGGCGTTCCGCGCCGCCGGTCTCCGGCGGTACCTCGCCCGGCGTCCCCGCGTCGTGCGAACCCGTCAGCTCGACGCCTTCGCTCAGGCGCGTCTCGAGCCGACGGTGGCCACGCGGAACATCCACCAGGCGACGGCCGTCAGTGCCGCCAGGCCGACCCACTGCCCCAGGCGCAGCGCGTCGGACACCGCCAGCACTTCCGCGTTACCGGTCATGACGATCGGGATCGCGAGCAGCACACCGAGGATCGCCTCGCCGGCGATCAGGCCGGCCGCGAACAACAGGCCGGTCTGGCTGAGCTTCTCCGGGTCGAAGCCATCGCCGCGGGTGCGGTGCCAGCGCTCGACGAAGTGTGCCAGCATGCCGCCGGCGAAGATCGGCGTGGACAACTCGAGCGGCAGGTAGATGCCGACCGCGACCGCGAGAATCGGTGCGTGCCAGCGGCCCGGCGCAGTGCGCTTCCTGTATTCGTCGATCAGGATCACGATCACGCCGACCACGCCGCCGGTGGCGATCATGCCCCAGGGCAGGCCGCCTACGAAGATGCCCTTGGCAACCGAGGCCATCAGCATCGCCTGCGGTGCCGGCAGCGCCTTGACGCCCTCGTGGGCCGCCGTGCCGATGCCGTAGGCTTCGAGCAGCAGGTTCAGCACCGGCGCCATGACCGCCGCGCTGCAGACCGCGCCGATCGCCAGCATCACCTGCTGCCGCCACGGCGTCGCGCCGACCAGTTGGCCGGCCTTCAGATCCTGCAGGTTGTCGCCGGCGATCGCCGCCGCGTTGCAGATCACCGCGCCGATCATGATCGCGGCGACCGGACCGACTGTAGAGCCGCGGCCCATCATGGCGACCAGGATCAACGAGGCGAACAGGATGGTCGAGATCGTGATGCCGGACACCGGGTTGTTGGACGAGCCGACCAGGCCGGCCATGTAGCCGCTGACGGACGAGAAGATGAACCCCGCGATGACCATGATCACGGCCATCGTGGCCGCGATGCCGAGGCTGTCCACGACGACGTAATACAACGCGAACAGCGGCAGCACGAACAGCACAATGCCAATCAGGATCGCGTTCATCGGCAGGTCGCGCTCGGTGTGCGGTATCTCTCCCTTCTGCTTGTGCATGCCGAGACCGCTCTGCACCCCGGACAGCAGCGAGCCGCGCAGCGTCCACAGCGACCACAGGCCGCCGACCAGCATCGCGCCGACGCCGATATAGCGAACCTGCGCACTCCAGATCATGAACGCAGCGTCCTCGGCGTGGGCGCCCACGATGTTCGCCGCGAGCACCGGATCGAGGTGCATGAAGAACATGTTGTACAGCGGTATGCACACCCACCAGGACAGGATGCCGCCGGAGACCATCAGCGTGCCGATGTTCGGTCCGACGATGTAGCCGACGGCGAGCAGCGCCGGCGACAGGTTGAGGCCGAAGAAGCCGATGCCACGCTCGCCGAAGAAACGCGACAGGGTGAAGGCCTCTGGCGACAGCTTGAGGCCGGACAGGGCGACCTTGAATGCCGCGCCGGCCAGCGCAGCGAGACCGAGCGCGCGGATGCCGGCGCCCGGATCGGCGCCGACCTTGAGCACCTCGGCGGTGGCGACGCCCTCGGGAAACTTGAGCTTCTGTTCGATGATCAGCGTGCGCCGCAGCGGCACGGAGAACAGAACACCGAGCAGGCCGCCGAGACCGGCGATGGCCAGCACCCACCAGTAGTCGAAGCGCTGCCAGTGGCCGAGCAGCACGAGCGCGGGGATCGTAAAAATGGTGCCGGCGGCGATCGACGATCCCGCCGAGGCGCCGGTCGCGACGATATTGTTCTCGAGGACGCTGGAGCGGCCCATCAGCCGCAGCACCCCCATGGACACGACGGCGGCCGGGATGGCGGTCGCGACGGTCATGCCG
>Ga0210366_10000013_pt1 | contig 17794 bp, 13 predicted proteins | sample S641metaT_FD_190380 | JGI IMG/M metagenome (GOLD analysis project Ga0210366, IMG submission 190380) | Metatranscriptome of estuarine sediment microbial communities from the Columbia River estuary, Washington, United States - S.641... | ecosystem: Environmental > Aquatic > Marine > Intertidal... | reverse complement strand
ATCGTGATAGCGAACTCGTCAGACGCAATGCCCAAGAGTGGCATGTTCATTCGTCCGGCCAGGATCAGCGTCAAGGTGTTGCCTCCCGTCGCCACCCACGACTGGACGACCGAGAATGTTCATTTGCACGTCGATGATATTCGTCGCATGTACCTCAGGGAACTTGGCCAGACCCGCGATGAAGATGTAAAACTACGACGGGTCAAATAGGCGCGACAAGCCCGTTGATGCCACGCATACTCGACAACCCGGCGTTTCAGGAAGAACTGGAATCCATCGCGCAGGAGTCGGGGCTATCGATCGACGCCGTCCGTTCGGAGGCGATCAGAAACCTCGAGGAAATGCGTAGCCAGCGCAGCGGCCCATGGGTCACCGTATTCGCCTGGCTCGGCCGCTTCATCTGCCGTCGCGGTTATCGTCCTGAATATCACTTTGACACGGAGGAACTCGACAGCGTTCGCGGACTTGCGTCGAACAAGGCCGTCGTGTATCTCGTTACGCACAAGACCTACCTGGATTTCTTTGTCCTGTACGACTTCTTCTACCGCAATGGCATCGCACCACCGTACGTTTTTGGCGGTATCAACATGGCCTTTTCGGGATTTGGCTCGCTGGCTCGACGGGCTGGCGGAATTTTCATCCGGCGCACGTTCAGTGACAAGCCAATTTACAAGGCCGTCCTGCATCGCTACATCCAATACCTGATCGACAGGGGCTGCTCATTCAGCTGGGCAATCGAAGGTACGCGCTCACGCACCGGCAAGCTCGTCCTGCCGAAGATCGGGCTTCTTAAGTACGTGGCCGATGCGGCGCGACCGCTAGGCGACGAGGCTGTCGCCTACATTCCGGTGTCCGTATCCTACGACCAGATTCCGGACGTTATCGACATGACAGCGCAGGAATCCGGTGCGACCAAGAAACCCGAGAGCCTGAGCTGGTTCATTCGCTATATCCGGCAACTTGGCAATCACAACGGCGGAATCTACATTCGATTCGGTGAAGCTGTCGCCATACATGATACGCCAGACGCGCCCGATCTGAGCGAAACCCAGCCGCTCGTGGGCCCCGAAGTCATCGATGTGCAAAAACTGGCCTTCGAGGTTTGCTATCTGATTAACGAAGTCACGCCGGCAACCGTAACTTCACTGATCCTGATGTCACTGCTGTGCCGGACGGCAGCCAGAGCGGAGCGTATTAAAGCCGATGTCGAAGCGCTGCAATCGTACCTGGCAAGTCGCCATTCAGCATCGATCTTTAGCTCGCCAAACCGACCCATCCCCAACGATGTGGGAGCCGCCCTCGCCGCCCTGATCGCCAGCGGGATTGTGCAAAAAGATCCCGATGGTCACTATTGCAACATCGTGCCCGAGCGCTATCTCGTCGCCTTGTACTACAGCAATATGGCTGTGCACCATTTCGTCATTGCCGCGTTCACCGAACTCGGCCTGCTCAATGTGGCCCACGCCAAATCGGATTCCGGTGAGCCTGCATTCAGGGCTGAGATTCGCCGATTAAGAGACCTGTTCAAGTACGAGTTTTTCTTTGCGCGCTCGGAAGCGTTCCGACAACAATTCATCGATGAACTGAGCTATCTGGGAGCACCAATCGAGAATATTCTCGATCAGGACAGGGAAGGCGCGGAAGCGCTTCTGCGTCGCCAGCCGCTGCTTGTTGCCTACGGCGCACTGTCACCGTTTATCAACGCCTACCAGGTCGTCGCCGATTGCCTGCTGCAAGACGGTACGGCGGCAGTCGACGATCAGGCAGCGTACATCGCAAGGTGCCAGGCCGAAAGTCGTAAGACCCGTGCCGGCTACCCGGGATTTGCCTCGAAGACGCTGCTTTCCAATGGCTACCTGCTGGCTGAAAATCGCGGACTCCTCGGGGCCGGCGAAGACGTCGCAGAGAATCGCAAGCGCTTTTCAAATGATCTTCGCTTCATCTCGGAGCAACTCCACGAAATTCGGAATATGACCGCCTAGCCGGCTTTCTTGCGGGTCTTCTTCTTTTTCGTTGCCGCTCGCGGAGTGCTTCTCTTTACTTCGGCTTCAGCCGCTTTTTTCAGCGCCTGAAACGAGCGCCTGGCGCATGCCACGAAGAATTCGGGATCCGGCGTAATCTCGCGGCAACCGGTCATCGAAAGAACGATCTCGCCGTTGTAGCTGATCGCCGTCAGGATCAGGCCCATGCCGTCGATAATGGGTCCGCAGCCCGTCGACTTGAGCAGCTTCGCGCCGTTTAGATATAGTGGCTGTTGTGGCCCGGGAACGTTGGTCACGGTGCAATTCGCCAGGCGGACGGCCCGGTGCCCCAGGCCGAGACGCGTTACAAGCCGGCCTGCAAGTGCCGTGGTCGCGGACGGGATATGCCGCGAAATGTCGGTCATCTGGCGTGCCCCGATCGCGCGGTCGGTCGCCTTGGCGCCCGCCGTAGCCTCTCGTACCGCACGCAGCCGCGCCAGGGGATCGGCAATATCTGTGTACACGGGCACGGTCATCGTTGCGAGCACGTTGCCGGCAACGTCGGACTCATCGGCCGTACGCGTGTTGATTGGCGCCATAACGATCAGCGACTCTTCCGGGAGCTCGTCCTTGCTCAGCAGGTATTCGCGCAGCGCTCCGCCACACAGTGTCAGGATGACATCATTGACAGTTGCCCCGGCCACGGCCTTCCTGATCTCGCTCACTTGCCTGAGCTTGAACGTTACGCCGTCGAACACGCGGTGCGCGGACACCTTGGCATTGAATATCGTATCCGGAACCTCGTAATTCTGGCTGATTTCGGGCAACTCACCCTTGAGAAGCGTCTGGCTGATACCCGGCAGAACGGAAGCCACTGCTTTCGTCAGCTGGAATGGCTGGCGGATGTTATTGACCGTCGCGCGAGCCATTAGGCCAAGCCAGGACGGTTCGGGTTGGGGCTCCCACGGCTCGGCCACCGGATCAGAGTCGAACTCAGGTGTGGTGCTATGCAGCCCGGAAATGATTTCAGTGCCCGTCGCACCATCGATGGCGGCATGGTGATACTTGGCGATGATCGCGAACGCACCCTTGGGAATGCCCTTGATGTTATCGAGCCCTTCAACGAGGTACATCTCCCAGGGCGGGCGGCTGAGATCCAGGCGGCGCGAGTGAATGCGTGCAACCAGGATGCAAAGCTGCCGCCAGTCACGTGGCTCTGGCAAGGCGATGTGGCGAATGTGAAATTCGAGGTCGAACTGCTTGTCATCGACCCAATAGGGATAGTCGACACTGAGCGGTAGCGAAACCAGTTTTTGCCTGAAGACGGGCGAAGTGTGCAGGCGGCTTTCCACGTACCTGAGAACATCCTTGTGGCGCACCACGCCACCTGGCGCGGTCGACTGGTCATAGATGTACAGAGCCGTCAAATGCAAATGCGCCCCCTGGCTCTCGAGATACAAAAACGCAGCATCCTGGGCGGTAAGTTGTCTCATGCGACTTCGGCTACCTCGTCCGGGCCATCCGGTCTGTCAATGCCGGCAGCCGCACAATGCGATGCGATCACTCTGACAAACTCCGGTATCAACTGCTCGGGCAGATCGTGCCCCATGCCGGGAATCAGATGCAGTTTTGCGTTGGCAATACACTGCGCCGTGTGCCTGCCAGCGTCGACCGGTATCAAGGGATCGTCCTCGCCATGGATGACGAGCGTCGGCCGCTCGATCGAGCCCAGCAGTTGCGTGCGGTCGCCGCTGGTCGCCAGCGCTGCAAACTGCCTGATATTGGCGGCGGGGTCGACATCACGATCGATCCAGGATGTGACACGCTGACGCCTTTCTTCTTCGGGCATCGGATAGGCGGGACTGGCATTGAGCTGCCAGAAGCCGACGAGGTACTCGATCATTCCGTCCCGATCCAGGTTCTTCCGGTGCTTGAACAATGCATGCCTTAGGACCTTCGGGCGTGGCCCCGGCAATTTACGGCTGCCGGTCGTTGACATTATGGATGTCAGACTCTTCACGCGATTGGCGTGTTTCGCGGCCATGATCTGCGCGATCATGCCGCCCATCGATGCGCCGACTATGTGAGCCTGGCGGATGTTCAGGGCATCGAGTAGCCCGATAGTGTCCAAGGCCATGTCGTCGAGCGAATACGGGACTTTGGGCTTGATGCCCAAAAGACTGCCGAACATGGCTCGCACCATGCCCGGTGCCTTCACGCCATCCAGGTGGGTTGACAGCCCTGCATCGCGATTATCGAAACGAATAACGCGCAGCGATTGTTCCGCCAGCGCCCGGCAAAAGGCCTCGGGCCAGACCACCATCTGCCCGGCGAATCCCATGATCAGCAACACCGCCGGATCACCGGGATCACCGAATTCCTCGAACTCGATCTGTATTCCGTTTGCCGTTACTGATGCCATGGGTCTGTGTCGATACAGCGGTCGATGGCTTCGTGGATCTGCTTTTCCGTTTTGCGCACACAGACACCGTCGATGTCTTTCGGGATCTCCCCGACCACCTCCAGATCGGTCGCGTTGTACTCCGACAGACCCGGCGCCCATGCACCGTGCAGCTGCGGATGGCCACTGTTTTCGATGCTTGGCTCGATACGATTGACAAGCTCCACGCTCATGGCCGCCTCTTCAAAACATTCAACAGGGTTGGAGCCAATGTGGCCTCCTGATCTACTCAGTCTATTAATGAAAGCTACCAGTGCGTTCCGCCGCTGGCAAGCAAATCGGGGACTGCCGGGTCAGCGAACGACCCGACGAGCCTGTCGATCGACCCATTATCCGCCTGTTAATCGACGCCGTCGCTACGACTTACGAGCTGGCAAGAAACCAGCCTGAGATGGCCGCCGTCATGCCGCTACTCGCCGGCCAGCGCGTCAATCACTTCACGCGCGTCGCCGCGAGCCCGGAAGACTAGCCATGACCCTCGCCGGCGTCGACCCGGGACTTGCCGAAGAAGTGCAGGATGGCCTCTTCGGGTACATGGCCAGGGTCTTGGAACCAAGGGAGACCGATTAATGTCCAGATTACCTTCGCTACCGGAAGCGGCACACCTCGGCGATGTTTACCGGAGATTCCCCCGTGGAGCTTTGTCACTGGGAAAATATTCATCTGCCACGGTAACCACAAGATAGTCGCAGAGATTCATGGCGTCGATCCCGACCTGCTCGAATCGCTCTTGGATTCGCCGGCTGACAGCGGCATCGAAGAAAGGTGACTCCCCTGCCAATTCGACAAGTGCGCGCTAGGCGGCGCGGTATTCAGCCGCGATTTTGCTCGCAAGTGCTCCGACGGACTGGATCTCATGCACTACCTGTGCGGTCGGCCCTGCTGACCAAATATCCTTCCATGCCTTGACTTTGTTTTCCGAGCCACCGAGATTCATACCTTTACCGGGTCGCAAATTGTCGGGATCGAGCCCAGCCCGAGTAATGCTATCCCGTAAGTAATAGGCTGGCGCGCCGCTGAAGGAGTCGGTCAGCACAAGGTCATTTGGACCGGCGTCGACAACCATCTGTTTGTATTCCTGGACGGCAAGGCTTTCGTCCGTCGCGATAAATCGTGTTCCCATGTAAGCAAGATCCGCGCCCAATATTTCCGCCGCGCGAACACCCTGGCCAGTGCAAATTCCACCTGCGGCAATGACGATTCCGTCGAAGAAGCTTCTCACAGCGGGAATAAACGTAAAGCCGGTAACGTGCCCCGTATGCCCGCCCGCGCCGGCGCTGACCAACGCAAGGCCATCAACCCCGACGGCAGCCGCCTTGCGCGCATACTCAACACTGTTGACGTCGGCGATAACCATTCCGCCATACCCATGCACTCGCTCGATGATCGCTTTCGGACTGCCAAGCGCTGTGATTACCAGTGGCGGTTGATATTTTTCGAGAAGAGCAACCTCCTCGTCCAATCGCGGATAGGTGCTGTGCACAACCAGATTGACCGCCCAACTGCCTTTGAACTGACGTCCGTCGTCCGCATTTGCGGCGTTGCTGATGCGCTGCAACCAGTCTTCAAAAATAGTAATATCACGCGCATTCGGAGCCGGAAACGCGCCGATCATCCCTGCCTTTATTGCCGCAATCACCATGTCCGGTCCGGACACCAGGAACATCGGCGCAACTACAGCCGGTACCGCTAACTGAGACTTGATTTGCGCGATTCTTTCGCGTGGATGCATAATTCAGACCCGTTCGATAATGGCCGCGGCTCCAATGCCGGCTGCCCCTGAAATTGCGATCAGTCCCGTCGACAGATCACGCTGCTCCAACTCATCGAGCACCGTCCCGAGAAGCGTCGCACCGGTCGCTCCCATTGCGTGGCCCAGCGATATTGCGCCGCCATTCACATTGACGATCGCCGGATCGATGTCCAGCTCACGTGGAAATTTTATGCTCGTCGCGGCAAATGCCTCGTTGAACTCGTACAGGTCGATATCACCCGCCTGCATATTGCCGGCGGCCAGTGCCGCCCGAGCAGCGTCAATGCCGCCCGTCAACCCAAGCCATTCATTGGCACTGGCGTTCTTCATTGTGCGAATACGGGCGCGCGGCGTCAGGTCGAACTTCCTTCCTGCTTCACGACTACCGATCAGCACCATCGAAGCACCGTCAACAATGCCGGGCGAATTGCCTTTATGGTGAACGAATTGCAGCGTTTCCAGCTCAGGAAACACGCTCTTGAACGGTGCTTCGTAATGCACGGCGAAACTCGGAAAACTTGGTTCGAAACTCCCGAGCAGCTCCACGGTGACGCTACCGCGAATAATTTCGTCTTTGTCGAGCGCGACACTTCCGTCGTCGTTCGTTATCGCGATCAATGATCGATCGAATCGACCCCGGGCGCTGGCTTCTGCAGCTCGCCGCTGCGATTGCACCGCGTAGGCGTCGCATTCCCCGCGGGATATGCCGTCGAGGCTGGCTATCAGATCTGCGGCAAGCCCCATCGGCACAAAACGCGCGGCTTTTATCGTTGCAGGGTCACGATAAAAACTCGCGTTATCTGACAACATTGCAACGCGCGACATACACTCAACGCCGCCGGCGATAACCAGATCATCGACACCACTAATCACCTTCATTGCGGCAAAGTTACAAGCATCGAGCCCCGAACTGCAGTAGCGATTGATCGTTATACCGGATACGCGACTCGCCAGTCCTGCATACAATGCGGCAACCTTGGCAATATTGCCGCCCTGCTCTTCTACCTGGGTAACACAGCCGAGAACAACATCATCGAATGCGTCGCCTGGCAATTCCTGGCGAGACTGTAAGGCGGCGAACAACTGTGACAGAAGCTGCACCGGTTGTTTCTCGTGCAACCCCCCGCCTTCCTTGCCCTTTCCTCGCGGTGTTCGAATGGCATCATAAATGTAAGCCTCAGTCATTCGGGCAGCTCCTTTGTGCGTCAAAAAGGGGAACCAACTCATGCCGCAAGACCTTACCCAGCGGGTTTCGGGGCAACGCGTCCAGGACGCATATTCTTTCCGGTAATTTGAATACCGCGATATGCTCCGCTTTCAGGAAAGCAATGATGTCGTCCAAAGTCACGGATTCACCCGGTTTCGGAACCACCGCGACCGCTATACGCTCGCCGAGAATCTGGTCCGAAATGCCTACGACCGCAGCGTCCGCGATCCTATCGTAGCCGGCCAGCAGATTATCCAACTCTGCCGGCGAAATCTTCATACCGCCGCGAGAAATAATGTCTTTGTGGCGGCCAACGAACCGATAGTATTTTTGAATCTCGCTATCGCCTGCGATTTCGAACAGGTCGCCGGTACGGAAGTAACCGTCGGCCGAAAACACATCCGCATTTTCCTCGGGCGAGTTCCAATAGCCGTCAAATACCGTCGGTCCCTTGATCAGCATTTCCGCCGCAACGCCGGGCACATCAACTTCCGCACCAGTGTCGACATCGACCAATTTACTAACAAACATGTCGGCGATGCGATTGCTCCATGTATAGCCTTCTGCACCGAAGCGCGGAAATAATTCGCCTCTCAGCGCAGGATCGGGAACCTCTTTGGGACCCGACACCAGGCACATTCCTTCGTTCGAACCGAAATTATTCATGATGGCTATGCCATAGTCCTTCTCATAACCTTCAACCATCCACGGCGACAATGGCGCGCTGCCACTGCCAATCGAGCGCAGCGCGGTCAGGTCAAGACTGTCGAGCAATTGCCTTTTCTGCAGCAAGGTGTTCAGGAGTGCGGGCGGCGCAATCGTATAGTTAACCCTTTCATCGCTGAGTTGCCGAAGAAAGACCTGCAGATCCATCGGGTGATGTAGTACGAGCGTACCGCAGCACTTCAGCCAGTTATATAAGAATCCGCCTATCCCACCCATGTTGACGAGGGGGAACGGGTTTAGAAGCACATCAGCATCGCGCAATTCCGCAAGGTCGCCACTGCCGATGCTGGTCGCCCACCAATGATTATGACTGCGGGGCACACCTTTCGGAGTGCCAGTCGTACCGGACGTCCAGCAGATTGTGAATATGTCATTGGCGTCGGGCACGAAGTCGGCGCAATACGTATCGTAGGCCGCCTGTTCGGCGGCACTGAGATTGCGGCGCTCCAGGTCAACGACGTCCGATTCCGGGTCGGGCTCGGAGGCAACACTGAACAACTTGCAGCCAGTAAACACGTCGGCATGATCGGCCAGTAGATATTGCTCCTTGAAACGGCATACAGAAATGTACGCCGCCGCGTTTAGTGACTTCTTAATTCCTGATAACTCGTGGCCACCATACTGAACCGGTACGGGACTTGCGATCGCACCGATTCGGGCAAGCGCGAGATACAAAATAGGTAGCTCGACAATATTCGGCAGCTGAACAACAACGATGTCATTGGCGCGAATTCCACTGGCATGAAGCGCTGCGGCAACGGCGCCGGCTCGTTCCTCGACGTCCCTGTAGGTTAATCGTCCAGCTGCGCCTGCAACCAATGACGACCTGTTGGGTGGGTCGAGCAGCGCGAGACGCTCAGGCTGTTGTTCAAGCGCGTTATCGAACAATGAACAAAGCGTGTCGTGCCCCCACCAACCGGCCTGGGTATATTTATCAATCAGTTTTTGCGGTGACGTTTGCACAGCGGGTTCGCGGTCAGGCCGCTGATCCTCGTGCAACTTCCGCGTCGAGAAAGGCTATGAATTCATCGACCGTGCATTGCGGTGTCTTCGTAAATTCGAACATGTGCGCCGGGCGCAGGCGCCGATCAAACCAGACCCCTCCATCCGGGTTATCGCTGCTCGGTGGCCGAGTAGACGCCAGCCAAAGTGCCGTTTCACCGCCCTGGTACGGCGTACGAAGGATGAGATTCTGCACTTTATAGAATAACGGTAAGGCACTCTTGACGCCGGGCGTCTTCGTCCAGCCGGGATGCATGACATACGATTGAATGCCTCGATCCTTGAATTTCGCATTCCAGTAGCCTGTCAATACTGCCTGACCACGCTTATGGGCCGCGTAGACAACTTTGCCGTTGTATTTCGACGCGTCCGTCACATTCAGTTTACGAGTACCGATAGGCATGTTGTACATGCCCCCGGAGGTCATATTGATTATCGTACCGCCCGAGACGATCTTGTCCTTCGCTACCAATCCTTCTGTCAGTATGTAATGACTCAGGATATTGGTGACAAACGTCGCTTCGCGACCTTCGCTGGTGATGGCCAGTTCCGGAAACAGGACCCCAACGTTGTTGATGAGCACATTGAATGCTTGCCCCTCATTGAGCCGATCACGCAACCGCTGCGTATCGCTCTGCAACGACATATCGGCGACTTCGTAACTCACACGATCTCGGGCCCTGGTCGGCACATCATCAATAAGCCGCTGCAACTTCGATCCGCTGCGGGCGACCGCGACCACTTCGGCGCCGGATTCGGCGGCAGCGATAGCCAGCGCCCGGCCGATGCCACCTGACGCGCCGGTAATCAGCCAGCGCTGGCCGGTGTAGTCTTTCTCATATTGCTTCAGGAACAGTCCGCGCGCGAAGTAACCGATTTTGGTATAGCTAGGCGTGAATCGGCCATAGAAATTGACTATCTTGAGAAAAGTACGTGTATCCATCGGTTCCCCGTCGCGCCTCTCATTGTTTTGTTGAGTTACTTGTACTAATGAACTTAAGATACTCGTGAGACCGGATTCGGTCAAATTCAGTGATGAGGAGACCCAATATGACGAACAAAGATATCGTGGATCAATTTTTTGCCTGCTGGAGCCAGGGCGACCTCGAGGGCTCGATGGCCCTTTGCACAGAGGATGCGGTCTGGGACAACGTTCCAATGAAGCCGGTTGTGGGCAAAGCGGCGATAAGTGCATTTCTCGGCAAATTCGCGCAAGGCATGTCCGACATACATTATGACGTCAAAGCCGTGTTGGAAAACGCTGACCGCCTGATGTTGGAAGGTACTGAGAATTACACCAAGAATGGGCGCAAAGTCTCGGTCCCGTATATGGCGTCTTTCAGGTTTCGCGACGGAAAAATCTGTTCCTGGAGTGACTATTTTGACCTTGCGACAGTCGAACGCCAGCTTGCCTGACAGAACGTCGCGGACACCTATCGATTGAGACCGTTCAATGCCAGACCCGGCCGTGGCCAGCGCATCTTCACCAATTGGCCGGTTCCGGATAATGTAATGTAGGCGGTGCGCAGGTCATCGCCTCCGAAGCAAATATTGGTAACCAACGGATCCGGAAAATCATAGTAGTCAACTAGCTCACCGCTCGGTGAAACGACGCTAATACCTCCGGTGAAAACGGTCGCCTGGCACACATTGCCGTCGCTATCGACCGCCATAGAGTCAAAACCCAGATGACCGCCCGGCGCAAACAGCAAGTTTCGCGGATTGCCCGTAGATGCGCCTTCCTCCAGGGTACCGGTTGCCGTGATATTGAAATGCCACAGGCGGCCATTAAGCGTTTCACAGAAGTACAGTGTCTTCTCATCCGGCGACAACGCAATACCGTTGGCGAGTTCCGTCGGATATATGACTTCGTCAATGTGAACGCCATCAGTTGTCGCGTAGTAGATGCCACCGCGCGTTGTCTTGCGGTGCCATAACTTTCCGGTATCGCTAAACCAGAAGCCACCCTGTCTGTCGAACACGATGTCATTGGGCCCCGCAAGAGCATTGCCGTCGCAGGAATCGAAGACTCGCTCAAATTCACCTGTCGCGAGGTCAACACGCTCGATACGGCCACCGGCATAGTCGTCGGCCACACCGTGTGGATACAATAGGCCGTCCACTTCAAGCCAGCCAAAACCGCCACTATTGCAGACATAGCAATAACCGTCCGGACCAATCGCCGCCCCGTTGGGCCCACCACCAAGGTCTGCAACAATCTCTACTTCGCCGTTCGGATTTACACGGCTCAACGTGCCCCTCGCGATCTCTACCAACAACACACTGCCATCCGGCATCGCGATCGGCCCTTCGGGAAACCGCAATCCTGTCGCCACCACCTCGAATTCAGTCATTTCGGCGTGAACTCCTTATTTTGATCGACGGGCCCGCCACGAGAAAAGATCTCAACAATTCGCACGGCGCCTGGCGCGGCGGTATCCACTGGCAGCGGACTTGCGTCCAGTATAACCAAGTCCGCCCGCTGGCCAAGGCCTGGGCGATACGATCACCCCAATAACGAAGCATTGTCACCAGGTTCTACAGCCGGGGTACGATCGCCGCGATCACGTCAGACAAGGTCAGCAAGCCCGACGGCAACGATTTCTTCGCCGCGAGCGGCCGCGCCGCCGACCGCAGTGAGCTCACTGCTCATCGTTGTGATGTTTTCGCCGCTGAAAATTGTGTCGGCTGGAGCGACATTTGCGACACAGGTGTCTGCACCCCGCCCGCCCGCGGTCGATCAGAAAATATACAGCCAGAAAAACTTGCAAAGCACTTTAGGCGACCTTTTCGTGCCATCATACAGGCCGTCTTGCTATGCAAGCCGATTGAACTATCATACAGATCCGGCGATTGAGGGCCACGAATTGACCGAACCGCAAGAATCACCCACGCTGAGTTCAACATTGGCGAACGACGAAGTACCTTGGCCGAATCCGATCTATGCGTGGTACGTCGTCGGTGTACTCATGCTTGCGTATACGAATTCGTTTATTGATCGACAGATACTGAGCCTGCTGGTCGAACCGATTCGTCATGACCTTGGCGTATCAGATACGCAGATCAGCTTGTTGGCTGGACTTGCGTTTTCGGTTTTCTACACGGTCATGGGAATACCGTTGGCCCGTCTCGCCGATCAGTCGAATCGTCGCAACATCATTACGGCTGGTGTGGCTGGCTGGAGTTTAATGACGGCGCTATGCGGTGCGGCGCAGAACTTCTGGCAATTGTTCCTCGCAAGAATCGGAGTTGGCGTTGGTGAAGCGACGCTGTCGCCTGCGGCATTTTCGATAATATCCGACTACTTTCCCAGGAATCGCATTGCGCGAGCCTTTAGCGTCTATTCCATGGGCGTGTACTTCGGTGCCGGATTGGCATTGATGATCGGCGGATTGGTGATCAAGATCGTGTCGGCCGCACCGCCTGTAGAGCTGCCGCTCGTCGGCACAGTCCGTACCTGGCAACTGACATTTTTTATTGTCGGTCTCCTGGGCCTTCCTATTCTCTTATTGCTGTTCACTATCAAAGAACCATTACGCCGCGGTACTTCAGCGTCGGCGAAGAGCAGCGACGGCGCAACCATCAAAGACCTCAAAAACTTTCTCAGCGAGAATCGTTGGACCGTCATTTGGCATTTTGCGGCATTTTCGTTGATTGGCATCGGTATTGTCACGTACCTGGTTTGGACCCCGACCTGGTTCATTCGTACTTACCAGTGGGACGCGCCCAGAATTGGCCTCGTCTACGGTGGGATGACGTTTGTGTTTGGCACCGCTGGCGTCTATGCCGGTGGCTTCGTCGCTGACTGGTTCCATCGACGCGGACGCAAAGACGCAATCCTCCGGGCGACGATGTACGGCGGAATTGTCGCGATTCCGTTTGCTGTGGCAACTCCACTGATGCCGAATGAGACGCTGGCGGTATTGAGTCTGGGCGTGACCACCTTCGTGCTCGCCTTTCCACAAGGCCTGCCGGCTGCTGCATTGCAGGTCATCGCTCCTAATCGCCTGCGTGCCCAGATGACGGCCTTGTATTTCTTGGTAGGCAACCTGATAGCGCTTGGAATTGGACCAACTATGGTTGCTCTGGTCACGGACTACGGATTCGGGGACCCGCAAATGTTGCGCTACTCAATGGCGATCGTCTGCGCCATCACCATTCCGCTGGGAGTCATTGCTGTGTGGCTGAGCTTGAAGCCATACCGGGCCAGTGTCGAGCGCGCAAAGGGGATTGCGGCGCAGCAACGCTAAGGACGCTGGCGGCGGACGATCGCTTACCACTGCCTGAGCGTGCTACACGCCCTGTGCTCTGCGGATATCCACGCCATTGGCCCAGGTCGCATGCGTGCCTGCGCAGATGCGGTGCGGTAGCATGATTCGGCAGACCGCGCCGCCTTCAATATCCTGCGCATCGACAACGACACACTCAGAGGCGTCTGACTGCATGTCAGTGACAAACGTAATCAGATAACCGTCGTCCTCATCTTTCGCCCCTATGCGAGGCGCGAAAGCCGCTTCACTGCAAGTGCGGTGTTTGCCCATATCGAGTGACCATGACCGGCCGGTCTGAAAATCGTGCTTTGTCAGACCGGTAAACAGAAACCAGCCAGGCATTGGATTTGCGCTGTAACCATAGCGATTTTTGATACCACCATATCGCGAATTGATAACACCAAATTCCAGTGTACGATCATCGAGCCGTTCTTCCGTCGTTTCCCCGCTGCGCATGTTAAATCGCCACTTGTGCAGCCGCGGCTGAATGGCAAACTGATCGAGGTACGCCATCATCCGTTCGAAACCCGGCGGAGCGTCTTCGCGGCTGGGTGGGACTGGACAGTCCTGAAAGTAACCGAGCAGAACGATCTCGTCTCCGTCCTCCCATGCGTTCAGCCAATGCAGGACATACGTCGGAGTCGCATCAAACCACTTGATGTCATCGGGTTGGCCGAAACGCGGAATGATACCGAATCGGGCCGGCGTATTCTTGTGGAAGCGCACAACGTGATTGCCCTGTTTGAGGTGTTCCGCGTCCCAGAAGACGGGCAGATCGTTCAGAATCGAGTAGTTCGTTGTGAACGCCATATCGTGCGGCAGGCGAGGTCCGGGCACCGGTATCGGCACATAATGCTTCAGTTTATTGTCCGCGCCGACGACGCCATAGTGCATGAACGGCGCGCGTTTGGAGTAATTGAAAAATAGCAGTTCGCCCGTCGCTTCATCCACCTTCGGATGTGCGGAGATGCCTTCATCAGGCACCCAACTGTCTGTTCCCAGTTGGTCCAGCGAGTACGGATCCAGTCGGTATCCTGACCCGCATTGATAAAATGTCGATAGCGCCAGACCCGCATGCACGATTACATCGGTTGACGAAGAATCTTTCAAGCCTTCCTGCGCACAGATTCCCGGCCGCATCGATCGCGACGGGTGTTCCATCAGCCCCGCCCATAACGAATGGCCTGCCTCTTGTTCAGCGCTGAAGCCGGACGTCTCAACAAATCGATTGCGATACGCCGCCTTTCCGTCGGCGAAACTCATGGAATGAATCATGCCGTCGCCGTCGAACGGGTGGTAACGCCCGATGGGCTCATGGATCTGATTTTCGGTGTTGCGCAGGTAGACACCATCGAGGTCGTTTGGAATCTCGCCAATGAACTCTAAGTCGGATGCATTGAACTCATCGTAGTTTGGCGTCCATGCGCCCGAAAGATACGGATGGTCCCAGTTCCGTATGGTTGACTGTATTCGGCGAATACGCTCAGTGGGCATCTGTACTACCTGGAAGGAGTGATGAGAGTCATAGAAGTATCGATCGTGGCCAATGAAAGCCTGCTAAAGCAACCTTTCAGAGGCCACGTCGATAAGCGCATACGGCGATTCAATTATTGAAAAGAATAACTGAACTCTACGCCGTATGTCGCAGGGGGGCCAAACTGACTGACTTCTTCACCAAAGAACGGAATGACGTTGCTGCGATACAGTTCATCACTGATGTTCTTGCCCCAAACAGACGCCGACCATCGTGCATCCACGGGTGCGTAGGTAATCCTGGCATCCAGCAGACCATAGGAATCCTCAAAGTTCACATTGGCGGGCTGCCATGGCAATTTGTCTTGCCACGCGTAGTTTACAAAGACATTCACCGATTCAGCGATAGTCCAGTCAATATTGGCGCCATACTGCGATTCCGGTGTGCGTTGCAAAGGGTTGCCGGAGCTAATAACGCCGCTCGCTTCTCTGAATTCAACGTATTCCGTATCCAGGAACGTGGCAGATAAATTGATCAAGACATTCTCGGTTGCCGCAAACGTAAACTCGGCTTCCACGCCCCTGATTTCGGCATCAGATGCGTTTTCGGTCAGATTGCAGAGGCAATCCTGATTGGTTTGCTCAACCTGCAAATCCGTGTAATCCATTAAAAACACCGCCGCGTTGAGGCGAGCCCGGCCACCGGCAAAATCGTTCTTCACGCCGATCTCGTAGTTCGTTACCTCCTCTGGTCGCGTTGCGAAAGAAGCGGCAAATGCGTTGGGGGCCGTATCCTGGAAGTAGCCGCCTTTGAATCCGGTGGAAATCGTTCCATAGACGAACAGGTCTTCATTCGGTTGCCATTCCAACGTCGCCTGCGGCGTCGTCTTCCTCCAGGTGTTGCCGTATGGCGTGCTGTATGGCTCGCTTAGCGGCGTCAGCGGCGTGGTGTCCGCCGGATTGAAACGGTCACCAAGTGCTACGGCTATTCCCTGCATATTCCCTTCTTTCTTGTCACTGGTCCAGCGCACGCCCAGATTGAGCTTCAAGGTGTCGGTAAAGCGCCAGCCGATCTGGCCGAATACACCGATATTCGTGTTTTCGCCGTTATTGATCCAGTGGCTCTCGCCGCTAAGCGTTGGAAGTGCACCGGAATTTCCTTCGCCAACGAAGCGATCCGCCTTATCGATATCATCCTTCTTGAAAAAGACGCCGGCGATCCAGTCAAGCCGTCCGTCCGAAGTTGACGTCAGCCGAATCTCCTGGCTGAAGGCGGAAACATCGGCATTCTCCCCAACCGGTTCCGAGAACAGGAAAGTCGCCGCCGTCGGATCAAACGCGAGAAAGTCAGCGAAGGTCGCGCCAAACGTCTCGGCCTCATCCAGTACATCGGGTCCACCGCCTGTCTGGTCATACAGGTTGTTCGAACGTCCGGCACGATAGCCGGTGATCAGGTTCAGTGTAAATGCTTCATAGGCGCCTTCGATGTTGAGCGATAAGCCACCGGACTCGCGATCCAGAAACTGTTGCGTGGGAGATGAATTACCGGCAAAAACGTTTTCTTCCGGGATGCTTACGCGCGGATCGGTTATGCCGAGGAACGCTCGCAGCTGACTCCAGGGACGCGGCCGAAATCCGCCGGTCAGGCCGTCACTGATAGCAACCGAATTCAGACCGTCCATATGGTCTTTGCTGTAGTCAACGACGATGCGAGCATTCCACTTGCTGTCGTCGGGCTGGTACAGCAGCTGAGCACGAACCTGTTTGGAATCCCAGTTGTCGATCTGGCGATCGTGCAACGCATCGTAAGCGTATCCATCATGTCTGCGAGTTTGGAATGACAAGCGACCCGCCCAGGCGTCATTGAGTCCACCGGTAACGTGCCCGGATATCAGCTGCGAATCGTAGTTGCCGAGAGCAACCGTAATCGCGCCGGAATTTTCGAAGCGGGGCTTGTTGGTAATGATGCTTAGCGCTCCACCGACAACGCTTTTTCCAAGCAACACACCCTGCGGCCCGCGAATGACCTCAATGCGTTCAATATCGTAGTAATCCGTATTCATATCCCCGTTTCGACCGATATAAATATCGTCGACAAACGTGCCCACGGCGGACTCGCCTGATGGCGAATCCAGTCGCGTGTTCGTTATGCCGCGAATATTGAGTTCGAGGTCGACTGGCGAGCTGCCCTGTGTCAACGACAAGGACGGCGCTGAAGCAGCGAGGTCGCTGACGGAAAAAATTCGATTACGCTCAAGGCTTTTGCCTGTGAACGCCGTCACGGCGACCGGTGCCGATTGCAAACCTATCTCTCGTTTTTGTGCCGTAACAGTGATTTCATCGAGCTCCTGAGCGTGCGCGCCCCATGCAGCAAGCAACAAAGTTGCCGAAACACCGATTGCCGGTGATGAAACGAAGCGTCTGATAGAGAATTTATCGATAACACCCATGGTTAATACTCCCCCTTGGTTAAGGCTGCCTGCGTCACTCATTACAAGGCTTTAGCGAGGCGTTTTGGCAAAACAGCCGATATTCTTATTGTGTCGTCGGAATTGGGCGACATTGCGTCTTGATAAAGCCGATTCTTCAATCCAGACAAGCGTGTCCACAAATTACTTGCGTAATTAGACTCTGAAAGCCTATCCTTTATTTTGCTCTCGCGCAATTGCCAGATTGCTGCCGTGCGTTCAATGCCTAATCTCCGACAGAATTGCCGCGAAACGTGCGTAGTTTCGGACAGAAATGGCGTGTAAGGAGCCAGGTTTCCGACACGGATGTCGCGAAAGCTGCGTTCTTCTCAGATTCAATAGCGCTACCCGCGGCAACAAAGGTAACAAAGGTAACAAAGGTAACAAAGGTAACAATTATGGACTGGCCCGGACAAAACGACTTAGCGATATTGCTGCTGAATCTGGCTGGCATCATGGGAGCGGTCCTTAT